>Ga0209212_1004660_pt1 | contig 16791 bp, 20 predicted proteins | sample RifGroC2_FD_183996 | JGI IMG/M metagenome (GOLD analysis project Ga0209212, IMG submission 183996) | Groundwater microbial communities from Rifle, Colorado, USA - Groundwater C2 (SPAdes) (version 2) | ecosystem: Environmental > Aquatic > Deep subsurface > Groundwater | place: Rifle, Colorado...
CTTGACGGAACCCGGGGCCGGGATTATATTTTCTGGTCTGCCGTATCACGTTCCCTGGTAGCTCAACCGGCAGAGCGGGTGGCTGTTAACCACTAGGTTGCAGGTTCGAGTCCTGCCCAGGGAGCCAAATATCCCGGTGTACGAACCGAGGTCTGGTTCGGTAACCCGTACCAGATTTCGATCGTGCGCCGATCATGAATGAGCACCTTCTTCACCAATTGGCGGAGAAGGTGCTTTTTTTGTGGATTGGTTCCCGCGGCGATCACCTCCTCGAAGTTGTCCAATAGGCCTGAGAGCATTTCCCGGTCGATCGCTGGCAGCTCCAACTTCTTCCGGCGGTTCTCGAGCTGCTGTTTCTCAATTACCAATTCCTCGATCCGGGAATTGAGGCCCTGGATTTTTTCGGTGCAAAGCTCGGGCTTCATGCTCCCCGTTTCGAATGCCTCGAAATAACGGTCAATTCGTCCTCGGGTCTTGGCAATCTCCGCCTCGACCTTCCCGATCTCCTTGTCCAATTCCGGTTTCTCCGCGGTGAGCCGCCGGTTGGCCTCCTCCCAGATTCGGGTCATAAACTGCTCGTCCCGGAACATCGTCTTGATGTCCTGCACGATCGCGGTCTCGAGCAGGTCCGCCCGGACATAGTCCTGGTCGCACTCACGGATGCTCCAGCGTTTATTGCAGAGGTAGTAGGGGAATTTCCGGCCCTTCTTGCGCGTGCTCACACCAACCATATGGCTTTTACAGCGGGCACAATGGATGATGCCGGCCAGCAGCCGTTCTTCTCCGTTATGCCATTGGCGTCCGTTTAAGTCTTCCTGGCGCTCCTTCATGATCTCCCGGGATTTCTCGAAGAGGAGCTCCGAGATAATGGGGTCATGGTGCCCATCGTAGGTCACCTCGTGCCACCGGATCTTCCCGACGTAGACCGGGTTCTTTATCATGTTGAGGATCACCCGTTTGTCCCACTTCTTTCCCGACCGCTTGCGGTGGCCGGCCTCGTTTATCTTGTGGCAGATCGTGTGTGCGCCCTCCCTTCCGAAGGCGTACATCTGGAACATCTTCCGGACGATGAGCGCCTCGTCCTCGTTGGTAATGAGCCCCTTCTCCGGGTCGAGCAAGAAACCGTAGGGAACGTTCCCGCCCACGAAATTACCGCCCTTGGCCTTCTTCTCCATCCCTACCTTTGTCCGCTCGACGATGGTGGCGTGTTCGAATTCGGCGAAGACGCCCAGCATCTGGAGCATCATCTTTCCGGCGGCGTTGGCGGTGTCGAACGGCTCGGTGATGCTTTTCAGCGCGACCCCGTTCTTCGTGAGCTCGTCTACCATTTGGGCGAGTTCTCGGACCTTGCGGGATAAGCGGTCTACCCGAAAAACCAGGAGGGTGTCGAAGGCCCGGGCTCCGACGTCGAAGAGCATCTCTTCGAGCCCGGGCCGGTTCATGTGGGTTCCGGATTCGGTGTCCCGGTACAGTTTGTGGAGCCGCCAGTCGTCCCCGTATTGCGCCTTGCAGAAGGCCTCCAGCCGTTCCGACTGGGCTCCGAGGGAATATTTCTGGTGGTCCTCGTCGGTCGAGATGCGGGTGTAGAAGGCGACTCGGGTCACCTGGCCGTTCCCGCCGGTAATTTGCGTCTTGGCCACGTTGGCTCCTAGTTGCCCGCTTTGCGCAGCATGTTGAGCTTCTTCAGGCCGTTGCCGGGGACCTCGTAGCTCCAGAAGGTCCACCCGTCGACTTCGCGGCCCGTGATCTCTTTCCCGGCGCGGGAAGGGCTGTTGAAGGTTTTGCCGTTGACCGTGATCGTCCCGTCCTCGTTGACCGTCGCCTTGTGCTCGACCCCCTTGTACGTGACCACCAGTTCCTTGGGGGCTACCTTGAGGGTGGCCAGCGCGGGGGTGCGCTTGCCATCCTTCTTCTCCACCGGCGTCTTCGGGGCCTTCGGCGTCTTTTGCACCTTCTTGCTGGATCCCTTTTTCGCCACCTTTGGCTTTGCCCCCGGAATCACCCATGTCTTTCCGTCTGCGCTCTTGCTGGTCTTCGGTTCTGTGGCAATCTTTTTCTTCGTCATGGCGTTATGCCTCCTTCGTCCGTTAGTTAATTCCGTGGATCTACCGCGCCGTCGTCTCCTCGGAGGGATTCGGCGGCGCGACCTTGAGGTACTCGTCGCGGATGTATTGCTTGAACGTCTTCATGGCGGTCCGGTTCTCCTTCTCACCGTCGGCCGAGAAGCGCAGCAGTTCGTAGTAGCGGACCCCCGCGGCGGTTGCGTAGGTGCGGGACGGGACGAGCACGGTCGGCGCTTCCCCCTTCTTTGACCGCCAGATGGAGCACCCCACCAGCTTGAGGCCTGCGAGGAGCCCCTCCTCGAAGAGGATCTCGACGTCAGCAAGCTTTCCGGACGGTGTCCCCCCGTGGTTCAGGACGAAATGAACGCGCATGGCAACCCCCCCTTTCAGATTTTTCCTGCCTCTTGATACGAGTAGAACTTTCCCGCCGGCCCGGTGATGACGTGGTCGAGTACGTTGATCCGCAGCAGTTTCCCTGCGTCCACGAGGGATCGGGTGACGTCGCCGTCCTCGGCACTCGGGGTCGGATCGCCGCTCGGGTGGTTGTGGACCAGGAGGATCGCCGCAGCATTCGCCACGATCGCGGCCTTAAAAATCTCGCGTGGATGAATCACGGAACCGTTGAGGATGCCGACCGAAACGATCTCGAAACCAACCGGGCGGTGTTTCGTGTCGAGAAGGTAGACGCAGAAGTTTTCCCGGTCGGAGAAAGCGATGCCTCGCCGCTCGAGGTCTTGATGCACGCTCAACGCTGTCTTGAATGGCGAGGGATATTCCCCCTCGCCCTCCATTACTATTTGCCATCGGATGGTTTTCATGGTCTGCCCTTTTGTGGCTTGGCTCATCGGCGCTCGGCGGCTACCACGACCGGCCCCTCTGGGTGCTGTGTATCGCCTATCCATTGCGCTGCATCTTCCAGATCTTCGCGAGCATCACCGCGTGGTCCATCGACCGGGTGAAGTTCTCCGCCGTCCGGATCTCGTCGAGCGTCCCGTCCGTACCGCCTCCGCCCCAGGAGACCCGCACTTCCCAGCTCTCCACCTGCATCTTGGTTTCGGAGTCGTAGGAGCGATCGATCCGCTCCCGGACCTCGATCGTCCCCGACCAGAATCCGCGGGGCCTGATCTCCGCGTATCGGAGCCCGTCTTCGTAGGTCTGGACCTTGATCATGAACAGCCCGTGATCCACCCCGCCCGCCTCGGGAGAGAGGTACCACCAGCACCGTGAGCACATTCCGTTCTCCGGGTTGAAGTCCTTCTCCTTCTCCGTTGCCCCGCACACCGGGCAGGTCACCCTTGGTTCCTCGGCCATCGTCATCCTTCTCATCGCTGGGGTGTTTCTCATGGAAATTCCTCCTTCGTCCGTTAGTTGATTTCGTGAATCTCCCGCGCCTTCTGGAACCCGACCCACTCCCCGTGGAGCCCAAGTCCCCGGGCCGCCAGTTCCTCCTTGGCAATCCGGTTGAGGTCGATCTCGCCCCGGGCGACCGCCGCTAGGACCTTCACCTCGGCGATCTGGATGAACCCGATCTCGTCCACCGTGAACGGCCCCGCGGAGTATCCGGCCTTCTTTTCCATCTTCTTGGCACCTCCTAACATGTTGTATTTCATCGTTTTTCTCCTTTTTACAGTGACACTCCTACCTCGGGGGGTACCCCGAATCAAGGCAAATAGTTGATTTGAATGAGGCAATCCCTAGGCCTCCTAAAGGTAAAAAGGCTACCCCGGGTAGCCGAAGGGGACAGAACTCAAAAACCTTTGAAATATTTGAGGAATACTTGGGATGAAGAGGAGATCTTGACGCCTAACTTATGTTAGGCATAATGTGGGGTCTTGTCTCCGGACCCGAGGCGGTACGGATTGCGGTCGCTAGGCAGGTACAATTCGCCGGATAGGAGAAATGGGTAATATGCCCAATGCAGAGGACCTAACCCAACGTCAACGGGAAACGCTTGAATGGGTGAAGGATTTCATCAACGAGAAGGGGATGCCACCGACTGTTCGGGAGATCGGAGCAGCATTCGGGATCAAGAGTTCCAGCGTCTTCGATTTGCTCACTGTGCTCGAGCGGAAGGGATACCTGCGGCGTGGTGACCGGGGGGCGCGATCTCTGATCGTCGAAGGTCTTACCAGCGCCCGAAACGAAATTTCGGAGGTACCAGTTGTCGGGAGTATCGCCGCCGGTCGACCCATCGAGGCTATCCAGGATGACCGTGGGACGATTGCCGTCAGTAGAGATTTGACTCGGGGTCATGAGACCTATGCATTAAAGGTTGAAGGCGAAAGCATGGTGGACGCCGGCATCCTGGATGGCGACTACGTGATCGTGCGAACGCAGGAGACCGCTGACGATGGGGATATCGTGGTGGCGCTCATTGGGGAGGAGGTCACCCTCAAGCGTTTCTATCGGGAGAAGAACGGTGTCCGCCTCGACCCAGCAAATCAAAATATGTCGTCGATAATAATTTCGGCTGGAGATTTCAGGATCCAGGGGTTGGTAGTCGGTGTGATGCGAATGATGGACAACCGTAAGGAAAAAAGGGACTAGCCCATGGGCAAACACCGGACCTTCAACGCGGATCGCTTCTTGGACAAATTCCAGGGAAGGGAGTCGATCCTACGCGGTTATGTCGGAATGTGGGAAGAACGCCTGGAATTAGACATTGCGAATCTGGATATTCCACGGTTCAAAGAGTTCCTGGTCAAAGGCGAAGGTGACGGGAAGGGTGAACTGCTCGAGGGGCTCTATCGGGCCTACGATCTTTGCACGGAACGCGGCCACGAGGATCTCATTGCCGCATGTCGAGGATGGGGGAATGATCCGGATCCCGAAGCAGAGCTCCCCGTGGAGTGTCTGAGCCTGAAGGTTCGGACCGAGGACGAGGACGCTTTCAACTTGGCCTATGACCGGAATACATTATGGCGGGCTGAGAGTTTCTCCCTCTTCCGGGGGAAGGAGCCCAAGGCCATCGCCGATGTTCCGGCTGCCGCATCACGGTTTCAGGAGAAGCTGGCGGAGGTTTTCAAGGAGGATAAGAATAGCGACCGCGTCCTGGTTCGCCAATATAGTGAGGGGCCGTATACCAACTTCATCGTGTACCACGAGAAGCGCACCAAGGCTGAGTTGATCTTCAAGGGCACCAGAACACGCCCCAAGATTTCGCCGACCATCCTTCGCCCAGCCCAGCAAGATTTCATCAGCTACAACAACGAAACGGGCCAGATCGAGATCGAGGCCCGGTTTGAAAAAGAAGAAGCCATCCTGCGAAAGAAGTTCGCAGAGTGTTGTCTGGGGGACTCGGACTTCTTCGAGGAGGAAGAAGCCGGGAACCGCATCGCCTTAAAGAGGATCGCCGAAGAAGATTTCAACATGCTCGTAGACGACAACCATTCTGCCGTGCTGATAGAACTCCACTTCAAACTAAAGCAGCTACATGGGCCGTCATTCGCCGTCCGTTCGAAGAGTGTGCTGGAGACATTGGATCGGAACTCCTTACGCAAGCAACTTGCTGGTGGCGTTATCCGCAAGGCCGTGTTCAAGATCGGTTTCCCGGACGATCGGCGAGGAAAACGCGTCGAACTCTCCGGCACAAACAAGATCAAGTTCAAGCGTGCCACCCATGCGGAAGCTGTTTTTCGGTATCTGAAGAACTGGGGAGTGATCGGTGACTGAATCGCTTCTGAGTTTCTTTCTCACGCGGCTCGATCAGATCGAGTCTCCCGTATTCCTCCACCGAGAACTGGAGAGGTTTCCCGCCGAGGACCTGAAGGCGCTTTTATCCGAAGGTCTCCTGCGGGAGACGTCGAGGGCGACCGAGATCCCTCGTCCCGCACATCTCCCCGTGGGCGGAGATCTTATCGTGCGACAGACGGAAAAGGGCCTGTTCGGCGTGGCTGATAAGGACGACTACTTTGATCCCATTCCCCTGGTCGAGGAGGATGTCCGTCAATACGAGGTCTTAATCTCTAAGGTCATCGCTTGCATCCGTCGAGAGAACGACCTCATAGGCGTGCCGGTCGCAAACGGGAGAAAATTATTCCTGGTTGGTGAACGTCTTCTGCCAGGCCATGGTCGGGCCGATGTTTACCTATCCCTTATCAATGATGATCCATCAGAATTCATGTTGGTCTGCAAGAAAGTTCAGCCCACAAATCCACGGCCGGTGGTGATTCTCGTGCCGAGGCCGATCCCCCTCTCCGTGGAAAACGTTCAGCTACTCAGAAGTTGGGAGATAAATATCGTCTCTCTCATGCCAGATCTGGACGGCAGGCGCTGGAAACTGCCGTGGGGCCAGATCTTACAAAAACCCATCGAGGGTAAAATGGAGGAAGTAACGCCCGAAAACATATATTGCCGTGTTATCAGCAAGGATGGAACGCAGTCACTAGACAAATCCCGATACCAAGCGCTCTTAAAGACCAGGAACAAATACGACATGTTCATCGACGGGATGACCCGGGAAACTAGTTGTCGAGACGGCAAGGGAAACCCGCAGGCGGCGAAGCTAACACCCAAGGAATTGGGTATCGTTGGCGATGTCATCATGGCGGGCAAACCGATGCGACCGTATAACACCAAGACGGGTAATAACTGCTCAAGCAGCAACTCCGCCTGCAGATTGTTCGTGGAAGCCCGTAAAAAGGTCGACGTGAAGCTCGGGCGCTACAGATATCGCGCCTTTCGTCTTCATAAGGATTCCAGCGACTCGAAGCTCAACGCCCACGAGTTCACGCCGCCGGATGGTTTTTTGTACTGCTTGATTCTCCCCGCCTGACGGGGTCTTTCCTACTTCTTCCGCTTCGCTCCCTTCTCGCTCGCATCTCGCTCCGTCTTCGCTCCCGATCCGGATGATGGAAATCATGGCGGCCTGAAAAGGTCGTCTGATTTTCTCGCGGAAAGGAGATGACCGCATGGCGAAGGAATGGCGCTGTAAAAAGTGCGACACCCTTCTTGGGGTCGAAATCGGCGCGCGTTTGCACCTGCGCTACAAGCAGGTGCAATACGTTGTGGATGGAGGCGACTACAACGTGATCGCTGTCTGTCGGAACTGCTTCTCGGTGAACGATCGAAAAGGTGAGGAGGAACCGCCCCCATCCGTTGCTGCGAACGGGTAGCAACCCAATTCGAAACAACCTCGAGGTGCTCGACGCCCTGATTGGCCCATAAGAGGCGCCAGACGCCCGGCCGGAAAGGCCAGGCGTCATGGTTTGCCCCTCGAGGAGGGAAGACCGCGAACGATTTGAGCAGGAAATCCATTCCAGTGAGTACAAGAAGCTGTTGCGGGCTCTTCAGCGCGAAAGTCCGTTTTTCCGCCGGTTTGTTACGTGGAAGGATGTCGTCGCGTTTATGTGGGCAGGAACGTCAACGGACCCAAGGAAGGATGAAATCCTCCGTTCCATTTTCGATGCCTACACAAAGGATCAAGACGCGCGCTGGCACATGATCATCTTGGTGATGTTCCTGCCTGGCTTGGAATGTCTCCACGTACAGAAGCATCGCTGGGACCCTGATCCGGAGGAACTCTGGTCCAACATTCTATGGACCGCCCTCGAGGTTCTTTCCCGGATCGACATCAAGCGCCGTCCAGACAGGCTGCCCCAGAAAATCTACAACGACACCTTCCATCGCCTATACGAGAGGTATCTCGGCATCTGGGAACGCTTGGGCCGCGAGAAGCCCGTTGATTGGAATGAACTCGTGGCGCTGGCTGACATGAAGGAGGCGAAGGCACATGCCGGCAAATTCGACTGCATCAACTTCTTCACTCATGGATTTCGGGAGGAGAAGGAAAACGAGGTCCGGCAGCTACACGGGCATATGGAGGCAGGCCGGATAACCGAGGCCGACTTTCTGTTGCTCGTAGGCACGAAGGTCTACGACAACTCCATCGCCGAATACGCTCAAAAGGTGGGCCTTTCCTACCAAGCCGTCAAGAAACGCCGGCAGCGAGCCGAGGCTGTTATCTCCTCGTTTTTAGGGGAGAAACGTTGATCTCCAAGGCGGTGTGTCCCCATCAATGGCCTCCCTACCCCTTTTCACTTTTAGAGGGGACTGAAAAGACGAACGAGGGAGGTGAGGGACCGATGATCACGAAAGCGGAAGCGAAAAACCTGATCAACGACCTGTTCGAGGAGGAGGCCCTTCTCATCGGGGGATTGGCGGCCGTCCACAAGATGGAGGACGACCTCGTCTGGAGGCTCATCCGGAACCTCGATGTGATCCGCCAGAAGGTTTTGCGTCGCCTCGAGGACAAGGCCCCGGAGGAGGGGGAGGTGGGACCGCCGAGACGCCCCAACCTCAAACCGCACCCGGCGATCGAGGATTTCCTCCTGTCGATTAGGAGGGGATAGCTGATGGCGGCGACGAGTTCCATCGAGCTGAAGCGCCACTACCGCGAGATGTCCCCGGAGGAAGTCGACGACTTAGTCGCGGGAGTGGCGGACCTGATCGTGGACTTTCTCAAGAAAAGACGTGATCCCGTTCAACCGGACAAACCCAAGCCGGAGCAGGAGGTCCTGGCATGACCCTACCAACCGTATTTAAGAGACGCCGCAGTGATTCCGGGGCCCTCGTGGACGACCTGTCGTTTCTGATCCAAGAGCCGGCTGACGTGTACCACGCCAAGAGGGACAAGTACCTGTCCAGCCACCAGCTGGCGGAGTTCCGCCGCAACCCGCTGTTGTTCCACAAGAAGCAGTTGGGGTTGGTGACGGACGAGGACCGGCCAGCGTTTCTTCTCGGCCGCGCCGCGCATGCGCTCATCCTCGAGGGCCGCGAGGCCTACGAGCGTGAGTTCACCTTTGGCGGCCCAGTCAATCCGAAGACCGGCGAACCCTTCGGCAGCCGCACGAAGGCCTTCCAGGAATGGGCCGACGCGCAAGGGAAGCCAGTCTTAACCGACGATCAGGTGGTGCTCATCGAGAACTTGAACTCCGCCGTCCACGCCCACGAACACGCGGCAGCGCTTCTGGCCGACGGCGTCGCCGAAGGGGTGATCCGCACGGACTACTGCGGCATGGCGTGCCAGGCAAGGTTCGACTGGCTTTCCCCGCAGCGCGGGATCGTGGACCTCAAAACCTGCGACAACCTCGACTGGTTGCAGATGGACGCTCGCAGCTACGGGTACGTCCACCAGCTGGCGTTCTACCGGGCCCTTGCAGCAGCCGTCACCGGTACGGTCCTTCCCATTCACCTCATCGGCGTGGAAAAACGCGAGCCATTTCGGTGTGGTGTGTGGCGCATGGGGGAGGACGTGCTCGGGATCGCCCAGAAGGAGAACGAAAAGGGGATCGCGCGCCTCAAGGAGTGTCGCGCGAAAGACCAATGGGTGAGTGGCTACGAGGATATCCGCGTTTTCGACTGGATCTGAACTGATTCCCAATTGAAGGAGGTGATTTCCATGAAGTTGTTGGAACAGGTTATGAGCGGGAAAACGCCCGCGCCAAGGCGAGTGATGCTCTACGGGGTGCAGGGCGTTGGGAAAAGCACGTGGGCCGCGTGCGCCCCCAAACCGATCTTCCTCCAGACGGAGGACGGGCTGGGGGAAATCGACTGCGACAAGCTCCCGCTTGCCACGACGTATGACGGGTCGATGAAGGCCTTGTCGGCGCTGTACACCGAACCGCATCCCTACCAAACGGTCGTGGTCGATTCCCTCGACTGGCTAGAGCGCCTGATCTGGGTGGAGGTCTGCCGGAAGCGGAATGTCGAGAGCATCGAGGACATCGGCTATGCGAAGGGCTACATCTTCGCCCTCACGCAGTGGCGCGAGTTCCTGGAAGGACTGTCCGCACTGCGCAACGACAAGGGGATGGCGGTCGTTCTAATCGCGCACGCCCGAATCGAGCGGTTCGAAAATCCCGAGACGGAGTCCTACGACCGGTACGTGCCGCGCCTACACAAGCTCGCAGCCGCGGTGGTGCAGGAATGGTGCGACGAGGTCTTCTTCGCCAGCTACAAGGTCTACACCAAGCAGACGGAAGAGGGCTTCAACCGCAAGAGGGCCCAGGGGATCGGCACCGGCGAGCGGATCATCCGCACGCAGGAGCGTCCGGCTCACGTGGCGAAGAATCGCCTCAACCTGCCCGAAGAACTGCCGCTCGACTGGAACGCCTACGCCCAATATCTGACCCAAGGAGGGAAGTGATCATGGCAAATCTGAACGGTTTCAATGCAGCCAACGTCGACCCCGCAACCGACTTCGAACCGATCCCGGCGGGGAAGTATCTCGCCATCATCTCGAACTCGGAGATGAAGCCGACCAAGAGCGGGAGTGGCACCTATCTGGAGCTAACCTTCCAGGTGATCGATGGGCAATACAAGAACCGCCTTCTCTGGTCGCGGCTCAACCTGAGCAATCCCAATAATCTGGCGGTGCAAATCGCGCAGGGGGAACTCTCCGCCATCTGCCGGGCGGTCGGCGTGATGCAGCCCAAGGACTCGATCGAACTGCACAACCTGCCACTGGTAGTGACCGTGAAGGTCAAGAAGCGCGAGGACACTGGCGACCTGTTGAATGAGATCAAGGGGTACGCCAAGAAAGAGGCGGCCACGGGTCAGCCCCAGCAGGAAACGACGAACACCCCGCCTTGGGCTCGGAAGTGATCGACGTCCTTCTGCCCGTTCGAACGTGGTCGGAGGCCAACCTCCGCACCCACTGGGGGAAGCGTGCCCGCAGAGCGAAGAAACAGAGGCAGGCCGCCCGGTTGCTTGTCCGGGCGGCCCGGCCCGCTCTTCCGGTGTCCGGGGCTATCGCCATCACGCTTACGCGGATTGCTCCGCGGGTTCTTGATACTGACAACCTCGCCTCGGGTTTGAAAGCCGTCCGGGACGGAGTGGCGGACGCCTTACGGCTGGACGACGGCTCCTCCAGGTTGACCTGGCGGTATGCACAGGAAAAAGGAAAGCCACGGGAATATGCCGTCCGGGTGGAAATTCAGGCCGTTCCCGCTGGCCGAACGATCGTGCGAATTAGGGAGATATGAATGCTCGAGCTTCGACCCTATCAACACGAAGCGGTGGATGCGGTCTACCGCCACCTGCGGGAGCGAGACGACAACCCGTGTGTTGTCTTGCCCACAGGATCAGGGAAAACGTACGTCATGTCCACGGTTTGCCGGGACGCCGTGGGGCGGTGGGACGGGCGCGTGCTGATCCTCGCACACGTAAAGGAGTTGCTCGAACAGACGAAAGAGAAGATCTACCGGGTCGCGCCGGAGATGGGAATGAAGACCGGCGTCTACTCTGCGGGCTTAAAGAGCCGCGACACCGGGTATCCGATCACGATCGCCGGCATCCAGAGTGTCTACAAGCGCGCCTGCGAATTTGATCCCTTCGACCTTGTCGTCATCGACGAAGGGCACATGATCCCGCCGGATGGTGAGGGGATGTACCGGACCTTTCTGGAAGACGCCCGGAAGGTCAATCCAAACCTGCGGGTGATCGGGCTCACCGCGACGCCCTTCCGAATGAAGAGCGGGATGATCTGTGCTCCGGAAAATATCCTCAACCACGTCTGTTACGAGATCGGCGTGAAGGAACTGATCGTCCAGGGATATCTGTGCCCGCTCATCACCAAGGCAAGCCGGGAGAAGGTCGACACGTCAGGCCTCCACGTCCGTGCCGGGGAGTTCGTAGCGGACGAGGTCGAAGACCTGATGAATACCGACGATCGGGTCGAGTCGGCCTGTGGTGAGATCGTCGAGCATACCGCCAAGCGCCAGTCGGTGCTCATCTTTGCCTCGGGGGTTCCGCACGGACAGCACATCGCCGAAGTGATGCGGGAGATCTCTGGTGCGGAGGTCGGCGCGGTCTTCGGCGACACGCACAACTTGGAGCGCGACCGTGTGCTGTCGGACTTCAAGGCCGGGAAGATCAAGTACCTCGTCAATGTGAACGTGCTGACTACGGGGTTCGACGCCCCCAACATCGACTGCGTGGCGATGATCCGGCCGACGCTCTCCCCCGGGCTCTATTTTCAAATGGTTGGTCGTGGATTCCGGCTTAACCCCGGGAAGGATAACTGCCTGGTGCTCGATTTCGGGGGGAACGTGCTGCGGCACGGGCCAGTGGACGACCTCCGCATCCATGAGCGGGACCAGCGGGGGAGCGGAGAAGCTCCCGCGAAGGAGTGCCCGGAGTGCCGAAGTTTGATCGCGGCGGGATATTCGGTGTGCCCTGACTGCGGGTACGAGTTCCCCCAAAAGGAAAGACGCAATCACGACGCGACTGCATCGTCGGAGGGGATTCTCTCCGGCCAGGTGACGACTACGGAATACCCAGTGTTGGATGTCCGATACGGCGTTCACCAGAAGCGCGGAGCAGCTGCCGACGCGCCCCGGACCATGCGGGTTGAGTACCGGATCGGCTTCAATCATTACCAATCGGAATGGATCTGCTTCGAACACACGGGTTGGGCGCGTAAAACGGCTGAGGCGTGGTGGCGCAAGCGCTCGAGCGCCTCGGTCCCGGAGTCGGCCGAGGAGGCGGTGACGCTCGCCAATGCGGGGGCGCTCTGCACGACCGAGGCCATTAAGATCCGAAGTGTCGTCAGCGAGGAATACGCCCGCATCGTCGGGCACGAGTTAGGGAAAAAGCCCCCATGGCGCGAGCCGGGCTGGGATGAGGACGAATCGGGTCAACTCGAACCGAACCATGCCCATGCTGGCCCCGTAACCGCCATGGCGGCAGGAAATGAGGACATTCCCTATTGATACCGATCACGACGGAGCATCTGGTTGATGTTGCGCTGCGGTACGCCGAACTGGGATATCCGGTCTTCCCCTGCGCGCCAGGCGACAAGGTACCCATCACCCCGCACGGCTTTAAGGATGCCACTACCGACGCCGCGCAGATCGAGGCGTGGTGGGGAAAGTGTCCTGATGCGAACATCGGCATCCCGACGGCTGGGCTCCTCGTCGTCGATGTGGACGACGCGGACAACCCTTGGCCGGCGGATCCCGCCCTGGCGAAGGAGATGGCGGGCTGTCCTGTATCGCTGACCCCTCGCGGCGGTCGTCACCATATCTTTCGGCAGCCAGCGGGCAAGGCATGGAAGAACACAGCGGGGCGAATTGCCCCGAGAGTCGATACCCGGGCCGACGGTGGCTACATCGTCGTCCCCCCCTCGGTGGTGGACGGGAAAATGTACCGATGGGCTGAGACGTTCGAATTGGACGTCGCACCCGACCAACTACCGGAGCCGCCCGGCTGGTTGGCGGACCTGCTCGATCGCCCGGGCGACCTGTTCAAGCGGGGGATTACCGGCGACGCAGGAGATAGCCAGACCCCGCCCACGGTCGCGCAAGGTTCGCCCAAGGGCCCGGATTCCCCCCTCGATGGCAACCTGATCCCATCCGGCACAAGGAACGCGACCCTGGCGCGTCTGGCGGGAACCATGCGTCGGGTCGGTATGGGCCGGGAGGAGATCTTCGCCGCCCTAGCGAAGGTAAACGAGGACCGATGCAGGCCGCCGCTTCCGATGCGCGAGGTCGAGAAGATCGCGGCCAGCATCTGTCGGTACGAGCCGGACCAGGTTGCCGTCGCCGTGGCCGAGAACCACTGGGAGCAGGACCAGCAACCCGAGCCGTCGACCGAGGAGGCCGCCCCGGCGCTCCCTGATCCGGGGCCGTTTCCTGACGAGCTCTTGCGAGTGCCAGGGTTTGTCTCGGAGATCATGGACCATTGCCTCGCGGTTGCTCCGTACCCGAACGTGGTGATGGCTTTCTGCGGAGCGCTTGCGCTCCAGGCGGTGCTTTCCGGGCGCAAGGTCCGCGATCCGGGAGATAACCGGACGAATCTCTACCTCTTGGGTCTCGCGCATTCTTCCGCCGGGAAGGACCTGCCGCGCAAGGTCAACACCGAGATCCTGCACGCAATCGGCCTGTCGAGTCAGGTCGGTGGGCGGTTCGCCTCCGGGGAGGGCGTTCAGGATGCACTGTTCATGGAGCCGAGCATGTTGTTCCAGACCGACGAGATCGACGGGATGCTCCAGTCGATCAACAAGTCCAAGGACGCCCGGCACGAAAGCATCATGAATACGTTATTGACGATGTACTCGTCGGCGAACTCGGTGTTCCCTATGCGGCGCAAGGCCGGCAAGGATGCACCGGGAACCATCAACCAGCCCCATCTCGTCGTCTTTGGCACAGCGATCCCCAACCACTACTACGAGGCGCTCTCCGAGCGGATGCTCACCAACGGGTTCTTCGCCAGGATGATCATCCTGGAATGCGGCAAACGCTCTCCGGGTCAGGAGCCGACCATCCGGAAGCTGCCGGCGCGTGTGTTGGAGGTTGCCAAGTGGTGGGCAGATTTTCGGCCTGGTACGGGAAACCTTCAGAACTGGCACCCCGTCCCGCGGGTCGTCCCGCATACGGATGAGGCCAAGAGGATCCTGATCGAGACCCGCCTCGAGGCAGAGGAGGAGTACGACAGGGCGGAAAGCGCAAGAGACGCGGTCGGGACGACCGTGTGGGGCCGGGTGAGCGAACACGTCCGCAAGCTGGCCCTGCTCTACGCCGTGAGTGAGAACCGCGAACAACCGGAGATCGGCAGGGCTGCTGCTGAGTGGGCCAAGCGGTTCGTCATCCACCAGACGCGGCGGATGCTCTTTATGGCGCAGGCCTACGTCGCGGACAATCCCTTCCACGCCGAGTGCCTAAAATTCCTGCAGAAATTGCGCGAGGCTCCTGGAGGGGAGCTCTCTCATAGCGTTCTCTTGAAGCGGATGAAGATGGAAGCCAAGATTTTCCTCGCCCTCATCGCAACCCTCGAGGAACAAGGAGACATCGTGATCCGGACGCAACCCGCTCCCGGTTCGGGGAGACCACGCCGCTTCTATCGCCTCGCCGAAAGTAAGGGAGAAACCAATGGCGAGGGGTGAAGGAAAACAACCGGGAAGGAACGCTCTGGGGGTGAAGGATAGAGAAAAAGGAGTGAAGCAAAACAGGGGTGAAAGAAAGGAAACAAGAATGAAAATGTCCTTGAATATCAAGATGCCAAATTCTTTATCTCTTTCACCCCATCTCGCAGGGGGTAGGTATTTTACCTCTCTCTCTCTTCTTTCTCTCTTTCACCCCCGCGCGCGTATATGCCCCCCTGCGTGCGCGTATGCGTGTGTGTGTGAGGGGGGGGTGAAACGGGAAAGAAAAGAAAGAAAACATCGAGGGCGTTTTGTGGGCAGATCGTTCCGCCGTAATCCTGTTCGGGAGGGTCTGTAAGATGCCGCGTTCCCCGAGAGGACACTTCATGCGAGCAGCCGAGCTTCGGACGCTGGTCCAGGCTCCGTCAACCGTCAAGTATCGCAAGGAGCCACCCGCTCCGATCAAGTGCGACTTCTCCAACGAGCGCCTCCAGTACTGCGTCGACATCGCGGTGCTCGTCGAGCGATGCGATCATTCCGGATACATGGCTGCTTACCTTTCAGGGATGCGGTGGGAGGCAATACCGGAGGTCTTCCGGGGGAAGTGCGCAGCGGACATCCGACGGCTCCGGCGAGAGCTAAGGGACGGAGGTTATTCCGTTGAGTGACTGGCTCGTCGGTAAGAAGGAGGTGGCGAACGCGCTCGGGGTGAGCGTGAGCACGGTGAAGCGTTACCTGCAGCGGTATCCGGATTTTCCGGCTTACAGGCGGGGGGGGACGATCTACGTTTCGCCAGAGGCACTGAAGGCATGGGTGGAACGACGGGAGATGAGGAAGTGTCCGACATGCGGAATTGCTATTCCCGCCTGATACCATGTCGTTCTTCCAACCGCAGGATGATTTGATGGAAACAAAAGGATTCGATATACTTCCCAGAACGCCGCCGCTTTACTCCTAAACGCGGTTCGGCTCTGGGGTTTCAATGTCCCCTGCAATACCATGATGCGATGATCCCGTCCACGATACCCTGCTTTCACGACAACCTCCGGGACACAGGTCTAGCCGTTGTCGCCCTCCTCAGAGTTCGCGATTCCTCTATCCTCGTGTTGATGTGGCAGATGGTTTGATAGGTATCGAAAATGCAGCCTAATACGCGTTAGGTGGGCAGAGAAACAGAATAAGGAGAATATTATATGAGGCAACTCCGGATTTTACTGATTATTATTACGGCAATTATATCATTCCCGACAATGGCGCTAGCGGAAGGAGGGTCAACTGCATCGCGGTCATCTGGTGGCGCGGCGATGGCACTAATAATGTATCTGATTTGCTCTAGGCGGAAGGAAAAAGAGATAGGGGGATGGTTACTTTACTATTATATTCAATTATATTTAGGGTTCATAATGATTATAGTAATGACTATGGTATCAATTAATAATTATAACCCTGCGACATGGGAAGACAATAAATTATATATGCTTTTCTTGTTTTCCACGATTCCTGGAATATTGGTGTACTTTATTCAAACGGGTGTGGCTGCTATGGCTATGAAAACAAGGGATTATGAATGGATTAAGAAATTGAGGGCTGTGTTAATAATAGACATAATTATTGTGTTGTTGGCGACGCTTATTGATTTTCAGTTCTTTAAAGATAATTTGGCTATCGATATCTTGCAACTAATATGGCCGTTAATATGGCTGCCCTACTTCTATAAATCAGTCAGAGTTGAAAAGGTATTCGTGAGCAAAGATTGGTTAACGGTTCCATTGGTATCAACAAATAAATAGCGCCACCTAACAACAGGCTGAAGCTGACGGCTCACCTGGGGAGCGTCGTGAGTGCCCGCAGCTTAGCCTGAGCGTT
>Ga0209212_1004662_pt1 | contig 16788 bp, 21 predicted proteins | sample RifGroC2_FD_183996 | JGI IMG/M metagenome (GOLD analysis project Ga0209212, IMG submission 183996) | Groundwater microbial communities from Rifle, Colorado, USA - Groundwater C2 (SPAdes) (version 2) | ecosystem: Environmental > Aquatic > Deep subsurface > Groundwater | place: Rifle, Colorado...
CCCCAAATCAACAAAGACCCCCAAAAAGCGTCTCGGCCGTGGCTTCGGTTCTGGAGTCGGTGGTCACACCGTTGGTCGTGGTCAAAAAGGCCAGAAGACCCGTGGTATTATGCCACTCTGGTTCGAAGGTGGTCAGCTCCCCCTTGTCCGACGTACTCCATTCATCAAAGGTAAGCATCGCTTCCAGGTCATCAACCTTCAGCCAATCACGGTCAATTTTGATCGTTTGGACAAATTTGAAGCTAATTCAGTCATCGACCCCTTATTCCTGGCAACAGCTCTCAAGATAAGCGAAAAAGAGGCCAAGCGGGGCTTCAAGGTCATTGCCACCGGTAAGCTCACCAAAGCCCTCCAGATAGCCGTCCCGGCCTCAGCCGGTGCTATCAAGGCTATCGAAGCCGCCGGCGGTAAATTCCTCCTCTCCAAATAACTTCTCTTATATCCCATAGATAGAAAAAGGCATTTTTGTGCTACAATCTGTCTAAATATTCTCGCACTTTTCAAAGGAGTTTACATGCCTACCTGGATGATTATTGTCCTATCAATCGGCTTTTTGACGATAATTGTGTCTTTGTATGTCAGAAAATTGAGATACATCCTTGTCTGGAACAAATACCAAAAGAAACCGGCTAGGCTATACGGCGACCATTGGTATGGTCGTGGAAAATATATCATTTTGGTTTGCAAGGATCCCAACATTTGGCTTGAGAAGCTGGGAAAAGAAAAAGCCGTCATATATCATTTCAACTAACTGTCTCCCCGTTTGGACCGCCCCGCACCGGGGTGGTTTTTTTATTGTGAGGTACTGCCCAGCAAGCTGTCATCCTCTTGATTCTTATCCTATATTATGATATAATTCTCAAACCTAAACTTCTTTGAAATTATGGAGGTAAGTAAGAATGCACTGGGTTTTTAGAATTTCCTTCGCCTTACTTTTCGCTTTTTTTGGCGCTCTCCTGGGACCGCTCCTTGGCTGGAGTTGGCTCCTCACTGCCGGAATCGTCTTCTGCCTTTCCTTGATTATCATGGTATGGCTGGGAGACAACTATCATCTTCCCAAATTTTGATCCAATCACCCCGTCTTTCTAAGGCGGGCTTTTGTTATAATATCTCAGAACATTTCCATATTGGAGGAAATCATGACCGATTCACGGATTGTTTTTATGGATGGATCACCTGAGACCTTCTCGGCTGACTGTGTCGAATTTTTTCAGGAATTCTGGGAGGTCTTTCTTGACGCAGTCACGACAACAGAGAAACTCGAAATCGAACCTGCAATTATCCGCAACAATACTTTTTTCCTGATGAAGCCGGAAGGTGGATGCCTGATCATCAAGCCTCTTGAAAAAAAGATCTTCGAAGGCGACAGTGAACTTCAAATAATTACCGGTGATTTTTCCCTATCCCATCCAAGGCTGAAAGCTACTCTCGAAAGCCTTGAGAGCAGGCTATATTCAGATATCACCATCGAAGTTGTGCAAACATCGCCCCTCTCCGAAAATATAGAAGGTCTACGAGATTCGGTATTATATTTTGCCGGGTTGATGATCAAATCGGCTTCAGACAAATTTGAACCTGAATTCGGCACAATCCGAAGTGGCATTCTCTACATCACACAAGACAATGGTAAATATTTCGGCATTTATCCTGACGGAAAAAATGCCACCGAGAAATATTTTTTTTGCGATCAAAACTTCATCCCGTCAACCGAACCCTTCTCGATCGATATTGTCGATCTTGAAGTTTTTCTGGACGAAATCCGCCGACAGCTGATTGTTGCTGAGATCATCCAGCCTGAAGATTTTTAAACGAAATAACCACCCCACACCGGGGTGGTTTTGTTATAATATCCCAGAACATTTCAAATTAGATCGGAGAAAACATGGAAGAAGATTCCATACTTCATCACGTTAACATTCAATTTTTCTTTTTTTCCGCAGTTGCTATTCAAGATCTAAAGATGATTGCTTTTTGCCGCACGCCGTACCCCAAGCACCCCCGCGGCTGTCCGAACTGGAACTACAAAGAAGGTTGCCCGCCACAAACCAAGCCCTTCCTGAATCTATACTTGCCTGGTGTGAGAGTTGTGATTGCCCAAATGGACTTTGGCCGCTATCTCACTTTAAAAAAGCAAAGACACCCTGATTGGACAGAGCGGGCACTCCGGAACCCTCTTCATTGGCAGGGTCATTTGCGAGCAAAATTAAATATGTATGTTTCTAGTCTCGAAATTCCTCCAGGCTTTGAAATCGTTGACAACCCTGAGGCTATGGGTATCAATATTTTTGAAACTTGCCACCGTGCTGATTTCGATCTGGAACGAAATCCAACGCTATTTGTCTGCAAGATCAAATTTTTATCTAAACCCAGATAAGCAGGACTTCTCAATTAGTTCACCACTCCTCACCGGGTGGTTTTTTTATGGCAATTTGCCGCCGTTCTCCCCGTCAGGTAGCAAAAACTGCTTTCATAAAGCCATTGACCATTTCTCGTAATTTAGATATATTGCATCTATGGCATTAAGACCTTGGTCTGCGGAGGGCGCTTCTCCATATTCTTCAACTGGACCGGTGGAAGGAATCCCTCAAACAGAAGAATCTAAAGCTTTATTGAAAGAAGTTAGCGATCCCAAACAAAGATTGGATCCTGTGGCAGCTAAAGAAGCCCGAAAAGAATATCTCCGACGGTCAAGCACCCAAATTAATCAGTTGACTGCCGCCATGGATCCATGGAACAATAGTTCTGACAAGCCTGGCGAAGCAGGCACCGACGAAGAAGATATCTCAATAACAGAGGAAACAGGAAACGAGGTTCAAGAAGGATTCCAAATCCTACGTCCGGCCGACGAGGATCTGGTGAAAGAAATGCGTGACAGAGAAATTGCCAAAGATCCAACTGTTGACCTGCGACACATGGATGAAGAAGTTGACCACTATGTCAGCGATCCTGGACCTCTTACCAAAGCCGTTCTTCCACCAGTTTCCCTACACGACATTTCAAGTCTCCCCAAAGAACGCCGTACCTTTATTGATGATGGACCACCCTATGTCAGAAAGCCCCAACCCGACACGATTACTATGTCCTCAGAAGAAATTTTGGAGGAATCTAAAAAAAGAAAACTCTGGCAAGATCCTTTGGACAAAGAGTCTTTCGGGGAAGAACCCGGTTTCCTTAAAGATCTAGAAGCAGAAGAAAAACGCAAGCAAAGTAAACCGTGGCGATGGTAGAATAGATCACGATATGAATAACATCCTGGCACCTTTGCGTGCCATGTTAAAAATCAAGAATCTTCGCAAGCGCCTTATTTTTACGGCAGTGGTCATTGCCATCTTCCGCCTGGTCGCCCACATCCCCACACCGGGAATAAATCTCGCAGCCCTCAAAAACCTTTTTGACTCCTCTGCCTTCCTATCGCTACTTGATGTATTTTCCGGCGGCACACTCACGAACTTTTCTGTCATGGCCCTCGGTTTAAATCCTTACATCAATGCCTCCATCATCATGCAAATGCTTGGCATGGTCGTACCTAGTTTGGAAGCACTCCAAAAAGAAGGCGACTTTGGCCGCCAAAAGCTAAATCAATACACCCGCCTCCTCACCATCCCTCTCTGTTTTATGCAGGGAATCGCTTTGATTCTACTTTTGCGCGGGCAAGGTCTCACCACCACCTCAGACCCTCTCAAGTTAGCTTCCATCGTCTTTACTCTGGCTGCCGGCACCGCTTTTCTCATCTGGCTTGGTGAACAGCTCAATGATTATGGAGTTGGAAACGGCATCAGTTTGATCATTTTTGTCGGCATTGTCACCCGTCTTCCTGTCGCCGCAGCTCAGCTGTTTACCACGATAGACCCTACAAAAATATTCACCTATCTGATCTTCGGTGTTTTTGCTGTAGCCATTATCTATGCCATTGTCAGAGTCGGTGAAGCTGTCCGGGAAGTTCCTATTCAGTCCGCCCGCCGTGGAACCTCCTTCGCCGCCGCCGCCAGTAATCACTTACCACTCCGCCTCAACCAAGCCGGCGTTATCCCCATCATCTTTGCCGTGTCCTTCATGTTGATTCCCAATCTTCTCGGTCGCGTCTTTGCAACTTCTAGTCAGGCCTGGCTGTCGGGACTTTCTCGCAACATTACTCTTTACTTGGCCCCAGACACAGTTCTTTACAACGTGCTTTATTTCTTACTCGTTGTCGCTTTTTGCTACTTCTACACAGCGGTTGTTTTCAATCCGGAAAAAATCGCCAAAGATCTCCGCCAATCCGGTTCCTTTATTCCTGGCATCAGGCCCGGCCCAAATACGGTGGATTATCTAAATTTTGTTCTTAATAGAATTACCTTGGTAGGAGCTTCCTTCTTGGGGCTCATTGCTATCTTCCCTTCAATTATTTCAGGTATGACAGGCGTAACCTCAATCGCCATTGGCGGCACCGGCATCTTAATCGTCGTTTCTGTGGTTCTGGAAATTCTTAAATCGATCAACTCTCAGCTCTACATGTACAGTTACGACAAATTTCTCGATTAATAATCGTCATTGCGAGTTTCGTACTCGAAGCGTGGCAATCCAGAAAACTAACAGCATATGAACTTAATCATCCTCGGTCCACAAGGATCCGGCAAAGGCACGCAAGCAAAATTAATCGCTGAAAAATTTGGCATGATACACGTCTCCTCAGGCGATCTTCTCCGTGAAGCGGCCAAGCAAGACACCGATAAGGGCAGACTACTGGCCGATCTCCTCACCACCGGCCAGCTAATTCCCTTCGACACTGTTTTGGAAGTTACAGAGCCTGTTTTATTAAGTGCCAAAAATGGTTTTATTCTTGACGGCACCCCTCGCGACCTTATGCAGGCAGAATATTTAGATTGGTATCTTGGGGAACGCAATATAAAAATAGACAAGGTAATTTTTCTTAATATTCCGAGAGACATCAGTCTGGCCAGACTGGCCAGTAGAGCGAAGATAGAGAACCGCACCGATGACACCCCCGAAGGAATTCATGCCAGATTGGATATTTTTGACAACGAAACTCTACCCGTCATCGATTACTTTCGCAAACAAGGGAAGGTCGTAGATATCGACGGTACCCCTGAACCACAAATAATATTTGCCGACATCGTAAATAAGTTAGGACTGATATGACCAAATTTCAAGCCATGACCGAAGGCGGCAAGCGTCTCGGCCACATCAAAGGTATTCTTGCCGGCATGGTCAAGGAGGGGGTCACCCCATTGGAAATAGATACTTTGGCAGAGAAGCTGATCAAAGACGGAGGAGACAAGCCAAACTTCAAAATGGAGCATGGCTACCATCACTCTACATGTATCAATGTGAACGAAGGCATGGTTCACGGCATTCCCGGAAAGGTTCCTTTCAGGCCTGGCGACGTGGTCAAGATAGATATGGGACTGCTCCACGAAGGTTATCACTTGGATACCGCCACCACCGTAGCCATTCCACCAACCACAGGAGCCGTCACCAGGTTTCTTGATGTTAGTAAACAGGCTTTGGCTACTGCCATTTTTGTCGCCACCCCTGGCAATACTATTTACGATATCGGACTAGCCATGCAAACGGTAGCCGAGGCCAGTGGATTCAATGTCATCCGCGAGCTTACTGGCCACGGCATCGGCCGCAAGCTTCACATGGAGCCCTACATTCCCTGCTTCGCCGACAAGACCTGCAAAAAGCACTTTCTCGCTGTCGATCAGACCATCGCGGTCGAAGCCATGTTAACCATGGGTGACTGGCACCTGGTCGAAGATTCAGACGGCTGGACGCTCTCTACTCAAGATCGTTCCATCACTGCCATGTTCGAAGAAACTGTTTATATCACCGCCGAAGGCCCAAAGATTCTTACCTCCATTAATTGATAGTATAATTCCTTAGATTTCTCGCAAATTTACACCAAGGAGTTTGAAGTGTCCAGAAACATTAAAATCTTAATTGTTCACAACCCTTCAAAAACATATTTGGCCAATGAAATAGTCAAAGGCCTCAAGGGTAGATACCGCAAATTCGAAATCGCCACTCTTCGGGACCACCTCTTGAGTGGCGAACCTCTCAATCTGAAGAGAATGGTTGATGACGTCTCCACTGTTGTCATCCTCGATGACCCCAATTTGTTTACAGACACTATCACTGACGCTCTCGTCCACTACTCCATCGAATGCCACAAATTCCTACCGGTTTGTGACGTTGAGCCAAGTGCTTTATTTCTTCTGGAACTCAAATCCAGCTATCTCACCCACTCTCCTGATCCGGACGACGTTTTTTGGGATCTATTGGCCAACCGTATTCTGATCAACTCCCTTTAGACTACCGGCCCCGCCAAAATCGGGGCTTTTTCATGTTAAAATCGCCACAAGTTTCGCATCCTTGAAAATTCGGGAGACTATCATGGCCAACAATATACTCATTCTGCATGCAGAGGATTCGATAGAGGAAGCCGAAGAGCTTTTGTTCGAGTTAAAGCTTCTGGGTATCGACTGTCTTACATTCCAAAAACTCTCCGGAAGATCAACAGCCAACTTACTGCACTCCGCGCTTCACGAACTGTTCAATTCGGAGCCAGCAGTCATTGTTCTCGCCAGTCAGGAATTATTTGCCGACCCCTTACTGCTTGAGTGGGCCCTTGTCGCAGCGGCCGAAAAGATAATGGTTCCGGTGGTTTTTGGCTACAAAAACGGAGAAATCCCTGATTGGTTCAGAAATCCGTTCGTACTCACGACTCTGGCCGGACCGGATTCGTCCAGGGACTGGAACCGGTTAATCCACGAAATCACTCGACGGACCTTTCAAAATTTCCAATATACCGATCTTCCCTTCGAGCCTCCAAACTAACCAAACCAGCCAAGCCCTCGAAAGGGGGCTTTTTCGTGGCTTTTATAGTACAATTGCCATAACAAGAGGTTTGTGCCCAGTTGGTACTGGCAAGTTGTGCCGGTCTTTGGTACAATACCACTTGCACAACTTTTATATGGCTAAAAACCAGATGACTGAGGTAAACGGAGTCGTCTCCGAGTCGCTACCCAATATGCAATTCCGGGTAACCCTCGAAGATGGCAGAGAAATCTTGGCTCATCTTGCTGGTCGCATGCGGCTCCACCGCATTCGCGTTATGCCCGGAGACAAAGTCAAACTCGAAATGAGCGACTACGACACGGACAAAGGCAGGATAGTTTACAGATCAAGCTAATTCGTTTCCCTCACAACAATAATTATTTAAATAAAACAAAACGCGCATGCGGGTTCAATCCTCCGTCAGACCTCGTTGCAAAAATTGCAAAATTATCAAACGCCATGGTAAGGTGTTGGTCATTTGTACCAACCCCCGCCACAAACAACGCCAAGGATAAATTAATATGCCCAGACTATCAGGTATCGATATTCCCAACGAAAAAAGAATAGATGTCGCTTTGACATATATCTACGGCATAGGTGAAAAAGTCGCTAAAGATATTCTGAAACAAGCTAAGGTAGACCCGCATATCCGCACCAAGAATCTCACTGGTGAAGAACTAAAAAGTATCCAAGCTGTCATAGAAACTCTTCCCACCGAAGGTGAACTTCGTAAAATGGTTCGCGACAACATCGAAACTCTCAAAAGAATTCAAGCTTATCGAGGTATTCGACACTCCATGGGTCTTCCTGTCAGAGGGCAACGTACTCGCACCAATGCCAGAACCAGAAAAGGCAAAAGAAAGACCATCGGTGCCGTTTCCAAAGAAGCCGCCACCACAGCAGCCCCAGCCGCCAAGAAATAATAAATCAAAATGCCAGAACCAAAAACCAAAACCAAGCAAGTCGTCAAAGCAAAAAAAGCCTCCGCTGTTCACTTTAAGGGAGGGCAGGGAAAGATGTTCGTTAAATCAACTTTTAACACCACTTACGTTACCTTCACCGACAGTAACGGCAACACCGTCTGCTGGAGCAGTGCCGGCACCTGTGGCTTCAAAGGCGCCAAGCGCTCTACTCCTTTTGCAGCTACCACCATTGTCGAAGAAGGTCTTCGAAAAGCTAAGACTCAAGGTCTCACCAGTATCGATGTCTATCTCAAAGGCCCCGGTCCTGGCAAAGATGCTGCTCTTCGGGTACTTAAAACATCAGGTATCGAAATCAATCAGCTGGCCGACACCACTCCGGTCCCTCACAACGGGTGCCGTCCCAGAAAACACAGAAGAGTCTAATAATCAACACAATACAACAACATGGCAAAATACATCGATCCCAAATGCAGACTCTGTCGCCGAGAAGGAGAAAAACTCTATCTCAAAGGTGCACGCTGCTTCACCCCCAAATGTCCCATTGAAAAAAGAGGTGGACAGATCCCCGGCCAGCATGGCAAAAAAAGAACCCGTGGTCGTCTATCCGGCTTTGGTATACAACTTCGCGAAAAACAAAAGACCAAAAGACTCTATGGTGTACTGGAAGGCCAATTCCACAATTACTATGAAATTGCTATCAAATCAAAAGCCAACACCGCCGAAGTCCTCATGCAGCTTTTGGAGTCCCGCCTGGACAATGTTTGTTACCGTCTTGGTTTTACCCTTTCGAGGTCTCTCGCGCGCCAGCTTGTAACTCATGGAAACATCTTGGTGGACGGTAAGAAGGTCGACGTTCCCTCTTTCCAAACCAGGCCTGGTATGGTTATCTCTCTTCCGGAAGCTGCCGCCAAGTTTGACTTTGTCGCCCCAAATTTAATCGAGAAAAATCTTCCGGCCAAGTGGCTCTCCCGTGTCGGCACTCAAGGAAAAATTGATCGTATGCCCACCATGGACGAAATTGGCTCCGATATCAAAGTCAATCTAATTATTGAGTTCTACTCAAGATAATTTATTTAACAATTAGCAAACAAAAAAATGTTAGCACCAAACTTCAAAATTACCCTAAAAGATAAAGAAATCAACTCCGCTGAGGTAGTTATCGAACCACTTCCACAGAACTTTGGTCACACCATGGGAAATGCTTTACGTCGTGTCTTACTTACTTCACTCGAGGGCGGAGCCGCAATCAGAGTCAAGATCGATGGAGTTTCCCACCAATTTTCCACTCTTACCGGACTCAAAGAAGACATTCTCGAATTCATTCTTAATCTCAAGACTGTCAACTTTTTTGTAGATTCGGATGAGCCGGTAGACATCAAATTAAAAATCAACGGTGCCAAAATAGTCAAAGCCTCTGACTTAGACCTACCCTCCAACGTAACCATCGCCAACCCTGATACAGTTCTGGCCAATCTTACTTCTCCCAAGTCAAAGCTTTCCGCTGTCATCACCGTCGCTCGTGGTTTAGGATACGTTTCTTCAGATGAACACGCTACCAATGAAATTGGTGTTATCCCTCTAGATGCTTCTTTTTCTCCGGTAATCAAAGCCAATTACACCATCGAAGCTGCCCGTGTTGGACGCTCCAGCAACTTTGACAAGGTTCGCTTGAGTCTTACAACCGACGGCTCCATCACACCTGAAGAAGCAGTCAGAAGCGCCGCTCGCATTCTCACTGGTTTCTACGACTACGTCAACTCTGCCGAAGCCTACCTTATTGAGAAAAAATCCATCTCCGAAGCAACCACCTCTGGATTTGTAGACGACCTTGATCTTCCCACCCGAGTTTTAAACGCCATGAAAAAAGCCGGATTTAACAAATTAGCCGATCTAAAAACCCTTACGCTAGCCGACTTAAGAAAAGTCAAGAATCTAGGCGAAAAATCTGCCATGCAAGTGGTAGAAAAAGCCGGGGAAAAAGGCATTAACATTCAGTAAATATGGGACGCCGACATCACTCAATCATTTCTAAACTCAATCGCAATACCTCGGAAAGGCAATCTCTTTTCAAGGTTCAGCTTAAGCAGCTCATTGAACACGGTCAAATAACTACTACTGTTACCAAGGCTAAGATCATCAAACGCCTTTTTGACAGACTTGCAGCCAAAGCTCAAGATAAGACACTGGCTCAGAGACGCAGGATAGGTGGGCAGCTCAGTGATCAGAAAAGTGCCAACAGGCTCATGGATCTGATTATCCCCACTATGGGAGATCGTCGTAGTGGCTTCACCACTATCCAAAAAGTCGGCATCCGAAAAGGAGACTCTACAGCCACCGCCTCCTTAAGTCTCATTGCACCCCTTCCACCTACACCCGAAAAGCCAGCCCGCGTCATCCCTAAAGCAATTACGAAAAAATCCAAATGAAAACCACTACTCTAAAAATCACCGACATCAAACACAACTGGCACCTAGTCGATATCGATGCTCAGATCCTTGGTAGAGTAGCCGTTAAAATCGCTGGACTTCTTATGGGTAAAGGAAAAGCCCTCACCGGAGACCACCTAGACAATGGTGACTTCGTTGTGGCCATCAACGCAGCCAAATTCAAAGTAACCGGCAAGAAAATGACTGACAAAATCTACTACTCACACTCGGGTTTCCCGGGCGGCTTTAGAGAGCTTTCTCTTTCTCAGCTCGCCGAAAAAGATCCCCGCAGAGTCATTGAAAAAGCCGTCAAAGGTATGCTTCCCAAAGACAAACTTCAACAAACCCGACTCAGGCGTCTAAAACTTTTCACCGGCAGTGAACATCCCTACGCCGTCGAACTAGGACTTAACAAAAAAAGCTAAAACATGGCCCAAAAACTAACCAAAAAATCAAAAATCGCGATTAAGCCCGTAAAAACAGTTCCGGTTAAAAAAGGTGTCCTTGCTATGCCCAAAGAATTTTTCTCAGCCGTCGGTCGTCGAAAAACTGCTGTTGCCCGTGTCCGTCTTTGGTCTGGCAAGCAAGAGATGACCGTCAATGGCAAGCCAATCTCTACCTACTTCAAAGGAAATACCATGAAGCAAATCTACCAGGCCCCCTTTGTGACTACTAATACACTTGGCCAGTTCACCGGCAGTATCAAGATTGTTGGCAGTGGCCTCATGTCCCAGGTTGATGCGCTGACTCACGGCATCGCCCGCGCTTTGGCCAAGATTGATGAGGTCCACAAACTCACCCTCAGAGAAAAAGGCTTCATTACCCGGGATCCCCGTATGAAAGAGACCCGCAAAGCCGGTCAAGGCGGCCGCGCGCGCGCCAAGAAGCAATCTCCAAAGCGCTAACTTTTTGTGCTAAAATAACCCATAACTTCATCCTTTCGGGAGGTACAAGATGCACGTTTTAATTTCACTTGAGAATGTCAGTCGTAACTTTAGTCCGAACTGGCCATCTTTGGATCAGCTTTGTGAGGCGGTGAAAACACTTTTTCCGAACGAAAAAGTTGAAGTCCACGTCGAATTCTCCCTGGCTCACACATACGAGGTTATTACCCCTCTAAGAGAGATTAGACACAAAGGACCCGAAATTATTAGGATATCCCCTCGGGATCGTGTGGACAGCTCCATGATCAATCCAAGGATTTCAGAATATGCAGTCTGGATCGCCAGTCTCGTAGTTCTACTACTGATCCGTTCTGACGAGGAAAGGGATATCCTGGAACCTGTTCAGGTTCATATCTCCGATGGCCTCCAGACCTATCGGTACTTAAATGATAAACGGGTCGATAGTTTCTAGTACGCATCTGCTCCGATTTCGATCGGGGCTTTTTTTATCTTTTGTCACTCCTGACTTGATCAGGAATCCATCAAATTCGTCTCCAACTCCTTGTTCAACTCCATACTTGTCACTCTGTCTCTTTCGCCGTCAAAGTATCCGCCCATGATTCTCGATGCCAGCACAGGCCGAAAAGCCACCTCGTCATTTTCTGTCCAATTTATCATTTCTTTAAATTTCTCCAAAAATATTTTAGCCAGATCAGGCCGCTTGAGTTTTGTGTAGACCCGGTGGTAAAAGTAGGCGATATCGTAAAATTTCAATCCACCCATTTGTGCCGCCTCGCTATCAATTAAATAATAATCGTTATTATTAGTTTTCATTATTGCCCAAGGCGTAAAGTCACCGTGACTCGCCCCAATCTCTACATCATCTTTGTGTTCTTCAATATAACGAAGTAGCTTACTAGTGTCAGTCTTAGTATTTATCGACCACTCTCTGGAGATGTCCATAATTCTGTTCTTCCACGTTGCACGCAAATGCCCCCTATCCTTTGCCAGCATACACAGATCAGTAATTTCCAATATGTTTTTGGCAATCTCTGCTGCTGTTATCAAATCTACTTCGGAGATATCGGATTTTTGTTGTTTTAATTCTATCAATGGTTTACCAAAGACAAACTCATCGATAAACCAATACTTACCTTCGCAAAACCCCTCATCAAACATTTTAGGTGTTTTGAAGGTTGATATATATTTTTTCCATACCGTATTGGCATTTTTGTTCCACGCAGCCTCATTCGCAGTTCTTTCTCCAATACCCGGAGTACTAGCCAGTTTCAAAAATAGTTTTTCGTTTTCAAATAATACTTCACCCATGACATGTCTCCAAGGCTGTTCCAGCTTTTTCACTTTATACCCGAGATTATCGAAATATCTCCCCACCTCTTCCAAATTCAATTTTTCCACCGTCACATGATCTGTCATATATTCATTATATCCGCCGTAGGGGCAGACCTCCGTGTCTGCCCGAAACATTTGAGCAAATCACAGTAGCCTGTTATAAAATAACCCCGATGAAAATATGTGGTCTTGACGAATGTGGACGTGGGGCTTTTGCAGGCCCACTTGTTGCCGCTGCGGTCGTCATCAATAGCGACCTGGAAACATTCCCCTCTCTTTTACCGGTACCCTTAAGAGACAGTAAAAAATTAACCGAAATCCAGCGAAACAAAATCTACTCTCTCAGGTCCCAGTTGCCGATTGTTTACAAAATTGAAGAAGTTTCTGTTTTAGAAATAAATGAACATGGTATGGGTTGGGCCAACAAAGAAATTTTCGAGCGACTGGTAAACAAGATAAACGCGAGAATCTATGTCATAGACGGCAATCTTAAGTTTTCCAATTCCAAGATTCATACTCTCATCAAAGGGGACGATAAATGCTATCCGGTAATGCTTGCCAGTATTCTTGCCAAAGTCTACCGCGACAATCTTCTAAAAAAACTCCATGAAAAATTTCCTGACTACGCTTGGGATCAGAATTCCGGCTATGGTACAGGCTATCATCTATCGGTCATCAAAGAACTAGGCGCCACCCCCATGCATCGGATGCAATATGTCAATACTTATCTCAAACATCAGAGAATCGTTGACACTCAACTTTCTCAAGACTAAACTGAAACTACTAATGGAAAAAATAAAATTGTTCCTACGCACCCTTCGTCCTTGGCAAATCGTTATATTATTTTCCGCCTCATTACTTCTCTTGTCAGCTGGCATTTACGCTTCCCGTTTTTTACGTCAATCAGCCAAAATCAAGCTTGGGTCTGACACCGGACTGGTACTCACTGCAGATAGACAAGACTCCCTCGGTACTTTTTCCGATTCTGCTTTCACTCTCAAATCGGACACCGACCTGACCGCCTCAGGAATAAAGGATAAAATCACTTTTTTCCCCGAAGTCGACTTTGATATTAGCGAAATAACACCCCGCCAATTCAGCCTCAAGCCCAAACAGCCACTGAGTGACAATAGTCTCTATCGTATTAAAGTTCTCTCGGAGCAAAAGACGTTTTCTTGGGCTTTTCAAACCAAAAACGATTTTCGCGTAGTCCAAACTCTCCCGCGGGACAAAGCCACTTACGTACCCTTAAACACCGGCATCGAAATAACTTTTAGTCACGACACCTACGAGGATATCGACAAATATTTTGAAATCACCCCTTTTGTCGAGGGGAGATTCGAGCGTCACAAAAGAACGGTATCTTTTATTCCCAAATCTCTTTCTCCAGGTACTCTCTATACTATCAAGATAAGTAAGGGACTCGTTTTAAATGGTACCAAAGACAGCCTCAAAGAAGACTTTAAGTATCAGTTTGAAACTCAGCCAACTGCATCAGGAGGGTCTCAGACCCAGATGTATTTCCCCAAAAACTTTTATGAATTTTCTCCTTCAGAGACTCCAGCTTTCGATGTTTACACGTCCTCCACTGGTGGAGCCGATGTCTCGGTAGCTGTCTACCAATACCCCAGCGTCCAAGGATTTCATTCTGCCTTTATTACCAAGCTGTCCATCCCTACTTGGGCCTCCAATTCTCAAAGGTCTCACCGAGTTAGTACTTCCGGTCTCAGTAAAGTCTTAGAGTTCAATTCCCCAATTCAACAACAAACCTATACCAACTATTTCTTATTTCCTCAGGCTCTGCCCAAGGGCTTTTACGTGGTAGAAGCGAACATTGGCGGCGGAGGCGGTATCACCACTCAGGCCTTAGTTCAAATCACCGACCTCTCTGCCTATCTCTCGGAAAGTAGTACCAAGACACTGGTATGGGTCAACGACATCCGGACTGGCCAGCCCGTTTCCGGAGCCTCTGTGAGTTTTTCCTCAGGAAAAGGTGGAAAAACCGATCAAGATGGCGTGGCCTATTTCGACTCACCTCCAGCCACTCCAGACAACGGCGAAATGGTATCCATCAGTCAAGGCGACAACAGCTTATTCATTCCCGCTCAAGGTAGGCTCTACTACAGCCAAGAATACCAGAACAGCCGGCGTCTTACCGACAAATACTGGAGTTATTTTTACTCGGACCGCCCGGTTTATTTACCTACCGATACGGTTAGATTTTGGGGGCTACTCCGCGACCGAGACAATCTAAATCAAAAACAGCAATTTACTCTGGAAGTTACCCGGTCAGATTACAATAGTTGGGACTTCAATCCCATCGTTCTTTTCACAAAAGACTTTGAAACCAGTGACTTAGGCACTTTTATTGGGGACATTCCCTTAACTAGCTTTAACCCAGGCTGGTACGGCATCACGGTCAAAGTCGGCAGCGCTATTGTTATGAGTTCATCTTTTTCCGTTGAAACCTATACCAAGCCCGCTTACAAGCTTACCCTCACTCCCTCCAAGAACGCCGCCATTGCCGGCGAAACCATTAACTTTTCCGGACTGGCTACTTTTTTTGAAGGCTCACCTGTCCCATCGATGGATCTTACCTACTCCGGAGCCCAATCCGGTACCCTCACTACTGACTCACTCGGCCGTTACTCCTTCAATTATGTGGCCAACGCTAGTGCCACCAGTTACTCACCCGACTTCAAATACCAGTACATAAGATCATCGCTTCCCGAAGAGGGTCTGATCCAAGCAGATACCTCTGTCGCTGTATTTAATTCTTCTGTTGTCTTTGCTACCCCAAAATCCGAAACCGAAGATAATACCGGAAAAGTGGAGATTGATCTCCGCCAGGTAGATACCGACGTATACTCCTACTCCGCGATTCAAGATATTTTTTCACCGGCTGTCAACCGCCAGCTAAGTGCTACTTTGTTTGAAAATCAATGGAACAAAAAAGAAGTTGGCACTTACTATGACTTTATCAACAAGGTCACCTCTCCCAGGTATGAGTACGAACAGATAAAAAACAAAATTGCTGACATCACCCTTGCCACAGATGGACAAGGAAAAGCTGTTTATGAATTTCCGGTTGCCGAAGACAAATCATACAACTTGATTGTCAATGCCACCGACGATCAAGGCCGCACGACCAGCCAAGACATTTACATTTCCGGATATTCTAGAAACTATTACCTGAACAACAATGTTTATTTAAAAACAGACAAGAGCGGACCAAACAGCAACAACTTCGCCATTGGCGAACAAGTAAACCTTCAGATTATGAGAGGAGAAAGTCCCTTGGAGGCTGCCTCCACCGATAAATTCCTCTACCAGTTTGCACAGCGTGGTCTAAAGTCATATCAGATACTGGACCAGAGCAATATTAGTTTCAAGTTCGCCAACGCTTTTGTCCCAAATGTGGTTGTTGCTGCCGTCAGGTTTACAGGGAAAACCTACCAGGTTTCAGAAAATACCAATCTATACTTCGATACAGCCTCCAAAAAACTCACCTTAGATGTTACCCAGGATAAGTCTTCATATCTTCCGGGAGACACTGCCAAAATTTCAGTTTTAGTTAAGGATGCTTCAGGTACGCCCGCCTCTGCCGAAGTAAATCTTAGTTTACTAGACGAAGCCTATAGCGCCATTTTTCCCTCGATTGCGGATCCTCTCATCAGAATTTATAACTCACTCGATGCGGACATTATCGCTTCCTACTATTCTCACCAATATCCCATAGACGCCGGAGGTGCAGAAGGTGGTGGGTGTTTCCTCCCGGGAACGGAAATAATCATGGGAAACGGTGCCACAAAAAGAATCGAAGATATCAAAGTCGGTGACCGGATAAAGACTTTGGAGAGTCCTAAGTCAACCAAGTTAGTTTCCGCCAAAGTAACTCAGGTTTTTGAGCATCAAGTGGCCGGCTATCTTCTCATCAACGGGCACCTCCGAGTTACCGGGGAACACAATCTCTATATCAACGGCCGTTTTCTCACGACCTCCGAAGTCAGAGTAGGCGATAGTTACCTTGATAGCCATGGCCATTACCAAAAGATCCTCTCTGTCGAAAGTTATTCAGGATTAAATACCGTTTACAACTTCACTGTCGAGAAATTAAGCACTTATTTTGCCGATGGTTTCTATGTCCACAACGAAAAAGGCCGGGAACTCTTTGTCGACAACGCCTACTTTGGCAGTGTTCGAACGGGTGGGGATGGCCGCGCCACCGTAGACGTCAAGCTTCCGGACAATCTTACTTCTTGGAGAATTACCTCTCAGGCAATTACAGGGGACATTAAGGCCGGCTTTAGCTCGTCTCCCTTGCTGGTCAAGCAGCCGTTCTTTATCGATGCTGTCATGAAT
>Ga0209212_1004664_pt1 | contig 16785 bp, 19 predicted proteins | sample RifGroC2_FD_183996 | JGI IMG/M metagenome (GOLD analysis project Ga0209212, IMG submission 183996) | Groundwater microbial communities from Rifle, Colorado, USA - Groundwater C2 (SPAdes) (version 2) | ecosystem: Environmental > Aquatic > Deep subsurface > Groundwater | place: Rifle, Colorado...
TTTTTTAAGAAATCTCTCAAGTGCATCTATGTCTTTATGAGGATACCTCTTTAACTCTGCACCGCTTAAAAGACATCCGTCAATAATACTTGCGTGGTTCAGCTTATCAGAAAATATTACATCTCCCTTTCCGCATATAGAAGATATTACACCCAGGTTTGCTGTATATCCTGAATTAAATAAAATGGCTGACTCTGTTTTTTTAAAAGATGCAATCTTCTCCTCCAATTCCTTATGGAGTTCCATACTGCCAGAAATCAACCTTGACGCACCTGAGCCGCATCCGTATTTCTCTATTGCTGAAACAGCCGCCTTTTTTATTTCAGGATGTGAGGCAAGTCCAAGATAATTATTGGATGAAAGAAGGATTACCTCCCTTCCACCAATCCTTACCCTTGCCCCCTGCCCTCCCTCAATAATTTTTAATTCTCTATAAAGCCCATCCCTTTTCAATTGCGCAAGCTCATCATCTATAAAATCCATAAACAACAATTATTTGCCACAGAGAACACAGAGGTCACAGAGAAATAAAATTAAGAATTTAATTTTTTTATACTAAAAATCTGTGTTTATCTGTGTCCAAATTAGTCTTTTATTTTTTTGCTTTTACTCTGTGTTCTCCGTGAACTCTGTGGCTAATTCTTATAATTTTCCTGATACTATCTCCAATCCTAAATCATTAATCATCTGCAAATCCTCTTCATATCTCCTCCCCTTTACAGTAAGATAATTTCCCACCATAATAGAATTTGCACCGGCAGCAAAAATAAGTGATTGGAGGTCGCGCAGATTATATTCTCTCCCACCTGCTATTTTTATATCCTTGTCAGGAAGCATAAACCTATATAACGCAATAATCTTTAATATCTCAAAAGGCTTTAAAGAGGTGGCATTTTCCAGTTTTGTCCCTTTTATGGGGTGGAGAAAGTTTAATGGAATGGAATCTACATTCAATTCCCTCAGTGTAAAGCATAGCTCTATTCTCTGCTCTATACTCTCCCCCATTCCAAATATGCCGCCACAGCATGTCCGAAGCCCTATCTCCTTTGCTGTTCTTATAGTTTCCACATCCTCATCGTAGGTATGGGTAGTGCAAATATTAGAAAAGAAGCTTCTTGCAGTCTCTAAATTATGGTGATATTCCTGCAATCCCACCTCTTTTAGTTTAAGAAGGGCATCTTTACTTAATATGCCGAGTGATGCACACCTGTGAATCTGGATTTCACTTTTCAGGCTTCTTATGGATTCACAAACCCTATAAAGTTCATCTCCATTATCCATTCCCTTGCCGCTGGTTACAATACCAAACTTATGCGACCCCTGTGCAAGGGATAATCTTGCCCCTTCAACTATCTTGTCAGTACTTATAAGGGGATATTCAGGTATATCAGTTTTATAATGTATTGATTGTGAACAGAAAACACAATCTTCGGTGCAGTCACCTGATTTGGCGTTAATGATGGAACAGAGACTTATTGATTTGCCTTTAAATTTTTCTCTTATCCTGTTTGAAGATGCAATGAGGTCGAAAATGCAGGAATCATCAATTGTGATTAAGTTATATGCCTCATTAAAATCAATACCTTTTCCATTGATGACCTTCTCTTCTAAGCTGTGAATGAATTTAAGCATTGCATCAGATTGACATAGCTCAAATAAAAAGTCAATACTTGACAAAACCATATGAAAATGCTTAAATTGTTGTTCATGTTTGAAAACCTGACTAATAAATTAGAGACAATTTTCAAAAAACTCAGGGGCTATGGAAAGCTCAATGAGGACAATATAAAAGAAGCCTTGAGGGAGATCAGAATAGCCCTTCTTGAGGCTGATGTCAACCTGAATGTAGTTAAAGAGTTTATTGAAAAGATAAAGATTCGTGCTGTTGGGCAGGAGGTCATGTCCAGCCTGACACCCGGCCAGCAGGTGGTTAAGATAGTCAATGAAGAACTGACCACTATGTTGGGAGGTACAAACAGCGGTATAGCACTTGTATCAAAGCCTCCCATTATAATAATGATGGTAGGACTGCAGGGGTCGGGAAAGACCACAACATCGGCAAAACTGGCAAGGAGATTCTTAAAGGAGGGACAGTTACCTCTTCTCGTAGCTGCAGATATATACAGGCCTGCAGCCATAGAGCAGCTCAATATACTGGGTAAAGAACTTGGCATTCCGGTCTTTAACGGAAATGGAGCAAACAATCCTATAGATATATGTAAGAGGTCATTGGCTGAGGCATTAGAAAAAGGATGCAGGAGTATTGTCATTGATACTGCAGGGAGGCTTCATATAGATGAAGAATTAATGCAGGAGCTTAAAAATATAAAAGGTGAGATAAAGCCCCATGAGATACTCTTTGTTGCCGATGCAATGACAGGGCAGGATGCGGTAAATGTAGCAAAGACATTCAATGAGCATATCGGAATTGACGGCATTGTCCTGACAAAGATGGATGGTGATGCGAGGGGTGGGGCAGCATTATCCATACGATCTGTCACGGGTAAGCCGATAAAGTTTATCGGTATAGGCGAAAAATTAGACCAATTAGAGCAATTTTATCCTGACAGAATTGCATCGCGGATTCTCGGTATGGGAGATGTCTTATCCCTTATAGAAAAGGCACAAGACTCTTTTAATCAAGAAGCAGCCCAAAAGATGCAGAAGAAACTTAGAGAGGATTCTTTTACACTGGAGGATTTTAGAGACCAATTAAGCCAGATAAAAAAATTAGGACCCATTGAGCAGATAGTCGGCATGATTCCCGGTATGGGCAAAATGAAAGTTGGAGAAGAAAATGAAAAGGAACTTGTCAGGATTGCAGCCATCATAGATTCAATGACAAGGAAGGAAAAGAATAATCATACGATAATAAATGGAAGCAGGAAAAAAAGAATAGCAAAAGGGAGCGGCACTGAGGTCTGGGAGGTAAACCGCCTCTTAAAACAGTTTGTACAGATGAAGAAGATGATGAGGCAGTTTTCTAAGCCTGGTTTTATGAAAAAATTTGGAATGCCTAATCAGTTGATGGGTAACGGAAAGGGAATGTTTCCCTTTTGATTGAAGATTGAAGATTGAAAATTTTAATAGTCAATATTCAATAAATATAAGGAGGTGATAAAGTGTCAGTCATTTTAAGATTAACAAGAAGAGGAGCAAAGAATAAACCGTACTATCATATTGTTGCAGCCGATTCTCGTTCCCCCCGGGATGGAGAATACATAGAGACAATTGGGAAATACGACCCCAAAAAAGAGCAAAAGGATATTGTCATTGACAGGTCAAAGCTTGAGAAATGGATACAAAAAGGTGCTCAGATTTCAGATACTGTAAGGACAATTCTATCTAAGAAATAAGATGTCCCTAAGTTAATGTGGAGGTAGGAACTATGAAAGAATTAATCACTCACATTGCAAAGGCGCTGGTAGATAAACCTGAAGATGTTTCAGTCCATGAAGTTGAAGGTGAGAAGACTACTGTTCTTGAATTGAAAGTTGCTCCTGAAGATTTAGGTAAGGTCATTGGCAAGCAGGGCAGAACTGCAAGAGCTATGCGGATAATTCTCAGTGCCACTGCAACAAAATTAAGAAAGAGGGCAGTTCTGGAGATATTGGAATAAAGTTTAAGTTCAGGTGAGGGTGCTTGAGTAGTTATAAATTTAATATTGTTACAATCTTTCCTGAGATGTTTTCATCACCCTTTAAAGAGAGCATAATCAAGAGGGCGGTTGAACGGGGAATTGTTAAGATAAACATATACGACCTGAGGAATTTTACACACGACAGGCATAAGGTTACAGACGATTACCCTTATGGTGGCGGTGCCGGGATGATGATGAAGCCCGAACCTCTTGCAGAGGCAATTGAGGAGATAAACAGAGAATCTAAATCGAGGGTAATCCTGATGACCCCACAGGGAGACCGCCTCACTCAATCAAGGGTAAAAAAGATGTCACAGGAAAACAGACTTACAATCCTGTGCGGGAGATATGAAGGGATAGATGAAAGAATCAGGGCTCACTTTGTAGATGATGAAATTTCTATAGGCGATTATATACTGACAGGCGGCGAGATACCCGCAATGGTATTGGTAGATGCAATAGTAAGGCTGATACCTGGCGTCCTTGGTGACGAGGCTTCAACTGAAGAGGATTCATTTTCTTACAGTCTATTGGAATATCCACAATATACAAGGCCTGAAAATTTCAGAGGATTCAAGGTTCCTGATGTTCTTCTCTCTGGCAACCATGAAAAGATACGAAGATGGAGAAGAAAAGAATCTCTTAAGAGGACATATAACAGAAGGCCTGACCTATTAGAAAAGGCTGAGCTTTCTGATGATGATAAGAAGATACTTGAGGAGATACGGAGATACGAAGAATAAAAGAAAAAAATAGCCACAGATTTACACACAGATAAACACAGATAAAAAAATTTTATCTTATGGCAGGATTGTTGAAAATTGGAAATTCACAATAACATATTTATAGCACTTATTCATTATCCAATATATAATAAGAAGGGCGATGTAGTTATAACATCGATTACAACATTAGATATCCATGATATAGCAAGGACTGCAAGGACATACGGTATTGCTAAATTTTATATATTGACACCCTTGCCGGCACAAAAAGAGCTGGTGCATAGAATATTAAATCACTGGATAACAGGCTATGGTGCAGAATATAACCCGACGCGAAGAGAGGCATTTTTAAATGTAGCTGTTGCAGGAAGCCTTGCAGAGATTACTGATGATATAAAAAATATAACAGGTAAAATATCTAAAACAATAACAACAGATGCAAGGAAATTTCCTAACAGTATAGATTATAACAACTTAAAAGTAGAGCTCACAAAATCGGATATATTTTTATTCCTGTTTGGTACAGGGTGGGGACTTGAAAGGGGCATAATAGATAACGCCGATTATAGACTTGCCCCAATTGAAGGGATTACAGATTATAATCACCTCCCTGTAAGGGGGGCAATAGCCATAATATTGGATAGGTTGTTAGGAAGATAACAATTAGAAAGGAGAATAAAAATGAATCCAGTAATAAATATGATTGAAAAAGAACAGCATAAGAAGGGTATTCCTCAGTTCAGGGTTGGAGACACCCTGAAAGTCCACCTTAAGATAGTAGAAGGTGAAAAAGAAAGGATTCAGGTTTTAGAAGGTATTGTCATCTCCAAAAAGGGGAGCGGTATAAGGGAAACATTTACAATCCGAAAAGTCTCTTACGGAATAGGCGTTGAGAGGAAATTCCCGCTCCATTCGCCAAGTATAGATAAGATTCAGGTTATAAAAACAGGTTATGTAAGAAGGGCAAAACTTTACTATCTAAGAGATAAAAAGGGAAAGGCTGCAAGGATAGAAGAGAAGATTACAGCTAAAGAATAAAAAGACAGATAGTCTTTAGATTCCGTAAAACCTGCTCCTCGTCTGATTAATATGCTCCATGAATTTGATAATGAATTCTTTAATCAAGGCTATAGATTCATTGCTGGAATAGACGAGGCAGGAAGGGGTCCCCTTGCGGGCCCTGTAGTTGCATCAGCAGTCATACTCCCACCTAATATCTCTATCAATGGAGTTGATGATTCAAAAAAGCTGACATCTGAAAAGAGAGAAATATTGTTTGAGATTATTAAAGAAAAAGCCTTATCCATCGGCACAGGGATTGTTTCTTCAAAAGTAATTGATGAGATAAACATCCTTGAGGCTACAAAGGTAGCTATGCTCAAGGCAGTAGAGAATCTGACAATCATTCCCAATCTTATCATAATAGACGGCATAACACCCCTCTCCCTCACTCATCAAGCGGAGATAAAACAGATTACAATAAAAAAGGGAGACACCCTCAGTCAGTCAATTGCTTCTGCATCCATTATTGCAAAGGTAACGAGAGATAGATTAATGCTTGATTACGATGCAAAATACCCAAAATATTTATTTGCAAGGCATAAAGGATACGGCACTAAAGAGCACTTAGAGAGGATAAAAGAATTTGGCCCATGCGAGATTCACAGGACGAGTTTTAAAGGGGTTAAGGAAGACATTTTTCAGCCACAAAGACACAAAGTCACGAAGATATTAAATCAAGACTAAAAAAATTCTTTGTGTCTTTGTGCCTGGCGAGTAATTGAATAATGAACAGACAGTTGACGGGAAAGATGGGAGAAGATATAGCTGTTGATTTCCTGCAAAAGTCTGGTTATAAGATTGTTGAGAGGAATTTCAGATGTAAATTAGGAGAGATTGATATAATTGCACTTGATAAAAATATTCTTATCTTTATTGAGGTAAGGACAAAGAAGACATCTTCTTTTTGCACCCCTCAGGAGACAGTAAACTTTTCAAAACAGAAAAAACTCCAAAGATTATCTCTCTATTACCTGATGAAGAAACAGATTAAAAATAAAGACTGTAGATTTGATGTGGTTGCAATTGACCTTTCTAAGGGAAAAAATGGAATTGAACTATTTAAAAACGCCTTCTGGTAACAGAAAGAATTAAACCACTGAGGGCACAGAAGACAAAGAGAAAAGCATCTGCTATTTTTTCTCTTTAAACTTTATGCCCGAAGATTTTCTACTTATCAATATTCAATATTAAATCTTCAATTATTTATAGTCTAGTATGCTTATCATTGATGCCACCGCCCCTGCAATTGTCATAAATTCAGCACTCTGATGCGATTTTGGATTTAAGATAATAATGGGTTTTCCAGCATCTCCGCCTACCCTGATTTCAGTATCTATTGGTATCTTGCCTATCAAAGGAACATTATATTTCTGGCTTGTTTTTTCCCCTCCCCCGGAACTAAATATCTCTGTCTTTTCGCCGCAATGGGGGCATAGAAAATAACTCATATTTTCTACAAGTCCAAGAATCGGCACATTAACCTTTTCAAACATCTGTATCGCCCTTCTTGCATCTATCAATGATATATCCTGCGGTGTCGTAACAACAACCGAGCCTGTAAGAGGGATTGTCTGTGCCAGAGTTAATTGTGCATCACCTGTTCCTGGTGGAAGGTCAATTATGAGATAATCCAGCTCTCCCCAGTCTACATCTTTTAAGAACTGCTTTACGATTTGCATTACCAACGGACCTCGCCATATCAGAGGAGCATCCTCTTCCAGAACAAACCCAACAGACATCATCTTTATATTATAATTTACGACTGGCTTCATCTTCCCTTCTGCATTCATCTGTATCGGCTCATTAATCCCCATCATAGTGGGGATGCTTGGCCCATAAATATCAAGGTCAAGAAGTCCGACCTTTGACCCGCTCTTTGCAAGTGCTGCCGCAAGATTTACAGAAACAGTTGATTTACCCACTCCACCTTTACCGCTTGCAACAGCAATTGTATTCTTTACCCCTTTGATACTCTCTTTTTCTGGGATTGTCTTTGCAGAAGGCACTTCCGAGCCCGTTTCTATTACTATCTCCTTAACCCCTTTTATAGATGATACTGCAGACCTTGCATCCCCCTCAATCTTTGCCTTCAAAGGACATGCAGGGGTCGTAAGGATAAGCTTGAAGCTGACCCTGCCGCTCTCAATCCTGATATCCCTCACAAAATTAAGTGAAACAATATCTTTCCCTAAATCAGGGTCCATAACATTTCTCAATGCCTTTAATACTTTATCTTGTGTTATCACATAACCTCCCTAAAAAATAAAGGCTTAATTAGCCACAAATAGGCGCAGATTTATATTGAAGATATTTATACAAAATTTTCCTGAGCCCTTCAAATGCCTTATATTTATCCATATTTACCTTTACATAATTAAGTGTAGGAGGAATATACTTTAAATATCTATCGTTCCCCTTTGCCATTTTTTGATATGCAAAAGTCCCGATTGCCTTTAAATTTCGCTGAATACTCATATAGTCAAAGATTCTTCTAAATTCATTCCTGTCAATACTCTCACCCTCTATCATCTCTTTTTGACTGATGTAATATTCAATCAATTCATCCACCAATTTATTATCCAATACGGTATATGAATCTCTTAAGAGGGAGCATAGGTCATACTGGCATGGGCCCATTCGGGCATCCTGAAAATCAAGAAACCGTAAATCTCCATCCTTAACCATTATATTTCTGCTGTGATAGTCTCTATGGTTCAAATACTGCCTCTGGTTAGACAGGATTTGACATAAATCTAACAAATATCCTCTCATTTCATCCAATTCTCCATCATCCATACTTTTATCCAAAAGCCCGAATATCATGTGCTCAATCATAAAGTTCAATTCCCACATCAGCTTTTCAACATCAAATCTGAGATTAAATGCCACACAGTCCCCAATCCTCTTATCACTCCCTTTTATCTGGATATTCAAAAGTGAATCAATAATTCTTTTATAATATTTGGATATCGTATTTGCATCCTTTTCCTTAATCCATTCTTCCAGTATAATGTCTCCGCAATCCTCCAAAAATAAAAACCCTTTTTTTTCATCATAATAATAAATCTCAGGGACTGTCACCCCGCATTTTCTTAAGTGCCTCTGAACATTTATAAATGGAAGTTCTGAATGGCTGGGGCTTGACAAGACCATCATAACTACTGAGCCAATACCATCCTCTTTTCTATAGCCGACCCTTAAATATCTCCTGTCAGAAGCATCTCCTTTTAAAATAGTAAGGCTTAAGTCCTTAACCCTCTCACCGGTTATATCTTTCAAGATGCCAAAGAAGTACCTCTCCTCAATTTCCTTCAGGTCTATTTCTTTTAACTCCGAACTCTGAACTCCAAACTCTGAACTCATATTTACCCCAGACTCCTTCTTATGACCCCTGCATTCAATATCTCCCTCCTGAATTCCCTCCCCTCCCTCCACATATGAAGAATATTAGACACATGATTTCTGTGTATAAAGTGGTCTGTACAGGTCGGCATAAAACTTGAGCCTATATAATCCTCCAATATGCCTACATCTGTTATGACATCCTTCCATGTCTCATCCGCAGCCGCCAGCATCCTTAAATTTTCCTTATTCAGAAAACACCCTGCCCTCTTTAAATCATTTTTTATATTTGGATATATGGATTCCAGTTTTGAGAGCATACCGTTTTTATCTGCATCATGAATCCCCCTTCCCGTCCCTATCAGTTCGGGCGGAATGCCAATAGAATAGAATACCGATGTAAAGGCAATAGCCCTCGGCAGTCTTACATTTGAATCCCTTATCCCCCTTGAATAACCGAATAATCCTGTATGCTGTATCCTCTCCCTGTGAGATGGGACATGCCTTGATACTTCATTTATTGTAGATGCCAGCCTTTCAATGGTAGAACAATAAGGCTTCCTGAAGATGCCATCCAATTCTAAAATATCATTCATCTCACTATTAGAAAATATACGGGGTGATTTCAATGCTATGTCCCTCTTCAACAACCTTATTGCCGATGCTGATACCTCTCTCGGGAAATCATATCTAAATGCAGATTGAACTGTAACAGTCCTTACACCTGCATATTCATTCATAAAATTCTCAATAGCATCAGGCGACAGCCCGCCCCTGAATTGTAAAGAACCTGCCCCTATTATTGGATATACAAAGACCCCTGTTTCATTCTGAAATTTATAATATTCCGATATTGCACCCTTAGCCGCTATGACAGCTGGAATCATTCCTGAATTTAGTGCAGGGTCTGACCTTGCTATAAATGGCCTTATATACTCCACACTGTGCCTGAATTTCTTCTCAAACCTGTCAATATATTCTAAAAGTATTTTCTTTGAATTTATGAGAGAGCCTGAACCCTCTATTAAAGGGATTATATTTATCTCTACAGGGCCGCTCAGTCTTGTTGAAAATACTTGGCATGTAAGTCGGACAGTCTTATAGTATTGCTCCTGTATATGAATCAGTTTTTCTGCATTGTCTGTCATTGGCAGTATTACCTCAAAGACAGGGGCATGGGAAAAACCTAACTCTCCTGCCGCATCAGTGCCGGTAATTATTGCCATAAATGCCCTCGCAATCCTGAAGCCGGGTTCCTCCCATATATTTGGTATCCTGAATGTCAGAAATTTACTTGAGCCGAGGTGGTTTATGCTGAAATAGTCATAGTATTGATGAAAGAGCCTGTCCATCACCGCCTCATCTACAAATTTCCCCTCCCAGTCCCACATATACTCATCACAACCCATATCACAGAATGAGCGGTAGCACTCCTCCACCTCATCTGTAGTAGAGATAAACTCTGTCTTGTGCCAGTAAGGGACACTGGCATTATCAGGGTGCTGGGTAGCCATTACAGATGGTATCTTCCTGCCAGCACTGCCAGCAAGAATATGATTTTCTTTTTCAATTACCATAAAACATTAATTAAAATCAGCCACAGACTTTCACAGACTAAAATCTTTTTAAGATTTTTTTATCTGTGTTTGTCTGTGTAAATCTGTGGCTAATAATCTCCCCTATCAATTCAAGGTTCTTCTGAAGGGCGCCTCTGTTTTTCATTATAACCTGATACCCCTTCTCACCAATCTCAATCATCTTCTTCCCATTATTTATAAGTCCATCTACCTCTTTTATCAACTCCTTTTCATCATTAACCTGAATTCCCCCTCCCGATAATATCATCTCTTTTGCAATCTCCTGAAAGTTCATCATATATTTACCAAAGATAACAGGCTTTTTGTAAAATGCAGGTTCTAATATATTCTGCCCGCCATGCGGTATCAGGCTTCCGCCAATGAATACAATATCAGCAATACTATACATAAAACCAAGTTCCCCGATTGTATCAATAATAATTATTGGATTTTGGATTTTGGATTTTGGATTTTGGATTTCGGATTTTCTCACAGATGCCAACCCCTTTCTCTTTACAATTTCCTCCACATCCCCTACCCTGTCAATATGACGAGGTGCAATGACCAGACGAAAATCAGCGTGATTTTTCAAAATATGAGAATACAATCTAATAATTGTCTCTTCTTCACCCGGATGCGTGCTTCCTGCAATAAATATTCTATCATTGTTATTAACTCCAAGTGTATTCTTAATCTCTTTTACCTTTTCTTCTTCAATCTCTTTAAACTCACTATCATATTTAATATTACCGGAAACATTTACATTCCTTTTATCTGCACCAAGGGCTATTATCCTCTTTGCATCTTCTTCAGTCTGCATACTGAACAATCTGACACTTTCTAATACACTTTTCATAAACAGACTTATCATTCTATACCTCTTAAATGACCTCTCAGATATACGACCATTAATAACCGCCACAGGAATAGCTTTCTTATTCGCTTCTCTCAGAAAATTAGGCCAGAGTTCTGTCTCCATAATTATACAGACTATGGGATTAATTGTATTCAATGCCCTCTTTACTGACCATGAAAAATCAAAAGGGAAATATATAATATAATCTGCCTCTTTTATCCTCTCCTTTGCTATCTGCTGTCCTGTATCTGTTACAGTAGAAAGAATAATTTTAGCATCTGGATACTCTCTTCTCAAACCCTTTACTAATGGAGTTGATGCTATAACCTCACCGACTGATACTGCATGAACCCAAATAGGAGATTGATTAATTAACTCTCTTTTAATTTCATCTGAATAATATCCCATTCTCTGCCAGAATCCAATCCTGTATTTGCCCTTCACCAAGTTCAATAACCACCACGGAAGAATTAAGATAATTGAAGCAGTTAGAAACAAATTGTATAAAAGATACATGTTCTAAATATATCTCAAAACAATATCCACAGGCAATAGACAAGAATATAATTTTGTGGTAAGTTAAAAAACTATGCCAACCAATATAATTAATGGAAAAGAGATTGCATCTTCAATAAAGTTTGAGATTGCAGAGGAATTGAGAAAGATAAAAAACAATACAGGGAAAGAGGCGGGGCTTGCTGTAATACTTGTAGGTGATGACCCTGCATCAACTGTATATATCAGGAACAAAAAGAAGGCATGTCAGGAAGTAGGAATAAGGTCTTCTGAATATCATTTACCAAAGGAAACACAACAGGATACGCTATTAAATCTCATAAACTCTCTTAACAAAAATCCTGAAATACATGGAATACTCGTGCAGTTGCCGCTTCCTAATCATATACAATCGGATAAGATTATTGATGCTATAAATCCTGATAAAGATGTGGACGGTTTTCACCCTGTAAATGTTGGGAAATTAGTTGCCAACACCGCATCTTTGATTTCCTGCACCCCCCTCGGTGTTATGACACTCCTTGATAAAAGTGAGATACCTGTAGAGGGCAAAAAGGTAGTAATTGTCGGGAGGAGTAATATTGTAGGTAAGCCTGCCGCACTTTTATTTCTTCATAGAAATGCTACTGTTACAATATGTCACTCAAAGACAAAAAACCTGGCTGATTATACAAATAAGGCTGATATATTAGTAGCTGCCATTGGCAAACCAGCCTTTATAAAGGCTGATATGGTTAAAAAAGGGGCTGTGGTAATTGATGTAGGGATAAATAGGGATGAGGCAGGATTAATTGGAGATGTAGATTTCCCATCGGTAAAAGAAAGGGTTTCATATATTACACCCGTTCCAGGCGGTGTAGGACCCATGACAATAGCAATGCTTATGAAAAATACACTGACTGCCTTTAAAAATACACTGGACAAAACATGATTAATCCGCAGATTACGCAGATTACACAGATTTTAAAATATCCTGTTTACCCTGTGCATCCCTGTTAATTGATTCTTTTTTATTGTTTTTAATCTGCGGTAATCTGCGAAATCTGCGGATATAAATTTCCATGAATCAAGAAAGAGAAGTCTATACAGTCTCAGAGCTCACCCGTGCCATAAAATTTGTTCTTGAAGAGGATTTTCCTGAAGTCTGGGTTGAGGGGGAGATTTCTAATTTCAGGGTTCCCAATTCAGGTCATGCCTATTTTACCCTCAAAGATAAGGATAGCCAGTTAAAGGTAGTTTTATTCAAATTGAATAAGAGGCTATTAAAATTTGAGCCTGAAGACGGACTCTCTTGTATAGTCAGGGGAAGAATAAGTGTCTATGAGCCGAGGGGCGAATATCAGCTAATAGCAGAGGACATGGAGCCAAAGGGAATAGGTGCATTGCAATTAGCCTTTGAACAGTTAAAGGAAAAACTCTTTAAAGAAGGGCTCTTTGATGAGGCACATAAAATACCTATTCCCCAATTCCCACAGAAAATAGCCATTGTCACATCACCGACAGGCGCCGCTATCAGGGATATGCTCCGTATTATTGACAGGAGATTTTCCAATGTCCACATTATCATCTACCCTGTCAAGGTTCAGGGTGAAGGTGCATCGGCAGAAATAGCAAGGGCTGTAAAGGAATTAAATGCACTGCCTGATATTGATGTAATGATTGTCGGGAGGGGCGGAGGCTCTATTGAAGACCTCTGGGCATTTAATGAGGAAATTGTTGCAAGGGCAATCTATGATTCAAAGATACCTGTAATCTCTGCTGTAGGGCACGAGATAGACTACACAATAGCAGACTTTGTTGCTGATTTAAGGGCACCAACGCCATCAGCAGCAGCAGAGCTTGTTGTAAGAGTTAGGAAAGAGGTAGTTCAAAATATTATAGGTTTGGAAAAAAGGTTAATAAACTCAATTCAGAATATGGTTGATATACTAAAAAGCGACCTTACAGGATTGCAGGAAAGAAGGGTCTTAAAATCACCTTTGGATAAAATATATGAGCTCCAGCAAAAGATTGATGATATAGGCTTAAGAGTAAGGAGGTCTCCACTATTAATATACGAAAAATTTACGGAGAAGACATTTCATCTCTCAAGAAGCCTCTTTATACTCAATCCGGAGGTCAGGATACGGAGAATCAAGGAAATATTATCAGAACTTACCAAGGGACTTGAAACAGCAGTAAATCACAGAGCAGAAATACTTGATAAAAAATTAACAGGCATGTCAGGCAAACTTAATGCCTTAAGCCCTCTGTCAGTCATGGAAAGGGGATACAGTATATGCAGAAGACTACCTGATTTGAAAATAATAAAAGATGAATCTGAGGTTGAAAAAGATGGGCAGGTTAATGTAAGATTATCCAGAGGGGAACTAATTTGCAGAGTTGAAGAACAAAAACCCTAATGAAACCACAGGTAAACACAGGTTAAATTTTTAAAAATCTCTTTTTATCTGTGTGAATCTGTGTCCATCTGTGGTTAATATTTTTTATGTCTGAAATAAAATTTGAAAAGGCGCTAAAAAGACTGGAAGAGATTGTTGAGAAATTAGAAAAGGGCGATTTAGACCTTGATAAATCCCTTGAGATCTTTGAGGAAGGGATTAAGATGTCGCGGATATGCTCCCAGAAACTAAAAGAGGCAGAAAAAAAGATAGAGATTTTGACAAAAGATGAGACAGGAAAATTGAAAGCTGAACCATTTGAACCTTCCCCTGAAACAGAAGAGCCCTCCTAACAAGAGTGATTTGTTAAGCTGCTATTAATTCTAATTTTTCTTTTGTTGAAGAAGGAAGCCGTACAGGAGCAAAATACTCTGCAGGATATAAATAATCCTCGCCAGACTCATCTATTATTCGCATTTGATGATGTTTATCTGCGGTTTTATCTATCAGAACTTCATATATTTTTCTAATCTCCAACGAGGCTTCGTATCCACGATTACTCACACAAACCATAAAATATCTTTTCATAATCTCTCCTTTTATAAATATTTTTTTATTTTAATTTCTTTCTTTCCTATACCATGCCCTTCATACCAATGCACTTCTGCATCAACAATCTCACCGTCTTTTAATTCTACCCGGCATTCCCCTTTTAGTTTTCTCCAATTTGTTTTGCCGTAAATCTTGTTTAAGCGATTTAAGTTTCTAATCCCATGCCCAATAGCAACGGTTTCAATCTCCCGTATCTCACCTATTACTTTAAAATACATTTTTATATTTTACCAAAAAAATAAACTAAAATTTCATAACGCAAAAGATAGAAGAAGCGGCGGCTTTTTGCCCCATCCCTCTTGAGCGTAGGGTTAGACGCGTTTTTGCACATGTACTGCGAGATACCTAAACTGACCATAACTTTCTGTGTTTGCGACAGAAAAATCTTGCCAATTGAGATTGTACTCACCAATAAGCTGGAGTTTTTTCTCCCGATTTTTCTTCGTTCCATCTGAGGCTTTTTCAGTCCATGCCATTGACTTGCCCAAGGTGCGGCCTTCCGTCAAGCTAAACGCTTCGTCAACTGTGCCCGCAGCTCTTGGTTTCCAGTACGCACTGTCGTTCGTCAAGAGAACCGCGTAGGCCTCGCAGCTCGCCAAACTTGAGGCAATGTTTTCGAGGCGGATGATGCCCTTAATGAAGTCGTATCTCCCGATGTCCTATGCGCTATGACTTGCGAGACTGAAAGCTTCGCCTTCAAGCTCTATTACGAGCTTGCGCGTCTTGTACTTCAATTCAACCGCCATTGCTCTTTCGGGCAATTGGATAAGAAAATCCAAGTGCAGCGTTTTGCCGTTCACATTCAGTGGTCTTTCGAGCCGAACAAAAGATTTTGGAAATAGGCGATGAACTTCCCATGCGAAGGCGTGCTGAAAATCCGCTTCCGAGTGGTATGCCTTGCGCTGAGTAGCCAAGGTATTCATCAAGTCTGATATGTTAATCATCATGTCCGTGGTCAGGTTGCGGGCAAGCGTCTAACATTCTTTTTAAAGTTTATTCAACATTATGATGGATTATAGGAATTAAGGATGAGATAGTCAAGAAAAAATCCTAAAAGTGGGAAATTGGGGATTTAATGCAGTATAATAGGGATAACAAAACAGGCATCAGTAGTGATTTTAACAACAAAAACCTGATTAATCCGCAGATTACGCAGATTTTCACAGATTATGGAACAAGATGCAAAAGACAAGATGTAAGAGGCAAGAAAGAATCTTGCTTCTTGTTTCTTGCTTCTGATTTATATTTTCTTCTTAACCTGCGGTAATCTGCGGATATATAATTTCCTATATATCAAAATATGAGGAGAATTTTACATATTGATATGGATGCATTTTTTTCGTCCGTTGAGCAAAAGAGGCATCCTGAACTGATAGGCAAGTCTATTGTAGTTGGGGGGAGCGGAGACCCCACAAAGAGGGGTGTCGTATCAACTGCATCCTATGAGGCAAGGAGGTTTGGAATCCATTCTGCAATGCCTTTAAGAACTGCCTATAAACTCTGCCCTGATGCCATCTTCCTCCCTGTGGATTACGAGAAATACCAGAGGGTATCGGAACAGGTCAAAAATATATTGAGGAAATTTACAGATGTAATTGAGGATATGGGGATTGATGAGGCATTCCTTGATATATCAGAAATAGACAAACCTTTGGAAGAGATTGCAAGGGAGATTAAAAAAAAGATTAAAGAAGAGACAGGGCTTACATGCTCTATTGGCATAGCGCCTAATAAACTCCTCGCAAAGATTGCATCCGATATGCAGAAACCCGACGGACTTACAATAATTAAAGATGATGAGATAGAGAGCCGTATATGGCAATTATCAGTAAGAAAACTCTGGGGTGTAGGACCCAAGACAGAGGCATATCTGAAAAATATGGGCATTAAAACAATTGGGGAGCTTGCATCATTTTCTCGTGATAAGCTTGTTGAAGAGTTTGGTGAATCACATGGAGATTATCTTTATGATGCCGCAAGGGGCATAGATGAAAGCCCGCTCATTACACACTGGGAGCCGAAATCTCACAGCAGGGAGATAACCTTTGAGAAGGATACAGGCAGCTGGCAGGTG
>Ga0209212_1004665_pt1 | contig 16783 bp, 16 predicted proteins | sample RifGroC2_FD_183996 | JGI IMG/M metagenome (GOLD analysis project Ga0209212, IMG submission 183996) | Groundwater microbial communities from Rifle, Colorado, USA - Groundwater C2 (SPAdes) (version 2) | ecosystem: Environmental > Aquatic > Deep subsurface > Groundwater | place: Rifle, Colorado...
TGAACTTTGGGCGCGATTCCGCATTACGCTGTATCGCTTCCTGAAAAACCTCTACAGATCCAACGCCTGGAACGCCCCATGACACCGCGAGAAGCCGCTCGCGGGCTCGGCACTACGCGCCTTCGCTCCGCTCGCTCGCCGCAGGGTGGCCGCTCGCCGGCCACTATGCGGCTCCCCGGCCGTCTTTGGACGCGGTAGGCCGAGCTTATCCGCGAGATGTCGTCGCAGGCGTGGCCACGCAGCGCGGCCCCGCACTGCTCCTTGCCGCGAGAAGCGGGTTCGCAAGGCTCGGCACTACGCGCCTTCGCTCTTGCTCCGGCTCGCTGTTCGCTCGCCCTGGCGGGCTTTTCTGTTAATGTTATGTAGCCCCCGTGGGGAGGGGGAGAACAGCAAAGAAAATATGGAGAGGCCAGGGCCAGTAGCCGCTTGCCGCGAGATGGCCGCGGCACCTGGCCCTGGCCCTTCTTAATTTGCCCCCGCCCAAATTAAGGTACAGCAGAATTACCCACCCGGGAACGCAGAAAACAGTCTTTTTTGCAACCCGACATAAAATTGTCGGGTAATCAATTTTCCCAATGAAAAACCGGGATAGATTTGACACACCTACGTCGAACGTGCTAAACTAGCACTTGAAGCATAGGTTTGCTAATTAAGGCTATGAACTACATGTAACTCAGCGTGAATGCCCTGTTAAAGCGAAGAGGCCTGTGCTTGTAACACAGGCCTCTTTTTTGACAGCAGAAAACCGCTTGATAAGAGCGGCTTCAATGTCGGGACTTCTTTATAGCGAGGATATCCTACCATTTGAATCCAGCCTCCTGTCAAGCATCCGGGGAAACTCCCTTATCGGATTTTACCGGATCCAACCAATGCCTAAAATGGCAGGAGGACGCATGACGAAGTCTACCCGCAACAGTGGCAAAGCCTGGTCTGGCCAAGATGTTACCCAACTGCGCCAGTTGGCGAGACAAAACACGCCAACCCGCGTAATTGGCCTTAAACTAGGTCGGACCCCGAACGCTGTCTATACCCAAGCGGCAGCAAACGGGATCTCCTTAGCTCCTACGAATCAGTCTCCGTATAACAGGCAAGGGAAGTAGGCCGTAATTGCCGCCACCGAAGGAGGGGCAACCTCCTTCGGTGGCTGGCGCTAAAATATTTTGCGGGCGCAGTGTTACTTTTTCACCCTCTTCAGCGCCTAACGTATAGAGAAAAGCATATGAAACGACTTAGTTATCATGGATGAAGTTCAGCTAATAGCACGGCTTAAAGCCGGGGATCCTGTCGCTCAAAAAGAGGCATGGGACCACTTTCTCCCGGAGGTTTATCGCTATATTTGCAGCTTTAGCCGTGTTCGATATACCTCGTCCAGCGCCAACGCCCCCATAGTCGGGCACCCCCTATTGGATGGCGTACCGGGACAGGACAACAGTGACGCGGTAGATATCCTGGAAGATACTTTCGCTGACTTCTTCAAGGATATACACAAGTTTAAGAGCAACAGCCGGCTGTCCACATGGTTGTATAGTATTGCACGCCACAACGCCATAGATTTTTACAATGAAGAGGCAAAGAATCACCCTCGCCCTATACCTCAACGCTTAGGACGGATCGGGACAACTCCCGCTGATGAGGAAAACACTTTACACATTGAAGACTCCATCGAGCCCACATTACCGGAAGAAGAGCACTTTGAGGTCCCACGCAAAGGAACTGCAGCGCAGGAGTCAGAGCGCATTAAAAAGCGGCATAAGGAAGCCCTGGTAGCTGGGGTTGTCGCATCCTGGACCCAAAAGGAAAACGAGCCCCTCAGATTGGAGCTCAATGATGCGCTATCACACATAAAAGAGTCTTACCGAGAAGTGATCGAACTCCGGGCGGTTCAAGGGAAATCTGTAGAAGAGACAGCAGAAATCCTCGGAATGACAGAGGCAGCCGTTAAAATGGCCTATAAGCGGGGTTTATCCCGATTGCACGATGTTATGTTCCCGTCGATAGCAGCCCCTAAAACTGAGGGACGCCTACATGACTAATTCAAAAGAACTTTTAATTGCGGACGTATTGTCCGACTTCACTGACCTAATAAATCAGGGAGCTATCCCATCCCTGGACGAATATGCCGCCCGGTATTCGACTATCGCAACCGAGCTCCGCCCGTTGTTAGAATCAATTATCCAGGTCCGCAGAGAGACTCAACTCACGATGCTGAGCAAAGCCGCGAGTGACTCCATATTCGCGAGAATACAGGAAACACTTTCTACTGCTGGTCAGACATGGCCGGCCATTTCCGCAAAAGTTATAGAGCAGCAAAGCACGGAGGCGCTACCCCAAGCAGCGTCTATAACGAAAGGCATTCAAATCGATAAGCGGCCAGATTTCCTTATTTTGTTATTGCACTTCATGGGAGAGATTTGGGGAAAGACCAAACTGATTAAACTCTTATTCTTACTCGGGAAAGAGGGACACTGTGATCAATTCGTAACCGATTTTTACAACCATTATGCATACAATTACGGGGCCTTTGATAAAAGTGTACCGCAAGATGTTCAGGCATTAGCACAAAACGGAATACTCAACCAAAAGAATCCCCCAGTAAAAAGAAAAAAACAAGATGATTTGGGGATTGCTGAGAACAAACAAGTTGACGCAATTTACGAACTTACCCCAAAAGGAAAGAAATTCGCACTGCGTCTATTGGAAGATGCACAGAACAAGAATCCGGAAATCATTAAGCGTATACAAGAAATTGTTCAAAAATACGGAAAGAAAACCGGAGAGGAACTAATTGATTACACATACAACACATATCCAGAAACCGCAGAGAACTCAAAAGTTCGGGACAAGTACTTAAAAAAGAAACCCAACACTCCGCCCTCAAAACCGGATGAAGGCACGAATGTCTGACATTAAATCGGGTACCGTGCCGTTGATGTTTTTGAAACCCCGGCGCGCCGACAAACACCTTATACGCGAAGCCGTCAACCATTTTGACGGTTTACAAATAGGAGCATCTGATGCCATAGCGACAATTGAATTAGTAAAGAATTCCGGAAAACCTTTCTTTGTCGATCCAATGGCATACATGTTCGTATTGCCTCCCGCTGCGGTTATCGATGTAAAATCCGGGAAAGTGCGACCATCTCTTTCATCTCTAGCACAACGTTATAGCAGGGTACTGGAACAGACCATTGGGAAACGCGCCATCTCACACGAGGACGTAACCAGTAGACTCGATGTTCTCGATGAAATTGCGCATAATGCGCTGGAGTATCAGCGCTCTAAAATCAATGGACAGCTCAACCTTTTCCCTGTATCTGATTATTACGACAAATACCAATTACTTGACGACGATGGAGAACCGAAACCGCAAGCGGCCAACGCGTTAGTTCCATGGGTTGTCATTGCACCGTTCTTCTATTTCACAGACACCAACGACCCTTGGTACTCAGCGTCATTGCGTTGTGCAGACCTGGCGACAAAACACCTCCAACCCGGAGAAAGCCTATTTGCAACCCTGCTTATGGATCAACGCCTTCTGGATTCACCAGATAATATCAGGCGTATGATAGCCGATTTAACCAACCCCAAAATCAGCGGTGTTTTCATTTGGGTAAATGGGATGGACGAAGATGCCGCATCCAGCACTCGCTTATTGAATTTGCTTGCACTAGTTTCCGGCCTTAAAGCAGCCGGAAAGTCGGTTTTAAAGATGCATGGCGGGTATTTTTCTATCCTAATGCATTCCTTCGGCTTGTCCGGTTTTTCCTGTGCACTTTCGTATCGAACATCTCGCAACATAATGTCTTACAAATGGCGTGCGCCAAGTCAGCCCGCCCCCAAATTTTACGTTCCCTCGTTGCATCGAGCCTACGCTCTGGAGGAGGCCGCACATATTCTGAAAATGTTCCCATCCACCCGATGCAACTGCGCGGTATGCCGGGATGCATATGGAAATGACTTCACCCGTATGCCAGACCGGATGAAACAAGCCGGATTTTGCGAGAAGCATTTCCTTAATGTGCGCAAACATGAGCTATCCTCTGTTCGTGATGGTCAAGAAGGGCTGGTGGCATCACTAGACGATACTCTTGCCCGCTTAGGGCAAGAGCACCTAAAAGAAATTTCTCATTTAGCGAAATGGCGTAAGACCGTTACGGATTTTAGTACTGCCGCCTGAAGATCTCCACCCACCTAGCCATAGTTTCATTTCATTGCTCAGCTCCCGACTAGTTTCTCGGGAGCTGTTACTTTCCGCCCCTCTACTCCGCCTAATGTACAGAAGCTGAGGCGTGGCTCTTACGCAGCAAATCCGAGAGCCACCCAAGGAGTAGCGCTAGATGAAAGAAAAAGACCATCCCCAGACCGGGGAATTCGTAAGTATAACGGTGAACGGGGCGATCAAGCAGATCCACCGCGGGCACCAGACCGTAGCGGAAATAAAAACGGTGGGGGGAGTCCCCATCTCGGATGAGCTGGCCCAGGTCATCAACGGGGTCATTACCCCGCTGCCGGATAACGGCGCCGTGACGATAAAAGGCGGCGAGGTCTTCATCGGCCATCCGAGAGACAGCAGCTCGGCATAAAGGACCGATCATGTTCCCCGAGGACCAGGTTACCGAGTTAAAGGAACTATGCCCGGAGCTGAAGCTGGCATCAGAAGGTGGGATTGCCTATCTTCTTATGCCAGCGCTGGCTCTCCCCGATGGATGCACCCCTGCCAGATCTGATGCGCTTTTATCGCCAACTCCAGCTCACGGTTATCCTTCGCGGCTCTTTTTCCCGCAGATAATAGAGTGCAAGGCCAAGAAGGTGCCCAACTGGAATGGGAAGAATATCCATATCTTGGATCGCACATGGCAGACTTACTCCTGGAACGTTAAGCCCGGGCTAAGACTCGCCCAAATACTTTTGGAGCACATGAGGGCATTACGATGCATATAAAAATACGTATCCCTAAAAGTCTACTAGCACAAACTAAGAACGATCTCAGGCGAAACCACCCGCACGCCGCGGAGAGGGTTGGCTTCCTTTTCGGGAAGCTGGTTGCCGGCACACCGCCGATAATTCTGATGACCGAGTATATCCCTGTAGACGACGATAACTACATCCACGACGAGCATGTCGGGGCTAAAATAAACGCAACGGCCATACGCGCGGCCATGCAGAAAGGCCTCAACGACTCCTTGGGGATATTTCATGTTCACATGCACGCGTGGGGTTCGGCCGGTTTCAGCGGCATCGACCTCCGCGAGAGCGCCCGCTTAATCCCCAGCTTTCAAGCCGCCGCGCCGCAGCAGGCCCACGGCGCCATTGTACTGACCGAAAGCGACATGGCCGCGATGGTCTGGCTACCGGGGAAGCGCAAGCCGGCAACTGCAGGAAGTATTTCCGTAATCGGCTGGCCGTTTTCCCTGTTTTCCTGGGGGGCACATGGACACTAATCGCTATTCACGGCAGTCCTTTTTAGGACCCACTTCGCAACAGATCATCGAGGAGACTGTCATCGGGGTAGTCGGGCTAGGCGGCGGTGGCTCCCACATTGTCCAGCAGCTCGCCCATATTGGCTTTAAGAACTACGTCCTCTACGACAGGGATGTAGTTGAAGAAACCAACCTTAACCGGCTGGTAGGGGCAAAATGGCAGGACGTAGAAAAGAAGACCACGAAGGTGAAAGTTTCCATCAGGGTTATTTCGGGCCTTCATCGCAAAAAAAGAATCCTCGCCCACCAGACGTTCTGGCAGGAAAACCCGGAAGCCCTCAGGCAATGCGATATAGTTTTTGGCTGCGTCGATGGCTTCTCAGAGCGCCAGCAACTGGAAGCGTACTGCCGCCGCTACCTTATACCGTATATCGACATTGGGATGGACGTCCACGCACCGAAACGCCCAGAAGACCCGCCGGATATGGCAGGCCAGGTTATAGTCTCAATGCCCGGCGAGCCGTGTATGCAATGCCTGACGTTCCTTACGCCGGAGAAAATGCAGAAGGAGGCTGGCAAATATGGCGCCGCAGGGGGAACTCCGCAAGTTGTCTGGCCCAATGGCGTTCTTGCATCAACCGCCGTAGGGTTTGCCATGGATATACTTACCGGCTGGACAGGAGAGTCACCGAAAGTGGCCTACCTGTCGTACCGGGGCAATACAGGCACACTGACCCCGCATACCCGCCTGCCGTACATTAAAAATGACTGCACGCATTTCCCTTTAGCTGACGCCGGAGCCCCGGCATATAAATCTTTGTGACAGGAGAACCATATGAAATACCCTAGGCTTGAACCGATCAATATCATCTGGACCAAAACCATATTCGGGCTATCGTTCGCGCTGATATTATTCCTCTGGGGGTGGATAAAGCCTGACTGGCACTTTATGTTTATTACTCAAAATGTAGCGTTACCGGTTCGTATGCTTTTATGGGCCATGAGCGCTATGCTTTGTGTAAACGCGCTCACCTACGCATATCGAAGTTTTAATGCCTGGCTAGATAGGCCGTAAACAATACCACCCCTCCACCTGTCCTCTCCCTGTATAGCCCGGACCATTCATGATCCAGCAGATTACCCACCACGAATTATCTTAAAAGGATAAAAATAGCCTTTGCCAACCCGACACTACGCTGTCGGGATCGTCTGCTACACTTTATACAAGAGAAAAGACATAATATCTTTAAGGTTAGGAGGGCTCTATGCCGCAAGAAGAGTTTTTCACGACGCAGACCGACATCACAGCAGCGAAAGTCAAATTCTACCAAGACTACATCGGCGGATATCTAATCAAGGTCTTGATGGCCTTTGGGAAGTGTTTTGTCGCAGACCTGCTCTGCGGGCCTGGGAGGAATGGCGACAACCCAGGCAGTCCTCTCGTACTACTGGAGCAGGCGAAGAAGATGTTGGCCTCTGATCACCTGCTAAACACACGCCGGAATCCAGAAGTAAGAATCCTATTCAATGATATCAATCCCGAGCACATAGAAAACCTTAAAAATGAACTCCGGGCTTTTGGACCAACCCCGCACATCTCCATCGCTGGTATAATGAGCAGCCCCTTCAGAGAAATCATGCAGAAACTGCCACCCATACTCCGGCTAAAAACGCCCAAGTTCTTCTTCTTAGACCCGTTCGCTTACACCACCATCCAGCTTGAAGATATCGGGCAACTAATTGCTTCCGACTATACGGAAGTCATGTTGTTCTTGCCGAGCCAGGACGTATACCGTTTTGCGGCCGCGAAAAAGATTCCACCTGGCACCCGGAATTTCCTTGAGAATTTCACAACTCTTGGTGTCCACAACTATGACGGGATAGATGACTTCAACAAATCCATCTGCCAAAAATTCCGCGAGTCTTTTGGCCTAAAATTTGTCCGCCCAATACTGCTCGACGGCGGTCAGCGCAAGCACACGTTATTCTTGCTGACCAAACACGTGCGGGGAATGATGCTGGCAAACAAAATCTTTTGGGACAAATCCCCTGATGGCCTGGGGATTCGGAATGCCGCCGGTGAAGACCTCTTATTCAACACCGGGACATGCAGCGCGGATTTTCTTCAGTTTACCACACTTTTCAAGGACACATTAAAATCCCTTGGGAGCATGAACAACCAGCAAATAATAGAGTTCACGGCGACACATGGGTTCCTGCCGGAACATGTAAAAACGATTCTTGACGAGATGAAGGAGAACGGGGAAATTTCAGTCACACACATTAATGACGGCAAAAAAGGCATGTACATAGCCGAGAACAATTGGGATAAGGCCAAAAGTATCATAAAATATAATAGATAAGATAAATATATGTCACAAAACTCCGCCATTGAGTGGACTGAGTCCACTTGGAACCCCGTAACCGGCTGCACAAAGATCAGCGACGGGTGCCAACATTGCTACGCAGAGCGCATGACCAAGCGCCTGAAAGCCATGGGCTCTGCCCATTATAAGAACGGGTTCAAGCTGACCACACACCGGGATGCCTTGGAACTCCCGCTTACCTGGAAAAAGCCGCAGATAATCTTCGTTAATTCCATGAGCGACCTTTTCCACAAGGATGTCCCCGACGCTTTCATAAAGGATATGTTCGAGGTAATGCGCCAAGCCCACTGGCATAAGTTCCAGGTACTCACCAAGCGTTCCGAACGCCTGCTATGCATGAGCAAAGAACTCACCTGGGCGGATAACATCCTAATGGGCGTTACTGTGGAAAACGAGAAGCACTTAAACCGCATAGCCCACCTCAAGGAAACTGGAGCAAAAACCAAGTTCCTTTCTCTGGAGCCGCTGCTTGGGCCATTACCCAACCTAAACCTCAAAGGGATCAACTGGGTCATCGTCGGGGGGGAATCCGGCCCAGGAGCACGGCCCATGAAACCAGAATGGGTGGCTGCTATTCACAACAAATGTCTTAAAACCTCAGTCCCCTTTTTCTTTAAGCAATGGGGCGGCGTTAACAAAAAGAAAGCTGGCCGCACGCTGGACGGGAAAACATATAACCAGAAACCGGAAGTACTGGTAGCATAATTGTCATGACTGAACTGGAAATTGAACAAGCGCTAATCAAGAAACTAGGCGATCTTAAGTATACCCATTGCCCATATATTCGGGACCGCGCAACACTTGAACAAAACTTTCGAGAAAAGTTCGAAGCTCTAAATCAAGTCCACCTGACGGATAGTGAGTTTTCGCGCTTATTGGACGAAATTATTACCCCGGATGTCTTCGCCGCCGCGCGCGCCCTCCGCGAGCGCAACAGCTTCACCCGCGACGACGGCACGCCGCTGAACTACACCTTGGTCAACATCAAGGACTGGTGTAAAAACACCTTTGAAGTGGTTAACCAGCTGCGCATCAACACGGACAACAGTCACCATCGTTACGATGTACTCCTGCTCATCAACGGCGTGCCGACTGTGCAGATAGAGCTTAAGACCCTTGGGATCAGCCCTCGCCGGGCCATGGAGCAGATCGTAGAGTACAAGAATGACCCGGGCAACGGCTACACCAGGACTCTGCTATGCTTCATGCAGCTCTTCATTGTCAGCAATCGCAGCGACACCTGGTATTTCGCCAACAATAACACCCGCCATTTTGCTTTCAATGCCGACGAGCGATTCCTGCCCATCTATCAGTTCGCAGCAGAAGACAATAAAAAAGTCACTCACATAGACAGCTTTGCAGAGACCTTCCTTGTTAAATGCACTCTGGGTCAGATGATTAGCCGCTACATGGTGCTCATCGCCAGCGAGCAGAAGTTAATGATGATGCGCCCGTATCAGATTTATGCGGTAAAGCAGATCGTAAACACCATCCACCAAAACTGCGGCAACGGCTACATTTGGCACACCACCGGTAGCGGTAAGACACTCACCTCCTTCAAGGCGTCCACCCTATTGAAGGACAACCCCGACATCGAAAAATGCCTTTTCGTTGTAGACCGCAAGGACCTCGACAAGCAAACCCGCGAGGAGTTCAACCGCTTCCAGGAAGGCTGCGTCGAGGAAAACACCAATACCGCCACTTTAGTGCGTCGCCTCGTCTCCGATGACTACGCCGACAAAGTAATCGTCACCACCATCCAGAAGCTCGGCCTCGCGCTGGATGAAAATAGCAAGAGGAACCTGCAGAAGAAAAAGAACGACCAGCCTACCTACAAGGAGCAGTTGGAGCCGTTACGCGACAAACGCATCGTCTTCATCTTCGATGAGTGCCACCGTTCGCAGTTCGGCGACAACCACAAGGCTATCAAGGAATTCTTCCCCAAGGCGCAACTCTTCGGTTTCACTGGTACGCCCATCTTTGAAGACAACGCCAGCCACCAACAAATCGAAGGGCAACAGGCCTCGTATCAGACCACGGAAGATCTCTTCCAGAAGCAACTGCACGCCTACACCATCACCCACGCCATCGAAGACAACAACGTCCTCCGCTTTCATGTCGATTACTTCAAACCTGAAGGCAAGAAGCTGCCTAAGCCGGGTGAACCGCTTGCAAAAAAAGCCGTCATTGAGGCCATCCTAGCCAAGCACGACGCCGCCACAGGGGAACGCAAGTTCAACGCCCTGCTCGCCACCGCCTCCATCAATGACGCCATTGAATATCACAGCCTGTTTGCTACCATTCAGGCGGAAAAGCAGGCCGTCGACCCCGACTTCCATCACCTCAATATCGCCTGCGTCTTCTCTCCGCCTGCCGAGGGAAATAAAGATGTACAGCAGATTCAGGAAGACCTGCCGCAGGAAAAGGAAGACAACGCCGTCGAGCCCGAGAAGAAAAAGGAAGCCCTCAAAGCCATCCTCGCCGACTACAACACCCGCTACGGCACCAACCACACCTTCGGCGAGTTCGACCTCTACTATCAGGATGTGCAAAAGCGCATTAAGGATCAGCAGTATTCAAACGAGGATTTACGGAAAGCCGACCCGAAAGGAAAGTATCAACACAAAATCGACATCACTATCGTAGTGGACATGCTCCTAACCGGCTTCGATTCCAAGTATCTAAACACTCTCTACGTGGACAAGCCCCTCAAGCATCACGGCTTGATCCAGGCATTCTCTCGCACCAATCGCGTACTCAATGGGACAAAACCATACGGCAACATCCTCGACTTCCGCCAGCAGCAGGACGCGGTGGATGCTGCAATAGCACTTTTCTCTGGCGAGAATACCGGCAAGAAACCTAGCGAAATATGGCTTGTGGATAAGGCCCCTGTGGTCGTTAAGAAGCTGGAAATCGCCGTGCAGAAGTTGGCCGCCTTTATGAAATCCCAGGGCCTCGATTGCGCCCCGGAGGCCGTCCCAAATCTCAAGGGAGACGTAGCTCGTGCTGCTTTCATTAACCACTTCAAGGAAGTGCAACGGCTCAGGACCCAGCTCGACCAGTACACCGACCTCACCGAGGAAGACAAAGGCAGTATTAATGAGATCCTCCCAAAGGAAAACCTGCAAGGCTTCCGCGGGGCTTATCTGGAGACTGCCCAGCGGCTCAAAGACCAACAGGGCAAAGGCGGCGACAAGCCCGCACCGGGCGACGTTGACCAGCTCGACTTTGAATTCGTGCTCTTTGCATCCGCCCTCATTGATTATGACTACATCATGGGCCTCATTGCCCGCTACTCCCAACAGGCCCCGGGTAAGAAAAGATTGAGCCGCGAACAGCTCATTGGCCTCATCTCTTCAGACGCCAAGTTTATGAACGAGCGGGAGGACATCGCCGCCTACATCGCCACTCTCAAGGCGGGCGAAGGGCTCAGCGAAACAGCCATTCGCGACGGATACATCCGTTTCAAGACGGAAAAGGAAACCAAGGAACTGGCAGATATAGCCACAAAGCACGGACTAACCACCGCCGCCCTGCAAGGCTTTGTGGAAGGCATCCTGCAACGCATGATTTTTGACGGTGAACAGTTGAGCGATCTCATGGCTCCACTAGGGCTAGGCTGGAAAGCTCGCACCCAGGCCGAACTCGCCCTCATGGACGACCTTCTTCCTCTTCTCAACAAATGCGCCCAGGGGCGCGATATCTCAGGACTCAGTGCGTATGAATAATAAGGCGAAAACCACGCCCAAGAAGCCCGACGGCAAACCCGCGTTGATGCCAAAGCTACGTTTTCCGGAATTCCGGAAAGCGGCGCCGTGGCGTGTCCGGAAACTCAATGAGGTGTTGTTTGAGGCAAAACACCGAAACAGGACACTTGAACTTGGCCCGAACGATGTGCTCTCAGTGTCAAGAGAGCATGGTTGCGTGAACCAAATTGAACTCCTGGGACGTTCATATGCAGGTGTGACTGTCAAAGACTATCATGTCGTTGAGCACGGAGACATTGTTTACACCAAAAGTCCGTTGAAAAGGAACCCTTACGGCATCATCAAAGAGAACAAAGGGAAGCGAGGTATCGTTTCGACATTGTATGCCGTGTATCGGCCTTTCCCCGGTTATTCTGCAACCTACCTAGACCATTTCTTCTCCGTAGACTACAACCTGAATGCCTACTTGCAGCCCATTGTCAGAAAGGGCGCAAAAAATGACATGAAGGTTAACAATGCCGATGTGCTCAGAGGAGAAATCTGTGTTTCCGAACTGCCCGAACAACAAAAAATCTCCAAGTGTCTAAGCTCCATGAACGAGCTGATTGCCGCCCAAGCCCGGGAAGTGGACGCACTCAAGATACATAAAAAAGGGTTGATGCAGCAGCTTTTCCCCTGCGAAGGAGAAACCCAACCCCGTCTCCGCTTCCCAGAGTTTCAGGATGCGGATGGCTGGGGAGAGACACAACTCCAGAAGATTGCCAGACCCGTTACTGACAGGGCGGCAACGGGAGACGGCGACAATGTATTGAGCCTATCAGTCGAACTTGGGCTTGTCCTTCAGAGCGACTACTTCACCAAAAAGGTCGCAGGAGATATTGTTGAACGATATTTCAAACTTCTCCGCAACGACTTTGTCTATAACGACAGGACTACAAAGGCATCGACCTTCGGTACTATTAAACGGCTATCCAAGTATTCAGGTGGAATCGTTTCGCCGATATACAAATGCTTCCGGTTCCACCCGGATGAGAACCCAGTCTTTTGGGAATGGTATTTCGAATCGGGGAGCCACGACAATCAGTTGGGTGGTTTAGTGAATGAAGGCGCAAGATCAGGGCGATTCAATATCTCTATCACTCAATTCCTCTCCACTTTTGCATGGTGTCCAGACGCGCCTGAGCAACAAATAATCGCCGACTGCCTCTCCTCCCTCGACGACCTGATCGCTGCGCAAACCCAAAAGCTCGAAACCCTCAAGACCCATAAAAAAGGACTGATGCAACAACTCTTCCCATCCCCGGTTGAGGTCGTAGCATGAGCGCCACCACGTTTGCGGACCTGAACACCTTGGCCGTGCACCTGCGCCGAGAGCTAGAGACTAAGAAGTTCATTCTTCTCTACGCCTACAACGGCACTGGTAAGACGCGCCTGTCCACGGCCTTCAAAGACCTCGGCAAGAACGGGGACGTGCGTGATACGCTCTACTTCAACGCCTTCACCGAAGATTTGTTCTACTGGGATAACGATCTTGAGAATGATCGAGAGCGGGTGCTCAAGATCAACAAGGATTCCCTCTTCTTCGCCGGTCTCGGTGAGTTAGAAATGGATAACCGGATTCGTCCACTTCTGGACCGTTACGCTGATTTCGATTTTAAAATAGACACTAGCGAGTGGGAAGTGAGCTTCTCCCGAGAAATTACGACAGGCGAAGGCGAGCACGCGACGACCAAAACGATTGATGACATTAAGGTGTCACGAGGAGAGGAGAATATATTCATCTGGTGTTTCTTCCTCGCCATCATCGAGCTTGCGATGGACGATGATGGGACCGGGCCTTACAAATGGGTCAAATACATCTACATCGACGACCCAATCTCTTCCCTCGATGAGCACAACGCCATAACGGTCGCGAACAATCTGGCCCACTTGCTCAAAAAGCAGGATAGTCATCTGAAGGTAGTCATCTCGACCCACCACACGCTCTTTTTTAATGTCCTCTATAACGAGTTCAGGGACGAAAGCAGAAACAAGAAGGCGTCTCAGTATTTCTTAAGCCGCGTTAAGCAGTCGAGCGGCTACATCACACGGGAAACAGGGGAAACTCCATTCTTCCACCACGTCGCGACACTCACCGAGTTATACGAGGCGGAGCGGAGTGGCAGGCTATTCACACACCATTTCAATATGCTGCGCTCGATTCTGGAGAAGACCGCCAGCTTTCACGGCTACCGGCATTTTTCTGCCTGTATCAAAAAAGATGCAAATGATGAGGACGGACTCCTGCACCAGCGCCTCATCAACATCCTCAGCCACGGCAGCTATTCTCTGTATGAGCCGCAGGAGATGCTGGAGGAGAACAAGAACTACTTCAGGAAAATTCTCCACGATTTCATCACCCGCTATCCGTTCAACCCGGCGCTGTTCCAAAGTGCAACGGCACCAGCAACAGCACCCGCAACAACACCTACACCAGGAGCCGCGCTATGACCGACCACGATCAAAAACAACTAGGTAAGACCCTATGGAACATCGCCGACCAACTGCGCGGAGCGATGAACGCTGACGATTTTCGCGACTATATGCTGTCGTTCCTCTTCCTGCGCTATCTTTCGGACAATTACGAAGTAGCGGCCAAAAAGGAGTTGGGGAAAGATTATCCCAAGGTCGGCGCGGCAGACCCCCGCGTGCCGTTGGCCCTTTGGTATGCCAACAACCCAGACGATATTACCGAATTTGAAAAACAGATGCGCCGTAAGGTGCACTATATCATCAAACCGCCACATCTCTGGAACAGCATTGCAAATATGGCCCGCACCCAGAATGGCGAGCTACTCACTACCCTACAGGCGGGCTTCAAATACATTGAAAACGAATCATTCGAGAGCACCTTCAATGGTCTGTTCTCGGAGATTAATCTTGGCTCTGACAAGCTCGGCAGAACCTATGGCGAGCGCAACGCCAAGCTCTGCACGATCATCACTGAAATTGCCAAAGGGCTGACGGAATTCTCCACTAATATCGATGCATTAGGAGATGCCTACGAATACCTTATCGGCCAATTTGCCGCCGGTTCCGGCAAGAAAGCAGGCGAGTTTTACACCCCGCAGCAGATTTCCGACATCCTCTCCGCCATCGTTACCCTCGACAGCCAGGAACCTAATACCGGCAAGAAGGATCACCTCACCAGCGTACTAGACTTCGCCTGTGGCTCCGGCTCCCTGCTACTCAATGTGCGCAAGCGCATGGGGCAGCACGGCATCGGCAAGATTTACGGACAGGAGAAGAACATCACTACCTACAACCTCGCCCGCATGAATATGCTGCTACACGGGGTGAAAGATTCGGAGTTCGAAATCTACCATGGCGACACCTTGCAAAACGATTGGGATATCCTCCGTGAACTGAATCCCGCCAAGAAACCTTACTTCGATGCCATCGTCGCCAATCCGCCCTTCAGCTACCGGTGGGACCCCAGCGAGGCCATGGGCGAGGATGTGCGCTTCAAGAACTACGGCCTGCCTCCGAAGTCTGCCGCCGATTTTGCTTTCTTATTACACGGCTTCCACTTCCTCAAAGATGAAGGCGTGATGGCTATCATCCTGCCCCACGGCGTGCTCTTCCGTGGTGGGGCCGAAGAACGCATCCGCACCAAGCTGCTCAAAGACGGTAATATCGACACCGTCATAGGTCTCCCCGCAAACCTGTTCTACTCCACAGGCATCCCTGTCTGTATTATCGTTCTCAAGAAATGCAAAAAGCCCGACGACGTGCTCTTCATTAATGCCGCCGAGCACTTCGTGAGGGGGAAACGTCAGAACCAACTAACGGAAGAGCACATAGCCAAAATCATCAACACCTACAAATCCCGAAACGATGAGCCGCGTTACTCCAAGAAGATTTCGATGAAACGGATCGCCGAGGAAGGATACAACCTAAACATCTCTCGCTACATCAGCACCGCAACTGCTGAGTCTGAAATCGACCTAGCGGAGACCCATGCCCAGTTGGTAGACATCGAAAAGGACATCCAGACCGCGACAAGCAAGCATAATAAGTTTCTAAAAGAACTGGGTTTGCCAACTCTACCGTAAGCATTATGCTAGTCGGTAATAGGAGACGCTAATTTATTTGTTAGCACGCCACATATTCAGAAGCTACGGGAATCTCTTTCTTGGGGGGAAATGTGAACAAGAAAACGTCATATAATCCAGAAATTGAACTCGCTAAAGGCGCAAAGTTCGAGGTTGCCACATACGATAAAACGCAGACAATCAAGGTTTCTGCTGCTAAAGTCACGGTTGGCGGCATACCCGGCGTTGCTGAAATATCAGGAGTTGCCACCGGACGCACTGATGCCAGCATAAATGGCTGTATCGGGATTTGGCTGTCCATCTTCCGCTATATGCGACCGGATGGCACAATCAACCATGTCGCAGGCTGGAACATTATGCTACCGCTCAAAGCCAAGCAGACGGCAGCAGCAACGGCCAAAGCGTTTGCAAAGACGATTAATGAAGGCACCCGGCCATATAAAGCAACCGCTGTGGGCGCCAGATTAAAGATTGTTTACACGGAGAAATAACCATTTTGTTGAATTCAACAAAATGGTTGAAGAGGATACTGATATGGCGAACCAAACACCATTCACATTACACATTCATGTTGTCGATGGGAATCCGGATGGGCTTAGAACCGTGGAACGCTCAAACTGGAACGGGAAAGTTCTTATCTTCCCTCGGGCACTTTACCCGCAGGTACGAACTCGCAAGGAGTTCCAGCAGACAGGCGTTTATTTACTTTTAGGGCCACATGAAAATGGCGACGGCGAGACTATATATATAGGCGAGGGCGACCCCGTGCGGCCGCGCCTGGAAGATCACTATTCGAAGAAAGATTTTTGGACGCGCGCGGTTTTCTTTGTAGCCGGAGCAAGCCATCTAAACAAGGCGCATGTACAGTACCTAGAAGCTCAACTGGTAAGACTTGCCGGGGAAGCAAAGCGCATGACGCTGGAGAATGGGAATAAGCCGGCTGAACCGACGTTATCAGAGGCCGACCGCGCTGACATGGATGTATTTCTCCACAACATCTTGGAAATACTGCCTGTGCTAGGGATTCAGGCTTTTGAGCATAGCCAAGCGATAAAAGGCCACCACAACACCATACTGCTTACATGCCAAGGCAAAGGCGTTAAAGCTACCGGGCATGACACCCCGCAGGGGTTTATCATCAGAGAGGGGTCATTTGCTGTGGTCGATGAAGT
>Ga0209212_1004670_pt1 | contig 16772 bp, 17 predicted proteins | sample RifGroC2_FD_183996 | JGI IMG/M metagenome (GOLD analysis project Ga0209212, IMG submission 183996) | Groundwater microbial communities from Rifle, Colorado, USA - Groundwater C2 (SPAdes) (version 2) | ecosystem: Environmental > Aquatic > Deep subsurface > Groundwater | place: Rifle, Colorado...
CAAAAGCCACCATGACATCTCCAGCCGGAGGAGCCACGCTGACCGGCACAAGCCAGCTTTTCAGCTGGACCAATACCGGGGCTACCGCCTACCAGATTCACGTGGGAACGACTGGAGTTGGTTCAGCTAATATCGGATATTTCCCCAATCCGGCATCAACCGCAACTTCAGCGAACGTGGGTGGCTTGCCAGCTAACGGCAACACTGTCTATGTCCGCCTTTACTCGCTTATTGGTGGTGCATGGCAATACAACGATTATCAGTACACAGCCTTTGGATCATGATGATTTTTTAGCCAACGAACCTGATGTTTAATAATCAGAAAGGCATCCAAAATATGGATGCCCTTTCTGATTTATCTACTAAAAACCTTATACTGTCTCAACTTACGCAATGGCTTCATAAATAGTGTCCAGAAATAAGGGGACAATCTATTCATTTCCCACGATTTTCGATCCATTTGGTGTGCCTTCAATCGTGACAAGAGCAACCGATTGCTAACCCCCCCCGAACGCATTCTTACCAATATTTCGGGGATATAAACTGTTGATATGCGCTCCTTAAGCATAAATCGCAACATCAATTCATAATCTGCCGCTGTGCCAAGATCAAGCCTGAACATCCCGTATTTTTCATACATTGATCTTCGTGCAAAAAACGTAGGGTGTGGCGGCATCCAGCCCCAATAGAACTTGTCTGGGGAGAATTCTCCTGATTTCCAGTAGCGTACAACCTTGAAGGGGACGGACTTCGACTCAATATTTTGTTCCCTGTTATCTGACCTCTGTCCTCTGTCCACTGCCTCCTTCACATACTCCAAATCACCATAACAACACATCACTGTCGGATCTTCAAAAACAGCGGCAACCTTAGCAAGGACATCCGCAGAAGCATAAAAATCATCTGCATTCAGGATTCCGATTACATCACCGGTAGCAAGAACGATACCTTTGTTCATTGCATCATAGATACCGTTGTCTGGTTCGGAATAAATACGGAGATGTGTGGAGGGGTGAATAGTTAAGGATGAAATTACATCCAGGGTATTGTCCGTTGAAGCACCATCGATGATAATATGTTCTGTTGCGGGACACGTCTGTCTGGCAACGCTTTCCAGGCAGTCTGCAATCGTTGCAGCAACATTGTAGGTGGCGGTGATGATGGAAAACGATGTCATATCTGGATGATTTGATTCAAACGTTCACAAACCCGATGAAAGAGAGTATCAGACAGTTTCCCGCTTTGGTGATACTTTGCTCCACGCAAACGCCAATCGAATGACTTTGGTTGATGATCCAGTACATAACTGGTTTTAGTAGATTTGCTTGATCTGGACTGCCCTACCTGCGGGTTGCAGTCGAACCAAATAATATCTTTTCGATCGTGGACGCATATGATGGGTTTTACCGATGCCGGTTTTTTCGGAGCTACCATTTTTCAGCTCCGATAGCTTTTGTTGCCATAACTTCCCCGCCGTACCGTGCCGGATCGAAGAGCTTAAGGCGCTGCTCCAACGAAATTTGAGTCTCAGTAATCGGAATAATTATCACTTGGTCCCCTTCCACCCTGATACGCACCGACTGATCAAGGTGCAGGTGTGCTTCGTTGGCTACTGCAGCAGGAAGTCTAACTCCAAGACTATTGCCCCATTGTTTAATATTGAGAATAGCTTCAATCATGATTTATCTCCTCGCATATTTAAACATGGGTATATACATTGCTTCATGCTCCGTCAAAACAAATCTATTTTCTCCCACACAGCACCATTGATTTCCACAAATACGGCACACGTCCAGCAAACTTGAAACGAATATTCCGAAAACCCTGTTCCTCAACCATTGTCGCCAATGTCTTGACAGAAAAGAACTTAATATGTCCACAATCCCAGCCAACTGTAAAATGCTTATCCAGCTTCCCAGTCACCGCCATGGCAAGGTTTTTAAGATAGCCATGATACGGCGTAGTCAGGATGAGTTCCCCACCCGGTTTTAGTATTTCAAAAGCATTCTTCAGGAATCTGCGTGGATCATAGAGGTGTTCAATCACTTCTGATGAAATAACAACGTCAAAATCAGATCCGATGTGCGGTAACAGATTTTCATATAAGGACAAACAACGAAAGTCTATTCCAGGATAGGCCTCTTTCGCTATTCTGATACCATCTTCCGAGCTGTCAAGGGCAGTAACCTTATGCCCCATTGTTGCCAGCAAACCGGCAAAATATCCGTTACCACAGCCCAGATCAGCTATTTTCAAGTTCATATCAGAAGGGATAAAAGAGAAAATTGGCGCGGTTATATAGCTGTGCGCTGATGTTGCATCAGGCTTGTTCCATTCATATTGCAAAACATCCATAACAAAACTCCACCGTTTTAAATGCCTGAAATATCAATCCCGTATTCATTTTTTAACATTGCAGCAATTATATCCTTGTCACCACCACATTTCTTCCGTATTTCAAACATCTTGGCATCCACAAGAAACCGATACCAGAAACCTTGCAAAAAGTGATACACCAACCCCTCTTTACCATCCATAAATCCAAGTTTAATAAAGTACCGGTACACAAAATAGAGCAATGGACGCACAAATAACGGGAGATGAGCATACTTGATCTTAAGCCATCGTTTACGTTGAGCCTGTGATCCCCATATATCAGGAGTTACTTCATCATAATCAACAAAATTGTATCTGATATTAAGCAGATCAACCGCTTCGCGCGTGGCATAGTTATTGTGTTTTGCGGTCCACCACGTGAGATTGTTCAGGTTGTGGTCAACAATATCATGTTCAAATAAAATTGTAGTGCCATGGCTGATTTTGATATGTTCATCCATCCAGCGCATTTCACAACGCCCTAAGCCGGTACGAAACAGGCGCAACATAAAAACCGGATACATATCCCCATGACAAATCCATCGATCCATAAAAACCATACGCCGCTTAATGTAAATGCCCGAAACATCACCAGACAATGCTTGTAAACGTGTCTTCAGTTCCTGCTTTAGTTCATCTGAGACAACTTCATCTGCGTCCAGACGTAGAATCCATTGGGTAGAAATGGGCAAGATATCCAAAGCCCAATTGAACTGGTTAGAGTGATTAATCCAGCGGTTCTCGTAAACTTGTGCACCGAAACTTTTTGCTATTTCCTGTGTTCGATCATCAGAAAAACAATCTATTACATAGATGTTTGCAGCGATGTCCCGCACAGATAATATGCTGCGCACAAGATGCTGCTCTTCGTTATAGGTGAGTATGATGACGGAAAGATCAAGTGTAGTCATAATTTTCAATCCAGTTTTACAAAATATGGAGCTACCCCACCATATATTATCCATTCATAAAACTTAACCATCTTCTTTCCGATATCGTCCCAGCCAAATTCTCTGGCTACGTAATCCCTTCCACGCTGCCCCATTTCAAGTAGTTCTATGTCTGATAGAGAAGTCGCATGTTTAATTGCTTCAGCCAAAGGGTCTACACCAACATCAATCCACCAACCACAATTGTTGGTAAGCAATCCTTGCCACGGTGCGCCTTTAGTCGTAATGACCGGTGTTCCGCACGCCAGAGATTCAGCGACCACAATGCCAAAGTTTTCACTGAATGTTGGCAGGATAAACAAGCTGGCATCGCGATAAAGTTGTTTTTTCAGTTCGCCTTCTACTGAACCAACGAACTCAAAAAAATCACTTAGTTCATATGCATCAATTTTTTGCTGCACTTCGTTTTGATGCCCATTTTCATCCGGTCCAGCGATAATTACCTTCCAACCCATGGGTTGGATCTGTGACCATGCATCGACAAGATTCAATAAACCTTTTTTGGGATGAATGCGCGAGAGGAAAAGTGCATAACGAGTTGCTATATTAGCTGATTTTTTAGGAGGGTCTGAAAGTAAATCAACACCATTTGGAATAATTGCTATCGGTTGGCAAAATCCAAGCTTTCGTATGCTTTCAGCTTCTTGAAATGAAGTGGCACAAAATGCAGTTGCATTTTCAAGCGCTTGTTTTTGCCACAGACGCCAAGCAATTTTCTTCTTCCAGGCATTATAGGCGAAAGCCCATGGCTCCATCATACCACGTGGGCTTATGATGTAGGGGATGTTATATTCACGAGCAATTATTGCAGACTGATGATTGCATTGTAGCCATAATCCATGGTTGTGAATTATTGAGTGCTGATTGTTTGCAACTATTTTTGATAATTTATTTTTATACCCTAAAGTATAGGTTATCCGAAATTTACGGAAGGAGTTGAATAGTATTTTAACTACGTTTGAATTACGAGGTAGTACTAAATCAGAATCCAACTCTTTAATAGTTTTTTGGGCAACTAAAATAACATTTTGGCCTGATATAGCAAGAGCATCGCATAAGCCTGTTACTGAATACGATGGGCCACCGTGCTGTTTGCTAATACTAGCGACTACATTGATATAGCTAGCTTTCATCTGTGGCTATCAACTTATTATCTTTATTTTGAATAGATGCATACAGATAGTAAATAGAGGACACCGTAACCGTTACAAAAAGAAGTGTTTTCCAGTAAAATACCAAATGTGAATCTGACCACACATAGTAATATAATACGACAAAATACATAGCAAAATAAGATACACTAGAGTGTTCAATAACCTTATTTTCAATTAAATTAAATAGTTTACCATAAAATAATGCGTAAAAAATACCTGCGCCACCTAAGACAAGAAATGATTCTCCTATTCTTCCAACAGGGGTTTCTGAGATTATTCCTTCATAGCCCCAAATATTCTGTGTTAAATATATATTGAAATTGATCAAAGGGCGATCATTCCATATAAATCTTGGAATTATATTCAATAATTCTGAAATACTACCTAATGAATATAATCCGTTGCTTAATATATCGAATTTTTGGATAGTTAGAATAAGTCCATCCAAATAATTAAATCGATTCGCAATAGAGTTCGAAGTAGTAGATGTAAATTCATTTGCATTATAAAATTGTATCAAATCTGAATAATTGCTTATCATTTGTTCTAATGTAAATTCACCTCTAACTACTCCATAATATCGAATTAAATAAGTGATTTTCATGTAGAAATAAATTGCTATTGAGGTAATGAATAAGCCAAAGTAGTTAATTCTGGTTTTTTGGACTGACTTCATAAACAAGTAAAATAACAATAAAGCTACTATAGCTCCTTTAGATGTTGACGCAACTGCTCCAAATACGATTGTTGAAGCCGTGACTAAAAGCTCAATCAGATAAATTCTTTGTTTATTTATTGAATATATTATTGCGCATGCTGCAATGCAAAACCATTTCACTGAATCAAACATTTTTATGAAATTTCCACTAAAAGAATCATAAAGTGCTGATTCATCCTCGTACAAACCGAACATTTCACCTGTGATCATTCTATAACTAAAAACCGTCACAGTGATTACAAAGGTGACGTGACATACAAATTTATCTTTATCATTAACTTTGATGTTTTCGTGATTGTAGTTATAAATGCCAGCACTCACACTTCGCTTGTAACTTATTAATAACACTATCGTGAATATAGTTGCATACACTAGAGCCCATAATATTTGGTCATTACTATATTCACAATCACTACTATTAATTAGAATAAATGCTCGCAAAGGGTAATTGAGAAAATAAAAAACAAGCGGGACAAGTACTATGCACAAAAACCGGTTAGCCTTGGGCAGCGTCCTCATAAATTGGTACAAAACACCCATGTTAATCAGTATGATTAAATAGATAAATATTTTATCCAACATCAGTATGGTATCCCATGAGGTTCTTGTATTACGTCTTGGATATCATCAAAAATTCCGTGAAAGACCCCGCTCCATACAGCAATGGCTTTTTGCCATCTGTTCAAAAAAATCATAACTAGCGTTATATACAGTGCATTTAGAATAATTAACGATATTGCAACTATTTTATTTGGAGGACTTGCATATCTCCGTACAATATATATGCGATTCCTGTTCGCCAGAAATTGCTGTAACGGCGTAGATGAACCGCCGGTCACGGCCTTGTTGCTGTTTTTACTGATACTACAACCAGTTTTATGATATAGCACAGCCAGCGGATTGTAGAATATTGAGAATCCCTTTTTCCTAATTCTGAATGCTAAATCCAGATCTTCATTGTAGGCAAAAAAGTGGTTGTCAAAAAGGCCAACTTTCTTTAGCACGGAGCAATGCACAAGCAGACTGCATCCGTCAAAAAAATCTATTTTTTCGGCAATATCATACTGGCCGTTGTCAATCTCTCCAAGGCCGCGATGCCCAATCTTGAATGTTAACGGGTTAAAGGTCACGCCGGCAAACCACAATAATCTGTCTTTTCCGTAATAATATATTTTTCCTGTTACTGCGGCCACGTCTGGGTTTTCAAACAGGCTGGATTCCAATAATGATAGGCAATCCGGAGCAACTTCAGTGTCATTATTCAAGATCCAGGCATAATCATAATTGTTCTCCAGGAGATAACCCAACCCAACGTTATTTCCACCTGTAAAACCGTAATTAATATTGTTCCTAATAATGTGCGCCGTTGGGCAAGATTCAATAATCCTTTCAACCGATCCAGCTTGAGAAGCATTATCAACGATCACAATACAATCCGGAACTCTTTTCCCACGCATGAGTGATTGTACGCATGGGATGGTAACCTCGTCACTGTTCCAATTTACAAGAACAACTCCAATGCGAGCTTGAGGCTTAAATTGTGTGCCATTAGTCATGTTTTACCTTGGTGAAATAAAATGCCGCTTGATCACCGTCTCCATGCATATTCAATTCTATTGCCATCCGGGTGTATTCATGTATTTCCTGTGGTGAAAATATTGATTTGTCTGGAGCGAACGCATAAGAGTTATGACTTGTATGGGCTATTCCACGAAGATATTGTTCACTACCCCAAAACTGGCTGGCAGTTGAATCATAGACTATTTTGCGAAGCCGAAAGCCGCTTTCTTCTGCCAGCGATACTAAAGCTGCCTCAGTAAACAGGACAAAGTGGCGGGGAGCATCCAATTGAAACCAATGCTCCCCATATGTTCTCCAAGCATAAGAACCAGTCACAGGAATCCTTATTAAAAGGCTTCCATCCGGCTTCAACAGACGATCAAGATGTAAAAAGATATCACGCGGTAATGCCATGTGCTCCAGACTATGATGCAGCATTATGCAATCATAACTTCCGACTGTTTCTTCCAGTGACTGTTTTAGAATTTTTGCGCCATTGGTATAGTTAATTGACTGGGAAATATACGGATCTATCCCAACCGGTTGAAATCCAGCATCCCTAAGATTCACAACAAGTGTTCCCGCACCGCAGCCAACATCAAGAATACTCGCATCTGGCTGAAGGTCCAGATTCGAAAGCCATTCTATATATGCCGGCGCTGCAAGTAAAAATGAAGCCAAGTAACCTATAGGGTTGAATCTACCAAGGTAATGACGATCACGACACCCTTTTAAAAATCCTAGAATGCGCTTATATGGTTTCTCCGTGTATGAATAATACGTTTCAGGGTAATAACGCGCCATGTCGTCCGGCAAATTGGTTATGGAAAGACTTTTACAAACACCACATTCGATATATTCGAAAACATCTCCCAATCCCAGATAACGTTCCCGAAACAGATGGACCTGGTTGTTGAGTATATTTTCACACACCCGGCACTTATTCATTTGTCCCCTGCAGTGGTTGCAGCACACAAGCACAGATAGGGCCGCCAGGCCCTTGCCACCTGTCTTTCTGCAAGATTTTCATTTTTGCCCTACGAAACATGTCCTGTAATCCAACCCGTTCAAGCAGATGAAACCAAGGACTGCGAGCAAGAACTGTCTGGTTGACAATTAATCGCCCCTGTTCATCAAACACAGCTTTTCTGCTGACAAGAGGAGTCCCATAGGTTTTAATTCTCGTATTTGAATCATAAAAATCTGTGAAATCTGTAAAGGTAATCTTGCAGCGATGATGCCGGGCAATATATTTCATGGCCTGCTCACCAAACCACCAGAGGTGAACCGGAGGCAGCTCTGTTTCCCATTCAGCCCCAGGATATGCCGATTTATTCGGTGTTGTCAGCAGCAACTCTCCCTTGGGGGTAAGCAGTGCAAGTGATTCGGCAATAAACTGATGCACCTCTGCTATATGTTCAATCAGCTGATTCATTAAGATGATATCATATTTTATCCCTGACTCATGCAGGGTTTGCAAAGTGGTGCGTTCATAAAACTGGCCGTAATGTTCACGAGCCCAAGCTACAGCCGTTGCAGAGAGATCGATACCGGTAACATCGAAACCAGCCTGATGCAGCGCATAGGAGAAATAACCCATGCCACAGCCGACTTCCAGAATTTTCAACTCTTCACCGGCAGATCTTCTCGCTGTCACATGTTGTGCAACTGCCCAGTATGATTCTTCCTGACTACCTAGATAGGCAAGCGGGTTCTTTTGCTTGAGAACATCATGCGCATAACTGAAATAACGATTATAGCCAGGAACATACTGGACGTTGTCATAAATTAGGCTGTAAAGCGAATCATCCGCCATTAATGGCGATGCAAATGATGACAGGCAGCCTTCACATTCATAAATGCTATACGATTTCCCACACTGATACCCTGGTGCAGAGGAAGTTATTGTGTGAACTGTATGCCCGCACAGACTGCAGTTTTCAGCATTTGGCGACATCAGGAGACACCTCAATCTTTTTGACTATAAAAATTACTATGAAGTACAACAAAAAGCTGATGAGCAGCGCCATACCCAGTCCGAAAGCACCTTTGCTGATAAAGAACCAGCTGAATAAAACAAGCGATGCCCCCCAGAACATATTTGCACTCAAATTGATCCACATGCGTCCTGTCGCTGCCCATGAAGTAACCACCGGTGATTGAATTATCTGAGCCAGAGTTGCCAGTTGCACAATTACAAAAACCGGCCATTGCGATACGTAACTGCTGCCATAGAGCGCCATGATAAGAGGGCTGAGAATTGACATGATCAGCAGGATCGGCAAGGCAACAGCCAGATTAATTGCAAGGTAATTAGCCTTAACAGCCTGCGAACCCTGCGCGTGTGTATTCGAGGTCATTATGGGCAAAAAAACTTGCGCAACAACACCAGGTAAAAAAAGAACGATCTGGCGCCACTGAGTGACAATATTATAGGTAGCCATCTCGCCGAAGCCACCAGGCTGGTTAACCAGCATGACATTACAGATCCAGGTAATCGGCATAACCAGGGTGTTAGCCAGCATGGTTGGCAGACTGAATTTCCATAATACAGGCCATTCGGTCATGCAGTTACGGTAATCAGAAAATACCCGTTTTTCTCGACAAGCAACCTTAACAGCCCGCGCTCCCACAAGGCAGGAGACAACGACTGCCAGCGTGTACCCCCAGATAGCTCCAGTGATTCCTCCCCAGATAACACCTAGAGTTACGGCTAGAACATTGGCAAAACCGGTCACAATGGTGACGCTGGACAGCGCCCTGAATTCTTCAAAGCCTGCCAATGTCCCATTCTGAGTACCGTTCAAGGCACTTGCAACAAGACTGATCGCCGCAAGCTGCAATAATCCGGTCAAGTGGGGCGAGGAAAGAAATTGAGAAGTTATTAACGGCGCACCTGCCACGAGTAACGCGGCCATCAGGCAGCCGAAGACCACGGCAAGCAATGTTGTCAGAGCGAGAATCCTCCCTGCGCGCTCCGGATCGGTACGGAACGTTTCGGCAATGTGTTTTGTTGCCGTAAGCCCGGTGCCAAATCCGGCAAAAATCCCCATGGTTAATATGGTATTCTGGATGATGCTGAATTCTCCAAACACCTCTTTACCAAGCATTCTGGAGAGAATGACCGATGTGACAAGACCGGAAGAACGACCGGCAATGGTTGCCAGCAAATTCCAGAGGAGACCGGTCCTGATCCGCTTATCAGAAGAAATTGATTTAATGGCATGGATTGAGGTGTTGATTCGTTCTCTCATCACAAGTTTTTATTTGCGAATTGATAAACGTCAGCAGACTGCCGGAGCAGCGTAAAACCGAGTTGTTCAATTTTATCCACGACCTCAATTGGAGTGTGGCCGGACACAGAATGAATTTCTATGACGAGATAACGGCTCTGCTTCAACAATGAATAGTTTTCACCTGAAAACAGAAGGTATTCAGCCCCCTCAATATCTATTTTAGTTATATCTATGGTCTTAGTGTCAAAATAGGTACTTATCAACCTATTTATATTTGTTGCACAAATAGTAAATTGCTTCCCTATGTCATTCACATTGAAGAGTGAATCACCAGTACTGCCACTGCTAAATCTGATGATGTGCTCTTTAACAGTATCAGCAACTATCTGGTTCAGACAGAAAACAATTCCGTCAATATTATTGACTAAATTATATTGCAACCTGCTGTGGGTATAAGGATTCATCTCGACACTGACAACCTGGGAGAACTTGTAACCCTCAGTATGCAGCAGCAATGGAAAACCGCCGCCATTAGCCCCGCAATCAAGAATTGACAGGGGACCGGGCAACTTCATCTCGGACAACAACTGTCGATACATGTCCGAAGTCAAGCACTCACGCACTCCGGCAGCGTCGCCCCCGTCATAATCGACTATAATTTTACATCCTTTAAAGCGATAAATATCTATGTTGGTTCTAAACAATAGTCGGTTGACAATAAGTTGCCAGCAATTGTCAAAGCAGAGCATCGCTTTAAAGCCGGCAATTTTCGTAGAAACACTCATGTGTTCAATATCCCTTCCACCGCATCCACAACTTGATCTACTGAAATTTGGCAAAGACAGGCATTATTATTCGAGCATATTTCTAACATGCACCCTGCACATTCAATATCTGTTCGTAGGATTTTGTGTAAAGTCCCATATGGTTCCCATTTTCCGGGATAATCCCTTGCACTAAAGATTGATACGCACCGTGTGCCAACCATTCCTGCAAGATGCATGGTTCCTGTATCATTCCCCACATAACAAATACAATGTTTCAAGATGGCGGCGGATCCATATATTGAAAGTTCTCCGGCAAGGTTGTGTGCTCTCTCCCCCCACTGACGGCATAAATCAGCCCCTGTTTCAGCATCCTCTTTACCACCGACCACTAAAAGGTGCATTTCCGGGTAGTGAAGCAACAGATGCTTACCTAATTCAGCATAATTTTCAAAAGACCATTGTTTTGCCGGCATTTTTGACCCAGGACCGATTCCAATAAACTGTGAGTGTTCATCAAGCTGATGCTTATCAAGTAACGTCTTTGCTTCTATGAGGTATTTTGTTGGTATTGGAAGATTAAAACTAATCTCGTCAAGTATATCTCTGCATTCAATATTATCATTTACAATCGATAAAAGTCGTTTCCATTCCGGAGTGACAAAGAGCAACTTGCCATTTTCAGCTTGGGGGGTAGCAGTTGGTGAAACTGCCTGAAAATAGTTGGTTATGCCGAGCAAACGAGTAAAAAAGAACCTGTCTCGCTTCAACTGTTTGTAGCTTCTGGAAGGGGATAAATCAAAGACGTATTCAAATCTAAACTTTTTCAATTGTTTAAAGAGTGTGATCAGATTAAAAATTCTTCCAAAAATTGAGGGTGTTGGCTCATAAAATATTACATCATCGAACCACTTGGTTGGTCCTAGAATATCCCAAGATGAAATAAAGACGTTTTTATTTAAATGTCGATCTGTAAGCAGTATTAGTTTGTGTTTGGGGAATCGACTGCGAATTGAATTGATTGCAGGCATTGCTACAAGTGTGTCACCTAATTGACCAATTCGAAAAACCAATATCGAAGGGAGATCCACTTTAATAACGTCCATCACTGAGTTAGGCACGTCTTATTAACGCCTTCCAGCGTTTTTTACTGTCAGCAGTCATTCTCTCAATATTTTCTATTATAAATGCTATTAGTATCGTACTGAAAATTGAGAGCAAACAAACTAAAATTACTGATTTAGTGCGTGCTGGCTTACTCTTCCTCTCCGGAGTCTTAGCCTTCTGCAACACCTGAAACGGCGCAACATCCTTTACCTCACTAAGCTTAGACACTTCAAACTGCTTGGACAGCATCTCCAAAACCGCTTCCTGAATCTTGAAATCCCGCATCAGCCGCAGATAATCCTGCCCTAGCTGTGGCATACTCCCTACATTGGGTATGGAACTGCTCCCCCCGCCCTTCCCTTCCAGCCCGGCAATCTGTCCCCGCAAACTGGCAACCGTAGCCTTGGTAGTCTTGACCTCCTGGCTGGTGTCGGTGAATTGCCTCTGCAAGGTGGCAAGTTCTACCTCCTTGACGGCCAGTTGGGCACGCAGCTGGGCAACCCCTTCTATAGTCGCTTTTGCCTGATCGGTGACAGAAATCGACTTGTTTTTTGACTGGAATTCCTTGAGAGCATCTTCTGCCCGACTTAAATCCGCTTTTGCTTCAGCTATCCTTTTTTCCAGAAAGAGCCGGTTCTTGCCGGCTCCGGCCATGTTCAACCCGGCGGCAAGCTTCCCCAGTTCTTCCACGTAGGCATTCGCCATGTCGGCGGCACGTTTGGGGTCTTTATCATCCACCGCTATGGTGATCACTCCGTCCTTTTTCCCCAGCGACACCATGGCATTTTTATCCAGCGCCCTGTAGACATCAGCCCGGTATTTTGCTTCGTACAGGTCAATCAGCTTGAAGCGGTCAATGATCGGATCTTTGACTGTCTCGCTCTTGAGCATGGTGACGTACAGATCACCGGTGGTCTTGGCGCCGATAGCGCCGCCGGATAACCCGGCCAATCCACCCAGTTGCGCCATGAGCGCCGCGCTAATGCCCCCTTTGTCTTCATCGCTCGGTATGATCATTGCCCTGGCGGTGTAGATGTTGGGCATCATCAACGTGATGAGGGCAGTGAGGACGGCTGCACCAAAGGTGGTAAGGAAGATCATCTTTTTGTGTTTGGCGATAACCAGGAGGTAATCGAGTAAGGATGGTGGCTGGGGTGTATTATCGGGTTGATGCATTAAAAAACCTCGTAAAACAGAAATTAACCGCCGAACACGCCGATACACGCCGAGAGAGGCGGAATACGTCAAAAACTTGAATCTTTGGGGGTAATACAAAATTTAACAATCTGTTATGGGGCAAACCAGCATCTTTAAGTTTCTGTTTCTAGTTTTCTCGGCGTCATTCGGCGTACATCGGCGGTTCCAGTGATCCAGCATCGGGATTCAGTCAGTCTGTTAATGATGTAAATAACTTTTATGTGTCCATGGTATTTTCAGACAACATTTGTGTATTTACTGCAATACTTTTTTGTCCGTTCAACACCATCAAGCAGGTGCGGTGTCAATGAAAGCACTTTTCCGAATATGTCGCGTATAGCCTCGGGAAGATATTCATGGGCAATATCGTTTCTGACTATACGTATTTCAACAAAAATGTCGCTGCTGGCAATCAGCTCTTTCTTTTCAGCCCGGTTGATTCTGTCTCTGATAGTGCCCTGGGTATCAAGGTCCATTTCGTCCACCAACCGAAAAATCTTCTGAATCAATATATCACTCAATCGTGCGAATCGGCCGGTATATGACTCGAAACTCTCGAGTTCTTCCGGTTCATAGTTTTCCTTGATACCAATAGCACTGCATTTGTTGAATGAATATACCAGTATATCCCTGGCATCATCGAGAACCTTCAACTCTTTCAACAAAAGCAACTGCATCTGATCAGTCATAACTGCACCCCTGTTCCAAGAGCCAACTTGACAAAAGGATCCGAGTCATCCGCTGCCAGGACAATATCTATTTTCTGTTCACCGATAAGCTCATACAATTTTATCCTGATAGATCTCTTATCGTCATTGGTCAGAGTGCCCGACATGATAAGAATATCAATATCGCCACCTTTTTTACTGTCATCCACTCGTGATCCAAACAGATACACCCGGGCAGAATTGTCGTGGGATTTCACTGTTGATAGAATTGCGGCCTGCTCGAAATCATTGAGCCTCATTTTTTTTTCTTTCCTCAAAAAGCATCAGATCCTTGGTAATCCTGATACCCGACACAATTTACAGCCGCTACCTCAACCCCAACAGCACTGTACCGGCTGTGATGGCGATCTGCGACAGGATTGTCGTGATGTCTTTTATGTCACGCAGCCAGGCGGTGTGTTCGATGCGTTGCGGCACGACTATGCTGTCACCGGGGTTGATCTCCGTGGAAAAGAAACTGTTGTAGAACATAAAACCGGGGGCATTCTGGTGACTGCTGACCGAGCCATCGGCGCGGATGATGTATGCCTCGCTAATGTCAGCGTCCCTGGTTGCGCCACCGACTTTTTCCAGGTAGTAGGAAACATCACGCCCATCTTCGTGAATAAGCGTGGTCTGGTTGTAAACCCGACCGAAAATATTAACCGAGTTGGGCTGTGGAGGTACCTCCAGGACATCGCCTCCCATCAATTCAAGGTCATGCGGCAAACCGCGGAAACAATCAAGCTCGCATAAGCGCATGACCATCCGTCCTTCCGCCTTGACTGCTTTCAGCTTGGCGATACTTCGCAGGAGCGCCTCAAGAGCGGCGTTTGTTGCATCCAACTCCTCCTTGGAGGTGGCAACAGCGGCCTGTTCACTCTGCTTGCGCATGATATCCTGTTCAGCACGGGCAAGGGATTCATCCATACGTGCCTGTTGTTCCCGCTGCACCGAGAGACGGGTAAATTTTGCCCCGCCGAAATAAGCTTTGGGTGAGAACCCTCCGGCCCTGGCAATCAGGGAACTCAATTTTTCGCCCTTATAGATCGGGTAGGTTCCAGGAAAGATAAATTCCCCTCTAAGGGTTACATAGCGCTCAGTTTCCTCGGACCAGTTCGGTATCTTCTTAATGGTCAATTCATCAAAGGGAGCCAGAGGGATATTTGCCGCCTTATCGCCGGCAAGGGCTTGTTCAAGATTTATCGTGATAGTCTGCGATTTGACCGTTTCCCCGGTCTGCTTGATCCTGCTGATCTCGGCGCTTTTCATGTAGGCGGTCAGTTTGGGGTTGCCTGCCATTAACAACAAATCCCGAACAGTCATATTTTCATAATACCTGAATTCTCCCGGTTTCTGGACCTCTCCGTTGATCCGCACCTTGGGCATCTCTTCCATTTCCCACCGGGAAAAAAGACGGACCGTGTCGAATTCCTGAAGTTCCAGATCGTGGGTCTGATCACCGGCTAAGGCTTTGGCAGGATTGAAAATGATTTTTTCCGGGTGGAAATCTGGAGCAAACAGGCGGGTGATCTCACCAGCTTCCCGGTAATATTCCGGCAAGGTGTTATCAGGCAGCAGCAGGCTGCTGATACGCATTCCCGGCACAAAGGCATAATCACCAGGGCGAAGCACATACCCTTCAAGACGCACCTGGTCACGCATCACAACGTCAATAGGAAAGATCTTGACGAGATCCAGATCACGAACCGGGATTGAACCTGCCAAGGCCTCCGGCCCCCGTTCTCCACCCTTCGGATCCAGATTAAAATCACTTACGGTTTTTCGATCATGTGCAGTAACACGGGAGATCTGTACCCTCTGAAGGTAGCCGGTCGGCAGCAGGCCGCCAGACAGTTCCAGCACGTCTTTCAGGGTATTCTCTCCCTTCAGTTCATAGATGGCGGGGCGCTTTACACTGCCGGTCACACCAACTGTCGGGCCGATAATCGGCACGAATACCGTGTCACCGGACTGGAGTCGGATGTCGCGGCTTTTGTCGCCCTTAAGAAAAAAGTCATACAGGTCGATCGTATCTACAATCTTGCCGCTGCGTCGAATAGCTATGTTGCGCAGACTGCCGGATTTAAGCGGACCTCCGGCTGCCGAAAGTGCGTTGATCACGGTGGATAGTGAACTTACGTTGTAGTCGCCAGGTTTTTGCACTTCACCGACAACATAGACCTTGATAACCTTAAGCTTACCCATGGTAACGTTGATCTCGAAGTCACGGTACACCTTGGCCAGGGCGCTGTGGATCAATTCCGGCAACCGCTCGAAAGAGGCCCCCCACACCTTGAGCGGGCCGACACGGGGAAGCTGAATTTCGCCGCTGCGGTTTACCTCCAGTGAGTAGGTGCCTTCCAGACTGCCCCAGGCAGAAACGATGATGCTGTCCCCCGGGCCGACCGTATAATCAGGGCCGACTGGGATGTCCGTTTGTGGTGCGAAAGAATCGCTTGCAGAACGGAAAAAACTGTAGCCGAACTGGCGCAATTGGCTGGGTTTAAACTGTTGTGGCGTACCTTTATCAGTTCCGGCACGTTCCACGGTAAGGGCTTTTTCAGCAGCAGAAAGTGGACTGTCACCTGGTTGAGAGGATTCTGCAGGAGCAGAAGCTGTAGAAGTGGGTGTCTGCATCAACTTATCATTGGATGTTACCGGCACCGTTGCTGGGTTGGCATCCCCCCCACCAGGACTCTGGACGGTTCCTGAAGAACTGACATCGGAGTAGCCAACACCTGAAGCAGCACCACCTGCACTATAAACAGTTGCAGGAGCAGAGACCGTCGGGTCTGTAACGGCTTTTGTCATTGCACAAACAGATTGAGCAAACATGCAGGATCCCAGCAGAGTAAGCACCAGGGACCGAAAACAGATATGAATCATTTTGAAGCTCCTTCATAAAACAGCATCGATATATTCAGCCATTTGCAATCACAACTTGTTAATTTACCACACACATAGCCATTGACAACAGATAAAATCAATCCTTACCGGCTT
>Ga0209212_1004671_pt1 | contig 16771 bp, 14 predicted proteins | sample RifGroC2_FD_183996 | JGI IMG/M metagenome (GOLD analysis project Ga0209212, IMG submission 183996) | Groundwater microbial communities from Rifle, Colorado, USA - Groundwater C2 (SPAdes) (version 2) | ecosystem: Environmental > Aquatic > Deep subsurface > Groundwater | place: Rifle, Colorado...
GGCGTCGAGCTGCTGCTGTTCCACGGCCGCGGCGGCACCGTCGGCCGCGGCGGCGGCCCGGCCCATGCGGCCATCCTCTCGCAGCCGCCGGGCTCGGTGGCCGGGCGCTTTCGCGTCACCGAACAGGGCGAGGTGATCCGCTTCAAGTTCGGCCTGCCCGGTGTCGCCGAACAGAACCTCAACCTCTACTTGGCCGCCGTGCTGGAGGCCACCCTGCTGCCGCCGCCGGCGCCCAGCGCCGAGTGGCGCGCGCTGATGGAGCGCCTGGCGACCGACGGCCTCGCCGCCTATCGCGCGGTGGTGCGCGAGCACTCGCAGGAGCTGGGGCGCCTGCCGCTGGGCAGCCGGCCGGCGCGCCGGCGCACGGGGGGCGTGGAGAGCCTGCGGGCGATTCCGTGGATCTTCGCCTGGACCCAGATGCGCCTGATGCTGCCGGCCTGGCTCGGTTGGGAAACCGCGCTGGCGCGGGCGGTGGCGCGCGGCGAGGCGGCGCTGCTGCAGGAGATGCGCGAACACTGGCCGTTCTTCCGCACGCGCATCGACATGCTGGAGATGGTGCTGGTCAAGGCCGATGCGGGGATTGCCCGGCTCTACGACCAGCGCCTGGTGGCGGCCGAGCTGCGCGGATTGGGGCAGCAGCTGCGCGACCTGTTGTCGCAGGCCGAGCGCATGGTGCTGGGGCTTACCGGGCAGGCGCAGCTGCTCGGCAGCGACCCGCTGCTGCGCGAGTCGATCAGCGTGCGCGACACCTACCTCGACCCCCTGCACCTGCTGCAGGTCGAGCTTCTCGCCCGTTCGCGGCAGCTGGCCGAGCATGGCGAAAGTCCGCTGGAGCGGGCCCTGCTGGTGAGCGTGGCGGGCATCGCTGCGGGACTGCGCAATACCGGCTGAACCGCCAAGCATGGGTGATCCCGCATCTTGTGTCAGGCGGGGTAGCTGTGTATTTTGGTCTGCTTTTTCGTCGCCCGATTTCATGCTAGGCGCGATTACCCCCATTTCAAGATTGGCCCCATGAGGCGAATCAAGCTTTTCTACATCCTTTCAGGAGCAATTCGATGCGTGTGATTCTGCTGGGGGCACCCGGTGCCGGCAAAGGTACCCAGGCTCGCTTCATCACCGAGAAGTTCGGCATTCCGCAGATCTCCACTGGCGACATGCTGCGCGCCGCGGTCAAGGCCGAAAGCCCGCTGGGCCTGCAGGTCAAGGAAGTGATGGCCAGCGGCGGTCTGGTTTCCGACGAGATCATCATCGGTCTGATCAAGGAGCGCATCGTCGCTGCCGACTGCGCCAACGGCTTCCTGTTCGACGGCTTCCCGCGCACCATCCCGCAGGCCGAAGCCCTGCGTGAGGCTGGCGTGGAAATCGATCACGTGCTGGAAATCGCCGTGCAGGACGAGGAAATCATCAGCCGCATGTCCGGTCGCCGCGTGCACCCGGCCTCCGGTCGTACCTACCACCTGCAGTACAACCCGCCGAAGGTGGCCGGCAAGGACGACGAGACCGGCGAAGAGCTGATCCAGCGTGAAGACGACCTGGAAGAAACCGTGCGCAAGCGCCTGGACGTGTACCACGCGCAGACCCTGCCGCTGGTCGGTTTCTACCAGTCGCTGGCGCAGACCGCCGGCAAGCCGAAGTACTCGCGCGTCGAGGGCGTCGGCAGCGTCGAAGAGATCACCGACAAGGTGCTCTCCGCGCTGAACTGATCTGCTCGCCTGCTGTGCCAGACGGCCCGCCCTGTGCGGGCCGTTTGCGTTGGCGCGACTGCCGGCGCCGCGCGCGAAACCGCCCGGCCGGCAGCCTGTTACAATGGCCGCCCGTTTTTTCACCGTATCGGACCCCGTCATGACCACCTTGCTGGCCCTGGATACCGCCACCGAAGCCTGTTCCGTCGCACTGCTGCACGAGGGGCGTGTCTTCAGCCGCTACGAGGTGATTCCGCGCCTGCATGCCCAGCGCGTGCTGCCGATGGTGCAGGAACTGCTGGCCGAGGCCGGCATCGCCCTCGCTGCGGTGGAGGCCATCGCTTTCGGTCGCGGCCCGGGCGCCTTCACCGGCGTGCGCATCGCCGTCGGCGTGGTGCAGGGCCTGGCCTTTGCCCTCGGTCGTCCGGTGCTGCCGATCTCCAATCTCGCGGTCATGGCCCAGCGCGCCCATCGCGAGTATGGCGTCGGCCAGGTGGCGGCCGCCATCGATGCGCGCATGGACGAGCTGTACTGGGGCTGCTATCGCCTGGACGGCGGCGAGATGCGCCTGGCCGGCGTCGAGGCGGTACTGCCGCCGGAGCGGGTCGAGCTGCCGCGCGGCGCCGAAGGCGACTGGTTCGGTGCCGGCACCGGCTGGGCCTTCGCGTCGCGCATTCCGCTGGCGGTCGGGGGCATGGACGCGGGCCTGCTGCCCCATGCCGAGGACCTGTTGACCCTGGCCCGCTTCGCCTGGGCGCGCGGCGAAGGCGTCGACGCCGAGCGGGCGCAGCCGATCTACCTGCGCGACAACGTGGCCACGCCGAAGAAGGGCTGACTGCGCCGTGCTGCCGTACTTCCTCGGCTGCCCGTCGTGGAACGAGCCGGCCTGGCGCGGAGCGCTGTATCCGGCCGGGCTGGCCAGCCGCGAGTTCCTGCCGGCCTACTGTCGGGTGTTCAACGCGGTGGAAGGCAACACCACCTTCTACGCCCGGCCTGCGGCGGCGACCCTGGCGCGCTGGGCGGCGCTGATGCCGGAAGGCTTCCACTTCTGCGCCAAGCTGCCGCGCGACATCAGCCACGAGGGCGACCTGCGTGACAAGCTCGAGGCGGCGCGTGACTTCCTCGCCTTGCTGGCGCCGCTCGGCGCGCGGGTTGCGCCGCTGTGGCTGCAGCTGCCGGCCAGCTTCGGCCCGCCGCGCCTCGGCGAGCTGGCGGCGTTCATCGACGGCTTGCCGGCCGCTCGATGCCTGGCGGTGGAAGTGCGGCACCCGCTGTTCTTCGCTCGCGGCGAGGAGGAGCGGGCGCTCAACCGCCTGCTGCTCGACCAAGGGGTGGAGCGCATCGGCCTCGACTCGCGGGCGCTGTTCAGCTGCACCGCGCGCGATCCGGCGGTGCTGCATGCGCAGAGCAAGAAGCCGCGGCTGCCGCCGCGTCCGGCGGCATTCACCCGCTTCCCGCAGGTGCGCTTCATCGGCCACCCTCAGCTGGAGGCCAACGAGCCGTTTCTCGCGCCCTGGTTGGACAAGGTCGCCGCCTGGATCGAGGAGGGGCGCACGCCCCATGTATTCCTGCACACCCCGGACAACCACCGCGCGCCCGAGTTGGCGCGGCGCTTTCACGCGCTACTGAGCGAGCGCCTGCCCGGTCTGCCGCCCCTGCCGGAGAGCGGCGCGGGCGAGCAGTTGGGCTTGCTGTAGGCGCCGGGCAAGAAAAAGGCGGCAGATCGAGGGATCGGCCGCCTTTTGCTATCCGCGGAATCGACTTAGAGCGGGCGGACGCGAATCAGCGCCCCCAGGCTCGGGTGGTCGAGGTAGGTCAGCTGGCCGGGGATCAACCGCCGCTGGATCTGCAGGCGCTCGCTGGAAGCGAGGAAGCCGTCGCCGTTGAAGCGGTTGACCCAGGTCTGCAGGTTCAGCTCGAGCTGGCGGTCCTGGGTTAGGTCGAGCACGCCTTCGACCGGGAAGTGGCCGTCGCTTTGCTTGCCGGTGGCGAAACGTACCGGCGCCGGGCTGCTGCCGACGCCCTGCTGCCAGGCCTTGTGCAGTACGACCTGGTAGCCCTTGCCGGCAAGCTTTTCGGCATCGCCGGTCAGGGCCGGGCCGCGCTCGTTTTCCGGCGCGATGGCGAGGGCGTTGCCGGCCCAGTCCTCGGGCGACGGCTGGCTGGCGTTCACCGCCTTTTCCGCCTGGCGGAACACGATCAGTTCGACCTGGTACAGCGCTTCGGCGAAGGCCGACGGGGCGATCAGCAGCAGCGAGACCAGCAGGGGACGGAGCAGTCGGAGCATGGGGTTTTCCTTCAGGCAGAGGGCGGGGTCAGGCGCTCGAACAGCGCCTCCAGGGTATTGAAACGCTGTTCCGGGCGCTCCATCGGCACCTGGAACTTGAACAGGGTGGCGCCTTCGAACTTGTAGCGGGCAGGCGCGCTCTGGATCAGCTTGATCAGGGTCAGCGGCTCGACCGGGGTCTCGGCGGCGAATTCGAGGCGCCCGCCCTGCGGGCCGGCGTCGACCTTCTTGATGCCCAGTTGCTCGGCCTGCAGTTTGAGCAGGGTCAGGCGCATCAGGTTCTTCGCCGGCTCCGGCAGCAGTCCGAAGCGGTCGATCATCTCCACCTGCAGCTCGTTGAGCGCGCGTTCGTCCTCGGCCGAGGCGATGCGCTTGTAGAGGATCAGCCGTGCGTGCACGTCCGGTAGGTAGTCCTCGGGGATCAGCGCCGGCAGGCGCAGGTTGATCTCCGGGCCGCCGCCCAGCGGCTGCTCGAGGTTGGGCTGCTCGCCCTTGCGGATCGCCTTGACCGCGCGCTCGAGCATTTCCATGTACAGGGTGAAGCCGACCGCCTGGATCTGCCCGCTCTGGCCTTCACCGAGCAGTTCGCCGGCGCCGCGGATTTCCAGGTCGTGGGTGGCCAGCACGAAGCCGGCGCCGAGATCCTGGGCGTTGGCAATGGCTTCCAGGCGCTTCTGCGCGTCGTCGGTCATCTGCTTGCGCGGCGGGGTGAGCAGGTAGGCGTAGGCCTGGTGGTGGCTGCGGCCGACCCGGCCGCGCAACTGATGCAGTTGGGCCAGGCCGAACTTGTCGGCGCGCTCGATGATGATGGTGTTGGCGCTGGGCACGTCGATGCCGGTCTCGATGATGGTCGAGGCCACCAGCACGTTGAAGCGCTTGTGGTAGAAGTCGCCCATCACCTGTTCCAGCTCGCGCTCGCGCATCTGCCCGTGGCCGATGCCGATGCGTGCCTCGGGCACCAGTTCGGCCAGCTCGGCGGCACACTTCTCGATGGTCTTCACCTCGTTGTGCAGGTAGTAGACCTGGCCGCCGCGCAGCAGCTCGCGCAGCAGCGCCTCCTTGATGGTCGGCTTGTTCTGCTCCATGACGAAGGTGCGCACCGACAGCCGCCGCGCCGGCGGGGTGGCGATGATCGACAGATCGCGCATGCCCGACACCGCCATGTTCAGCGTGCGCGGGATCGGCGTGGCGGTCAGGTTGAGGATGTCCACCTCGCTGCGCAGCGCCTTGAGCTGTTCCTTCTGGCGCACGCCGAAGCGGTGTTCCTCGTCGATGATCACCAGACCGAGGTCGTGGAACTTGACGTCGTCCTGCAGCAGCTTGTGGGTGCCGATGATGATGTCGATCTTGCCTTCGGCCAGCTCGGCGGCGGCGGCGGCGACGTCCTTGGCCGACTTGAAGCGGCTCATCACCTCGACCTTCACCGGCCAGTCGGCGAAGCGGTCGCGGAAGCTGTTGTAGTGCTGCTGGGCGAGCAGGGTGGTCGGCACCAGCACCGCCACCTGCTTGCCGCTGTGCACGGCGATGAAGGCGGCGCGCATGGCCACCTCGGTCTTGCCGAAGCCGACGTCGCCGCAGACCAGGCGGTCCATCGGCTGGCCGCCGAGCATGTCGGCGCGCACCGCGTCGATGGCGGCCTGCTGGTCGGGGGTTTCCTCGAAGGGGAAGCCGGCGCTGAAGGTTTCGTAGTCGAGCTGCGGGTCCTGGAAGGCGAAGCCCTGGCGGGCGGCGCGGCGGGCGTAGACGTCAAGCAGTTCGGCGGCGACGTCGCGCACCTGTTCGGCGGCCTTGCGCTTGGCCTTCTGCCAGGTTTCCGAGCCGAGGCGGTGCAGCGGCGCGAGGGCGTCGTCGCTGCCGCTGTAGCGGGCGATCAGGTGCAGGCTGGCCACCGGCACGTAGAGCTTGGCCTCGTCGGCGTACTCGAGCATGAGGAATTCGGCGGCCTGGCCCTCGACCTCGAGGGTGACCAGGCCCTGATAGCGGCCGACGCCGTGGTCGATGTGCACCACCGGCGCGCCCTCGCGCAGCTCGGTGAGGTTCTTGATCACGTTGTCGCCGGCGCCGTGGCCCTTGTCGCGGCGGCGGCGCTGCATGATGCGCTGGCCGAACAGCGGGCTTTCCGGGATCAGCGCCAGTTCGTCGAGCAACAGCCCCTGGTCCAGCGGGGCGACGCAGATGGCCAGGCGCTGGCTGTCGGCAACGAAGGCGGGCCAGCCGTCGACTTCCCGCGGTTTGAGCTTGAGGCGGGCGAGCAGCTCCAGCAGCACCTCGCGGCGGCCGGCCGATTCGGCGCAGAACAGCACGCGGCCGGGATAGTCCTCGAGGAAGCGACGCAGCGCCGCCAGCGGCTCGCCGGCCTTGGCCTGGATCGCCAGGTCGGGCAGGGCGCGGGCACTGAAGCGCTCGCGGCCGACGCCGGGCTCGAGGTCGTGCTGGTCGGCGATCACCCGCGGCCAGCTCTTCAGCCGGGCGAAGCAGTCCTCCACCGGCAGGAACAGCTCGGCCGGCGGCAGCAGCGGACGTTCGGGATCGACGCGGCGATCCTCGTAGCGGCTGCGTACGTCGCTCCAGAATTGCTCGGCGGCCTGTTCGATGCCGGGCAGGGAGAACACCTGGGTGTCGCTCGGCAGGTAGTCGAACAGGGTCGCGCTGTCCTCGAAGAACAGCGGCAGGTAGTACTCGATACCGGCCGGCACCAGGCCGCTGGAGAGGTCCTGGTACAGCGGGCAGCGCCGGTAGTCGACGTCGAAGCGCTCGCGGAAACGCGCGCGGAAGTCGGCCACTGCTTTCTTCTCCAGCGGGAACTCGCGCGCCGGCAGCAGGCGGATCGACTCGACCTTGTCCAGCGTGCGCTGGGTCTCCGGGGCGAAGGTGCGCAGGGTCTCGATCTCGTCGTCGAACAGGTCGATGCGATAGGGCAGTTCGCTGCCCATCGGATAGAGGTCGATCAGTGCGCCGCGCACGGCGAACTCGCCGTGCTCGTAGACGGTGTCCACGCAGCGGTAGCCGGCGGCTTCCAGGCGCGCGCGCATGTCGTCCAGGTCCAGCTTCTGGCCCACGTCCAGCACCAGGCTCGAGCCGAGCAGGAAGCGCGGCGGCGCCAGGCGGTGCAGGGCGGTGGCGATCGGCACCACCAGCACGCCGTGCTTGAGTTCCGGCAGCCGGTAGAGGGCGGCGATGCGCTGGGAAATGATGTCCTGGTGCGGCGAGAACACGTCGTAGGGCAGGGTTTCCCAGTCGGGGAAGTGCAGCACCGGCAGGTCGGGGGCGAAGAAGCGCAGTTCTTCCTGCAGGCGCTCGGCGCTCTGGCTGCCCTCGGTCAGCAGCAGGGTGAAGCGTCGGGCGCCGGCGGCGGCCTCGGCGATGGCCAGGCTCTGGGCGCCGCCGGGCAGGTTGCCCCAGTGTTGTTTGCCGGCGGCGGCCGGCAGGCTCGGAAGACGCAGTACGGTCACGGGCGGCTCGGGATGGCGACAAAGGCGCGATTGTAGCGGGCTGCCGCGCCGGCTGTCAGTGCCGGGCGGGGTACGTTGCCCGAAAGCGTTGGCACCGTCATAATGTAGCCCTTTGTGCAAACCCCTACATGTGGAAGGTATCGACCGTGACCCAGAAGACCGACCAGTGCCTTGGTGAGTGGATTGACCGCGAGGCCCTTGCCGAGGCCATGATTCCGCTGATCGGCCAGCTCTACCGCAACAACAATGTGGTGACCTCGATCTATGGTCGCGGCCTGATCAAGCGTTCGGTAATCGGCATTCTCAAGGTGCACCGCTTCGCCCGTCAGATCGACGACGCCGAGCTGTCCGTGCACGACACCTTCCCGATCCTGCAGGTTCTGAGCACTCTGGAACTGGGCGCCGCTTCCGTCGACCTCGGCCGCATGGCGGTCAAGTTCAAGCAGGAAGGCAACGGCCGCAGCGTCGAGCAGTTCGTCCGCGAAGAGCTGGCCGAAGTGGTTGGCAAGCAGGCTGGCGAGAAGCGCGAAGGCACCGACGTGGTGCTCTACGGTTTCGGCCGCATCGGCCGCCTGCTGGCGCGCATCCTGATCGAGAAGTCCGGTAGCGGCGAGGGTCTGCGCCTGCGTGCCATCGTCGTGCGCAAGGGCGCCGAGAACGATCTGGTCAAGCGTGCCAGCCTGCTGCGTCGCGACTCCGTGCATGGTCCGTTCAACGGCACCATCACCATCGACGAGGAAAACAACACCATCCTCGCCAACGGCAACCTGATCCAGGTGATCTACTCCAACGATCCGACCTCGGTGGACTACACCGCCTACGGCATCAAGGACGCCATCGTCGTCGACAACACCGGCAAGTGGCGCGACGCCGAAGGCCTGTCCCAGCACCTGAAGTGCCCGGGCGCTGCCCGTGTGGTGCTGACCGCGCCGGGCAAGGGCGAGATCAAGAACATCGTTCACGGCATCAACAGCAACCTGATCAGCCCGGAAGACAAGATCCTGTCCGCCGCCTCCTGCACCACCAACGCCATCGTGCCGGTGCTGAAGGCGGTGTACGACAAGTTCGGCATCGCCCATGGTCACGTGGAGACCGTGCACTCCTACACCAACGACCAGAACCTGATCGACAACTTCCACAAGGGCAACCGTCGTGGTCGCAGCGCCGCGCTGAACATGGTGATCACCGAGACCGGTGCCGCCACCGCTGCCGCCAAGGCCCTGCCGGTGCTGAAGGGCAAGCTGACCGGCAACGCCATTCGCGTGCCGACGCCGAACGTGTCCATGGCCATCCTCAACCTGACCCTGGACAAGGCCACCAGCCGCGACGAGATCAATGAGTACCTGCGCCACACCGCGCTGCACTCCGAGCTGCACAAGCAGATCGACTTCACCAACTCGCCGGAAGTGGTGTCCACCGACTTCGTCGGCTCCCGTCACGCCGGCGTGGTCGATGCCGAAGCCACCATCTGCAACGACAACCGCGTCGTGCTGTACGTGTGGTACGACAACGAGTTCGGCTACAGCTGCCAGGTGGTGCGTGTGCTGGAAGACATGGCCGGGGTCAACCCGCTGTCCTTCCCGCGCTGATCCGCGTAAGGCGTTAAAAAAAACGGGAGCTTCGGCTCCCGTTTTGCATTTCTGGGGCGGGCCGGGCGCAAGAGGGTGTGTTTCCGGTTGTTTCCGCTCCGGGGGCAATTGGGTGTTTCGGGTGGCCAGCCCGAGGAGTGGTCCATATAATTGGTCGGCTTTTTGCATGAGGGTGCGGATGGTGTTCGTTGTCTGACAATGCATGGCCGGCAGAGGGGGCGGTTATTGCGAATTCAGATGGCGAGAGGCATCCTTATTCGTTTAATTATTAACAACTGGGCAAAGCGGATGATAAAAATCAAACGTGGTCTGGACCTGCCCATCACTGGCGCGCCCGCGCAACGCATCGAGGCCGCGCGGCCGGTGCGCAGTGTGGCGCTCGTTGGCTTCGACTATCACGGAATGAAGCCCACGATGCAGGTGCAGGTCGGTGATCGAGTCAAGCTCGGCCAGGTCCTGTTCTCCGACAAGAAGACCCCTGGGGTGAACTACACGGCGCCGGCTGCCGGCGTTGTGAGCGCCATCCACCGTGGCGAGCAGCGCGTGCTGCAGTCGGTGGTCATCGATGTCGAGGGCGACGAGCAGCTCACCTTCGCCAGCTATCCCGCGGCGCAACTGGCCAGTCTCGATGGCCGTCTGGTGCGTGAGAACCTGCTGAACTCGGGTCTGTGGACCGCCCTGCGCACCCGCCCGTTCAGCAAGGTCCCGTCCGTCGACGCCACTCCCAGTTCGATCTTCGTCAGCGCCATCGATACCCAGCCGCTGGCCGCCGATCCGGCGCTGGTCATCGCCGAGCATGCGGCCGACTTCGAGAGCGGCCTCAAGGTGCTCGCGCGCCTGGCCAAAGTGTTCCTGTGCAAGGCCGAAGGCGTCGGCCTGCCCGGCGAAAGCACCTCCGGCGTCACGGTCGAGAGCTTCGCCGGCCCGCACCCGGCCGGTCTGGCCGGTACCCACGTGCATTTCCTCGATCCGGTCAGCGCGACCAAGAGCGTGTGGACCATCAACTACCAGGACGTGATCGCCGTCGGCAAGCTGTTCACCACGGGCCAGCTGTGGACCGAGCGCGTGGTCGCCCTGGCCGGCCCGGTGGTGGAACGGCCGCGCCTGCTGCGCACCCGCCTGGGCGCCAGTCTGGACGAGCTGACCGCCGGCGAACTGGCGCCCGGACACAACCGGGTGATTTCCGGCTCGGTGTTCGGCGGGCGCACTTCCCGTGGCGCCGCCGCCTTCCTCGGCCGCTATCACCTGCAGGTGTCCTGCCTGCGCGAAGGAACCGACCGCGAGATGCTGCACTACCTGCGCGCCGGGGTGGACAAGCACTCGGTGCTCAACGTGTTCGTCTCCAAGCTGCTGGCCGCCAAGAAGTTCGCCTTCAGCACCACCACCAACGGCAGCCCGCGGGCGATGGTGCCGGTCGGCAACTACGAGCAGGTGATGCCGCTGGACATCCTGCCGACCCAGTTGCTGCGCTACCTGATCGTCGGCGACACCGAGATGGCGCAGAAGCTCGGCGCCCTCGAGCTGGACGAGGAAGACTTGGCGCTGTGCAGCTACGTCTGCGCCGGCAAGTACGAATACGGCCCGATCCTGCGGGATAACCTGACCCGCATCGAAAAGGAGGGTTGACCATGGGTATGCGCGAATTTCTCGACAAGATCGAGCACAACTTCGAAAAGGGCGGCAAGTACGAGAAGTGGTACGCCCTCTACGAGGCGATGGACACCTTCTTCTATCGTCCGGCCAGCGTGACCCGGACCACCGCCCACGTGCGCGACGGCATCGACCTCAAGCGCATGATGATCACCGTGTGGCTGTGCACCTTCCCGGCGATGTTCTTCGGCATGTGGAACACCGGCCACCAGGCCAACCTGATCTTCGCCCAGAGCCCCGAGCTGCTGGCGGCGCAGGACGGCTGGCGCTTCGCCCTGATCGGCGCCCTTGGCGGCTTCGATCCGAGCAGCCTGTGGGACTGCTTCGTGCAGGGCGCGGCGTACTTCCTGCCGATCTACCTGGTGACCTTCATCGTCGGCGGTTTCTGGGAGGTGCTGTTCGCCTCGATCCGCCGGCACGAGGTCAACGAAGGCTTCTTCGTCACCTCGGTGCTGTTCGCCCTGATCCTGCCGCCGAGCATTCCGCTGTGGCAGGTGGCTCTGGGCATCAGCTTCGGCGTGGTGATCGGCAAGGAAGTGTTCGGCGGCACCGGCAAGAACTTCCTCAACCCGGCGCTGGTCGGCCGTGCCTTCCTGTTCTTCGCCTACCCGGCGCAACTGTCCGGTGACGGGGTGTGGACCGCGGTGGACGGCTACGTCGGCGCCACCAGCCTGAGCCTGGCTGCCGCAGACGGCCTGGAGGGCATCGCCAGTCAGGGCATCAGCTGGATGGATGCCTTCCTCGGTTTCGAGCACGGCTCGCTCGGCGAGACCAGCACCCTGGCGATCTTCATCGGCGGCGCCGTGCTGCTGCTGACCAAGATCGCCGCCTGGCGCATCGTCGCCGGCGTGATGCTCGGCATGATCGCCACCAGCACCCTGTTCAATACCATCGGCTCGGACAGCAATCCCCTGTTCGCCATGCCCTGGTACTGGCACCTGGTGGTCGGCGGCTTCGCCTTCGGCATGATCTTCATGGCCACCGACCCGGTGTCGGCGTCGATGACCAACACCGGCAAGTGGCTGTTCGGTGCGCTGATCGGCCTGATGGTGGTGCTGATCCGCGTGGTCAACCCGGCCTTCCCGGAAGGCATGATGCTGGCGATCCTGTTCGCCAACCTGTTTGCACCGCTGATCGACCACTTCGTCGTTCAGGCCAATATCAAGCGGAGGCTGGCACGCCATGTCTAGTCAAAAGGAATCCACCGTCCGCACCCTGCTGGTGGCGCTGGTGGTCTGTCTGGTGTGCTCGGTGTTCGTCGCCGGGGCCGCGGTGATGCTCAAACCGACCCAGGTCGAAAACCGTCAGCTGGACAAGCAGCGCAGCATCCTGGCCATCGCCGGCCTGGGCGATGCCGAGATGTCCGGCAAGCAGGTCAAGGCGCTGTTCGCCGAGCGCATCCGCATGCGCGTGGTCGATTTGCAGACCGGCAAGTTCACCGATGCCCATGACGCCGCGACCTTCGACCCGCTCAAGGCGGCCAAGGATCCGCAGCTGTCCGACGCCCTGCCGGGCGCGCAGGACATCGCCTCGATCAAGCGCCGCGAGCGCTTCACCACCGTCTACCTGGTGGAGAACGCCGAGGGTCAGCTGGAAACCCTGATCCTGCCGGTGCGCGGCTACGGCCTGTGGTCGACCCTGCACGGCTTCATGGCGATCAAGGGCGACCTCAACACGGTGGCCGGCTTCGGCTTCTACCAGCACGCCGAGACCCCCGGTCTGGGCGGCGAGGTGGACAACCCGAAGTGGAAGGCACTGTGGCCGGGCAAGACCCTGTTCGACGCGCAGGGCGCGCCGGCGGTGCAGATCATCAAGGGGACGGTCGATCCGCAGAGCGCACAGGCCACGCATCAGGTGGACGGCCTCGCCGGTGCCACGCTGACCAGCAAGGGCGTGCATAACCTGCTGCAGTTCTGGCTCGGCCAGAACGGCTTCGGACCGTTTATCGCTCACCTGCGTGCCGGGGAGGCCTGATCATGGCGCAACCGACTATCAAGGAAGTCCTGTTCAATCCGGTCTTCCACAACAACCCCATCGGCCTGCAGATCCTCGGTATCTGCTCGGCGCTGGCGGTGACCTCCAACCTGAAGACCGCGCTGGTGATGTCGATCGCCCTGACCCTGGTGACCGGCTGCTCCAACCTGTTCATCTCGCTGGTGCGCAGCCAGATTCCCAGCTCGATCCGCATGATCGTGCAGATGGTGATCATCGCCTCGCTGGTGATCGTGGTCGACCAGATCCTCAAGGCCTATGCCTTCAGCCTGGCCAAGCAGCTGTCGGTGTTCGTCGGCCTGATCATCACCAACTGCATCGTGATGGGCCGCGCCGAAGCCTTCGCCATGCAGAACCCGCCAGTGCTGTCGTTCTTCGACGGCATCGGCAACGGCCTGGGCTACAGCGCCATGCTGATCGTGCTCGGCGTGTTCCGCGAGCTGTTCGGCTCCGGCAAGCTGCTCGGCTTCGAGATCATCCCGGTGGTCAATGACGGCGGCTGGTACCTGCCCAACGGTCTGCTGCTGCTGCCGCCCTCGGCGTTCTTCCTGATCGGTCTGATCATCTGGGCCCTGCGCAGCTGGAAGACCGAGCAGGTCGAGGCGCCCAGCTTCAAGATGGCGCCGCAGGTGCAGAGCAAGGAGGCCTATTGATGGAACACTACATCAGCCTGTTCGTGAAGGCCGTGTTCGTGGAGAACATGGCGCTGGCCTTCTTCCTCGGCATGTGCACCTTCATCGCGCTGTCGAAGAAGGTGGAAACGGCAATCGGCTTAGGGATCGCCGTGGTGGTGGTGCAGACCATCACCGTGCCGGCCAACAACCTGCTGTACACCTACCTGCTCAAGGAAGGCGCGCTGGCCTGGGCCGGGTTTCCGGAAGTGGATCTCAGCTTCCTCGGCCTGCTCAGCTACATCGGCGTGATCGCCGCCATCGTGCAGATCCTCGAGATGCTCCTCGACAAGTACGTGCCCTCGCTCTACAACGCGCTGGGCGTGTTCCTGCCGCTGATCACGGTGAACTGCGCGATCATGGCCGGCTCGCTGTTCATGGTCGAGCGCGACTACAACTTCTCGGAAAGCGTGGTCTACGGCCTGGGCTCGGGCTTCTCCTGGGCGCTGGCGATCGCCGTGCTCGCCGGCGTGCGCGAGAAGCTCAAGTACAGCGACGTGCCGGGCGGCCTGCAGGGCCTGGGCATCACCTTCATCACCATCGGGCTGATGTCGCTGGGCTTCATGTCCTTCTCCGGCGTGCAGCTCTAAGGACGGGATGAACAGATGATCAATTTCGAGCTTTTCCTCGCCATCGGCATGTTTACCGCCATCGTGCTGGCGCTGGTGGTGATGATCCTCGCGGCGCGCGCCAAGCTGGTGTCCAGCGGCGACGTGACCATCGAGATCAACGGCGAGAAGACCATTACCGTGCCGGCCGGCGGCAAGCTGTTGCAGACCCTGGCGGCCAACAACATCTTCCTGTCTTCCGCCTGCGGCGGCGGCGGCACCTGCGCGCAGTGCAAGTGCATCGTCGCGTCGGGCGGCGGCGAGATGCTGCCGACCGAGGAGGCGCAGTTCACCCGTCGCCAGGCCAAGGAAGGCTGGCGCCTGTCCTGCCAGACCCCGGTCAAGCAGGACATGCGGATCGAGGTGCCGGAGGAAGTCTTCGGCGTGAAGAAGTGGGAATGCACGGTGGAGTCCAACCCCAACGTCGCCACCTTCATCAAGGAGCTGACCCTGCGCCTGCCGGAAGGCGAGAGCGTGGACTTCCGCGCTGGCGGTTACGTGCAGCTGGAGTGCCCGCCGCACGTGGTCAAGTACAAGGACTTTGACATCCAGGAGGAGTATCGCGGCGACTGGGACAAGTTCAACATGTGGCGCTACGTGTCGAAGGTGGACGAACCCACCATTCGTGCCTACTCCATGGCGAACTACCCGGAAGAGAGGGGGATCGTGAAGTTCAATATCCGCATCGCCTCGCCGCCGCCGGGACGCGACGACATTCCGCCGGGCAAGATGTCCTCCTTCGTGTTCAACCTCAAGCCGGGCGACAAGATCACCGTGTACGGCCCGTTCGGCGAGTTCTTCGCCAAGGACACCGACAACGAGATGGTGTTCATCGGCGGCGGTGCCGGCATGGCGCCGATGCGTTCGCACATCTTCGACCAGCTCAAGCGCCTCAAATCGACGCGCAAGATCAGCTTCTGGTACGGCGCGCGCTCGATGCGCGAGGCGTTCTACGTCGAGGAGTACGACCAGCTGCAGGCGGAAAATCCGAACTTCCAGTGGCACCTGGCGCTGTCCGATCCGCAGCCCGAGGACAACTGGAGCGGCCTCAAGGGCTTCATCCACAACGTGCTGTTCGAGAACTACCTGAAGAACCATCCGGCGCCCGAGGACTGCGAGTTCTACATGTGCGGTCCGCCGATGATGAACGCCGCGGTGATCAAGATGCTGCTCGACCTGGGCGTGGAGCGGGAGAACATCCTGCTCGACGACTTCGGCGGCTAGCCCGGTGGCGCTGCGCGCGCTCCTGCGCCCCGTCATCGCTGCCGCCTGGGCGGCGGCGCTGGCGGGCTGCCAGTTTTCCGACCCGCTGGAGTCCTTCGGCGGGCCGACCATGGGCAGCACCTACTCGATCAAGTACGTGCGCGCCGACGGCGTGGCGGACGCCAGGACCCTGCAGGCCGGGGTCGAGGGCATCCTCGCCGAAGTCGACCAGCAGATGTCCACCTACCGCGAGGATTCGCTGATCGAGCGCTTCAACCGCGCGCCGGCCGGCACCTGCATGGCCATGCCGGCGGACGTGCTGGAGCTGGTGCGCCTGGGCGAGGGGCTGGCGCTGCAGAGCGACGGCGCCTTCGACCTCACCGTCGAGCCGCTGCTCGACCTGTGGGGCTTCGGCCCCAAGGCGCGCGGCGAGCAGGTGCCCTCGGCCGAGGCCATCGCCGAGGCGCGTCAGCGCGTCGGCCACCGGCATCTGCGCATCGACGGCGAGCAGCTGTGCAAGGACGCCGAGACCCAGGTGGACTTCAACAGCATCGCCGCCGGCCACGCCGTCGACCGCATCGCCGCCTGGCTGGAGCGGCAGGGGGTGAGCAGCTACCTGGTGGAGGCCACCGGCGAGCTGAAGGCGCGCGGGCACAAGCCGGACGGCGCGGCCTGGCGCATCGCCATTGAGGAGCCGCGCGACGACCAGCGCGTGGCGCAGAAGGTGCTCGAGCTGGATGGCTATGGCGTGTCGACCTCGGGTGACTATCGCAACTACTTCGAGGAAAATGGTCGGCGTTATTCGCATACCCTTGACCCGCGCAGCGGCGCACCGATCAGCCACAAGCTGGCGGCGGTGACCGTGCTGCACCCCAAGGCCCTGCTGGCCGACGGCTTATCCACATTGCTAATGGTGCTGGGGCCGGAAGAGGGGATAGTGTGGGCCGAACGCCAGGGTATTGCGGCGTTTTTCGTGACCCGCGAGGACGACGGCTTCGTCGCCCACGCGACCAAGGCTTTTGCCGCGCTGAGCGCAGCGCAGGAGAATCGACCATGACCTGGTTACTGGCATTCGCGCTGATGCTGCTGGTGGTGTTCGGCATGGCCATCGGCGTGATCATGGGGCGCAAGCCCATCGCCGGCTCCTGCGGCGGCATCGCCAACCTCGGCATCGAGAAGGACGAGTGTCCAATCTGCGGCGGCGATACCCAGAAGTGCGAGGAAGCCAACAGCGAGAGCGACGGCAAGCCAGCCAAGGCGCTGGCCTATGACGCCTCCCGCAGCAAATGAGTCCCGACGGGGCAGTGAGCATCACTGCCCCGTTTTTATTTACGGTGACCGAGGGCGAGCCATGTGGCGCGCCGCGACGGTTCGGCGCCGCATGTGAGGCCCGCCCTGTGGCGGGTTGCAGTTTGTCCCTGAAGGAGTAGCAGATGGCTGTCTACAACTATGACGTAGTGGTGCTGGGCTCGGGTCCGGCGGGTGAGGGGGCGGCGATGAGCGCCGCCAAGAGCGGGCGCAAGGTGGCGGTGGTGGATAGCCGCAAGCTGGTCGGAGGCAACTGCACCCACCTCGGCACCATCCCCTCCAAGGCCCTGCGTCATTCGGTCCGCCAGATCCTGCAGTTCAACACCAAC
>Ga0209212_1004672_pt1 | contig 16770 bp, 13 predicted proteins | sample RifGroC2_FD_183996 | JGI IMG/M metagenome (GOLD analysis project Ga0209212, IMG submission 183996) | Groundwater microbial communities from Rifle, Colorado, USA - Groundwater C2 (SPAdes) (version 2) | ecosystem: Environmental > Aquatic > Deep subsurface > Groundwater | place: Rifle, Colorado...
TGGCCGGATAAGTGGCTCGACAGGGCGGAGCGCTGAACGCACGGGGATAGGTTACTGGTTTGACCAAGACAAAAACCAGCCGCAGGAGAAGACAGGCCCCTGTCTCTTACTTCTGCCTCTTGTCTAAAATAGGCAAGATGGGTCTTATGGCCGGAAGCAAAACCATGACATCCTTCGGTACCGGAAGGTGATAAGTCGAGGGCGGGATTCTTTTCCGTAAGCCGGAGAGGCAAAGACGCGGACAGCGTTAAGTTCAGGCGGTTAAATGCAGACAAATGATCTGCGGTGGTACCGTTAAAACAAAAACCACAATGGGTGGGGAGCGTTCCTATTTGGCACTTGCTGAATATCTGGCTCGAAGCCGGACCATCCACAATAGTAGCAAAACAAAACAAAGGAGGTGTTTGGGTTGGATCGTGGTCCGCCTGAAATTGAGGCTTAAGCCTGTTCCGACACAACCAACAGGACGGCCTTAAAATAACATCGTCATTCTCTAGTACTGGGTTTATCGGTCGGCAGTTGTAAGCTAGAGACGGTACTCTATTACCGGAAGCCCTAAGAGGCATTGGACGCGCCCGCGAAAAAGGCAAGCGGTTTAATTTTCAAGAAAAATTCTTGAAGCATGGTACCGCTAAAATAAAAACCATAACGGATGGGGAGCGTTCCTATTTAGCTTAAGGCTAAATATCTGGCTCGCAGCTAGACCACCCGCAAACCAAAAAAAGCCACCAGAAAATAGCAATTCATTCGGGAGAATGAATAAAATAAGCTAAATTCTTGTGATTACACAGAGCCAACAATGTCAGGAAAAGATATTTGTATTGTAAATGAATAACCCAAAGAGTTATCGGGATTAACATCCCTTTGCAATCTTTATCTTTCCTGACTACATACAGATCTGACGGAATTTAGAGCCCAAGCTCTTCGGACGAAAAAAACAATTCCAAAAAAGTTTTAATATCAATAGCAACCCATTCGCGAGAATGTGTAACAAGCTAATGTTATTAAGACCATAAATAGATTCAGAGTGATTACCCGCTAGGGTCTGAATGAAAAAAAGCATCACAAAAGCCAACAAAAGGAGGAAGACTAAATGATTTTTCAAAAAAATCAAGCCAACAGTCTTCCTCCCTCTTTCAAATCAATAAGCAATAAGTAAGAAACAATCGAACAAAACCCACAGACGTAACCTAAAATTTAGGTAATGCAAAAAGGATCATTTAAGAACAGTCCAAAGTAAGACAATTTTGGGTTGGGTTTAAAACGCAACTGATCCTTGCCAAAAAAACAAATTTAAGGGCGGTGTAAATGATTCTGTGATCGGAAACTATACAATTTTTAGAGTCATTTAAGTTCGCAGTCAGCCTTAAAAAATCTCCAAAATATGCTATTATGAACCCACTAACCTGCCTGTAAGGAAAGTCGGATTTTTGTATAATAGATTTTACCAAAATCCACTCCTGGACTTGCCTTACCGGCAGATTAGTAAAAACAACCCTCTTTTAGGGGGTTGTTTTTTTTATGTCTTTCTAATGATTAGGATGGCATATTGATAAGCTTGATTTGTTAGCTGTAATTTAGTAGTCTTTAAAAATAATATGGAAGAAAAAATGTCGGAACAAAACCATCACTTTTCAGATAAAGACCAAATGCCAAGCATTTCGCCGGACGATAAAAAAGATGAGTTTGAAGTAGGTGCTCAGCAAATAATGAACGACTATCCGGGGATAAGCAGAGAAGAAGCGGCCGAATATTGTAGATTGCATCTTGACCGCAACAGAAAAAACGGTGAGGCTAAGTCAAGGTATGAAAAGGACTTTGGAAACACTGAGGCGGAATATATGATAATGGATTATCTCGAATCGCTAAAAATTGTTGAAAGAACTGAGTTGGCTACATCGTATGAGGATCTTGTAGAAAAAGTTGATGGCTGGGTGGAGTTTTGCATGCCGGGCGAGGCAGACGGGAATTTGATATTTGGAATTCAATGCACCATGAGTTCTGTAAAAGGAGCGGTACCTAAGGATGCAGAAAAAGAAATTAGGCCTAACGCAAAGATTAAGGCAAAATATCCCGAGATCTTAAACAGCGTAATATGTATAAAAATTGATAAAAAACATGTTGAGATTGCCGATAATGCAAGAAAAAGCAGTATTGACGAGAAGCGGTTGGCAGATTGTTTGCCGTCCGAAACTAAAAACTCTATAATAAGACAACTTATTGAAGGACTTACCCCGCAACAAAAAAGAATTTTTCTTGAAGCGTATGTACATAACTAATTTATGCACTTAAACTTAAAAAAGAAAGAGGCAACTCACCGTTGAGTTGCCTCTTAGCGGTTACATGCGTTTTGATATTTTAATATATCGTTATAACCGCTATCTTGTCCTTGCTCCGCGATGTAATTTGGCTTCCATTCTGGTCAGTCGTGGCATCTACAAAATTATTCTCCTCTTCCTTTTCGATTATGGCTTTTGTCAGCAGACGTATTATCCGTTGACGATTTTCTTGTGAGGGTCTTTTGAGATTTCTCAACTTATAATCACCCCCCGTGCGGCTACTATCAGCAGTAACCACCTTTTTCTTTCTTTCGCGGAGAAAGGACAGTCATAATAACATATTTTGTAGAAAAAATCAAGATCAAAATGCTGACCCACGTGCACTTTTTTTAAATCCCTTGTTTTTCGAAGTCTATGCATACAAAATGGATAGCAAAACAAAAGTAATCTTTGGAGAAAAACAAAAGTTATGCTATCCAATCAAATTCTAACAAGTTGCAAGTTAATTGTCCAAACTAAATTTTTAAGTAAAGTCCCCAAGCAAAAACAACGCCAATTCCTATTTGGATTTAAAGCCTTGTCTTTAAAACCAATTGTGAGTTTAAATACCAATGCCAGAAGTGTTAAGGAGAATCGGAATACGGCTGAATCTAGCATGACCAGAACTTTGCATAATGAAGGGTTGCCGCATGTTATTGCTGAAGCAGTAGCAAAAACTGGTCTCTTAACTCCTGGAAGTTTGGTTAACTGTGACCACTCTGACTTTGATGGACTAACAGCTTTTGTCCTCGCTCTCCAAACAGGCAAAGGCAGGGCAGTGCCAGTTTATGTAAACACCGCATATTCCGGTAAGTTACCGGCTAGTGGCGAATCCGGACCCAGAAAAGAGGCCATGAGAAAAGCTTACCAAAAACAAGAAAAAAGCCTTTACGAACAAACTGAGATTGACCTTGAGGATTTTACCGCTTGCTTAGGCTTTTGGCCCAGACTGGTGCTTGATAGAGGTTTTGGAGGACTTAAGTTTATCCGTTTTCTGGCTAGGCACAACGCTACCTTCTATATTCGTTTAAAGAAAGGGAGATTAGTAGAGCTCGGCGGTAAACGGATTACCGTAAAGAAACTCTCTTCCCCTGACTCTGTTATTAATCTGGGAAATATGCGCTTAAGAGTGGTTCGAAGTGATACCCCTCAAGGTGGTGAACCCTGGTATATTTTAACCTCGGACTTAAAGGCAACAAGGAAGAGAATTATCAAAATATACTATTATCGTTTTGAAATTGAAGAAAGCTTTAAAGACATAAAACACTTAAGGGATTTGGAAAGACTTCAAGTTAACCTTGCCTTAAGCTTAAAAGTAGTCCTTTGGTTTGTTATCCTTGGCATCATTCTTTTGTATCTTTGTGGCATTAAAGCAATGGGTAAAAGAAAATTTGGTCAGATCACCAATCATCCGAAAAAGAAGCTTAGCTGGTACAGATGGCTCTGGGAACTCTTAGAATGGCTGCTCTGGAAGCCACTTTACGATACTATCTGCGGTCCCTGATTAAAAAAAATTCTTCTTTAGTTAAAAATTAATAATCACTTAAGCCAGAACCTTAGTTTAGTTTTGGATACTTTAAGGTCTTTAACCCCTATCTTTATACTTAAAATCTGCAACCCATCAAAATTTCTCTTTTTACTGCTGAAATATCTCGGTTTCTTACCGGAAAAGAGATAAATCTGGATTTTGTTGGCCAATTTTGAAAGAAATTTAAAAAACTGCACGTGGGTCAGATCAAAATGCTGAGAGATCGCAAGAGACCGCCCACAAAACTCCCCAAAAATGTCATTGCGAACGATCCGGCAGCCGCCGGAGAGTGCGGCAATCTTGTTTCGAACGTAAGAAGATTGCTTCGTTACTCGTCACGGTACGGATCCGTATGGACAATGGCACTCTAAAAAACTTTTTTCATCGGTCTCAAATGACGAATCAATTTGATAACTATTTTGATATAATATTTTTATGGAAAAAGGAAATAATAATTTTGGTTCGACTGAAGGCGGATACAATTCTGGAATAGAAAAGGTGGCCGAAAAGTTTAAAAGTGATCCCGATTTAGCATTTGTTCAGAATATTTTAGATGCGTATCCGGAAAGTCGGATAGCCATGGTTGGCGGTGCCGTACGGGATGGGCTTTTGGACATAGAAAATAAAGACCATGATCTAATTATCGAAGGAGTTAATAAAAATTCTTTGGAAGTTATTCTAGGAGGGTTGGGAAAAGTTGATCTAATTGAAGGCCGCAACTTCGGTGTTTATAAATTTAGGCCCAAGATCCGCGATGAATTGTCAAAAGACATTATTTATATTGCTTTGCCCAGAACCGAAGTTTACATGGAGAGAGCTCGTCAGAAACATGCCGAGGTAAGCCACGAAAACGTAAGTATTGAAGACGATTTTTCCAGACGTGATTTTACTATAAACGCCATAGGCATGGATTTGCGAAAAGGTAATCTTATAGACCCTTTGGGAGGCTATAAGGATTTAAAAAAGGGTATTATTAGAGCGGTGGGCAGTGCGGATGAGCGGTTTTTGGAAGATCCCAGCAGAATGCTAAGGGCAATCCGCTTTGCATCGCAACTTAATTTTGAAATAGAGGAAAACACCTTTAATTCGATAAAGACTAACCGTGAGGAAATATTAAAGAAGTTTACCAATGAAAAAGGCCTTAAAGTTGAGAGGGTGCCTTGGGAGAAAATCGGCGAAGAATTATATAAGTCCTTAATTTTTAACCCCCTAAAGACCATTGAACTGATGGACAAAGCGCATGTTTTGAACGCAATTTTGCCGGAAATCCAAAACTTAAAAGGGGTTGAGCAGCCGAAAATTTATCATAGCGAGGGGGACGTATTTAAGCACACAATGATGCTCCTAAAAAAATTGTGGGATTTAAAGGAATCTGATCAATATGAAAATTTATTTAAAGAGGCTGTTCCCCAGCTTAATATTGCCGGTCTTTTTCATGACATTGGAAAGCCGGCAACTAAAAGTTTTGACGGAGAGCGTATCCGTTTTAACGGACATGATAAAATATCGGTAGAGATGTTTCATCAACTTGCCGACAGACTAAAGTGGGATAACGGTAAAGACAATGCTTCCTGGCTAATAAAAAAACATATGCGAATGATTAGTTTTAGTGAGATGGGGCTTCGTAAACAAAAACAACTGGCAAGAGACCCGAGGTTTCCGTCATTAATTCTTTTAACTCTAGCTGATACCATGTCCAGTTTTCGTCCGGACGGTACAACCGATACAGCTTTCCTTTCCACGGCACTGGAAATTTTGGATTTGGTTAGAAAAGAAACGGCAGAAGGAAAACATCTTGAAATTGTAAACGGGAATGAAGTAATTGATATTATTCAAAGCGAAGGGATAAATTACCGGCCAGAGGAACATGGGTGGGTAATCGGCCAAATTAAAACGGCGGTAAATGAAGCTTACGATAGAGCCGAAATTCATAGTAAAGAAGAAGCGGAAGAAAAAGTTAAGGAAATGTTAAAACAAATGCAGTTTTAATGTTAGGCTACACATGGTCATAATAAAAAAGCCCCTATTGTTTGGGGCTTTTTTTAAAACTTATTAACTTGAGTACTTTATTTACTTAAGGGCGGCTTTTCGGGATAAGTTGATTCTGCCTTGGCGGTCAATTTCGGTAAGTTTTACCGGAATAATGTCGCCAACCTTAACGATGTCGGAAACATTTTCTACTCGTTCTTTATCCAATTGAGAGATATGAACCAAGCCTTCCCTGCCGGGCAAAATCTCTACAAAACAACCGAAGTTTTCAACTCTGGTAACTCTGCCTTGGTAAACGGTGCCAATTTCCGGTTCTTTTACAATGCCTTCAATTATCTTAATAGCTTCTTTGGCTGCTTCTCCGTCTACGGCAGAAATGTTGATTTGGCCAGAGTCTTGAATATCAATTTCTACGCCTGTAGCCGCTATAATCTTGTTTATAGTTTCGCCGCCTTTACCAATAACGTCTTTGATTTTTTCTTGTTTGATCTGAATGGTGTAAACTCTTGGAGCGTACTTAGAAATTTCGGCTCTTGGTTCCTGGATGGCTTCAAGCATTTTGTCTAGAATATGAAGCCTTCCTTTTTTTGCCTGCTTTAGGGCTTCGCCTAGAATATCAGGAGAGACGCCTTTAATTTTCATATCCATCTGCATGGAGGTAATGCCTTCGGCTGTTCCGGCTACCTTAAAGTCAATATCTCCGGCATAGTCCTCTACGTCTCTAATGTCGGAAAGAATAACGTATTTTTCGATTTTACCCTTTGCATCTTGCGAAGTTATAAGGCCCATGGCAATACCGGCAACAGGAGCGGTAATTGGGACGCCGGCGTCCATTAAGGCTAAGGTAGCGCCGCAAACAGAAGCCATAGAGGTAGAACCGTTCGAAGATAGGATTTCCGAAACTACTCTAATGGTGTAAGGGAAGTCTTCTTGACTTGGCAAAACTTTCGTTAGGCCTCTTTCGCCAATATTTCCGTGTCCCACTTCTCTTCGTCCGGTACCTCTTAGGGGTTTTGCTTCTCCAACAGAATAAGGGGGGAAGTTATAATGCAGCATAAACCTTTTTTCGCCGGTTTCCATCATAGTGTCAATCATTTGCGCCATTCCGGGCCCGGCTAGTGTCGTTATCGATAAAGACTGAGTTAGACCTCTGGTAAATAGAGCCGAACCGTGGGTTCTTGGGAGCAAGCCAACTTGGGAAGTGATTTTTCTTATTTCGTCCGGCTTTCTTCCGTCGGGCCTTTCTCCATCATCTAAAATTCCCCTTCTTACTTCCATGTCGATAATTTTGTTAAAGGCTTCCGAAATTTCGGCGGCTTCGTAGTCATCTTGCAGATCGCCAAAAACTTGGGATTCAAGATCGGCGATAGCTCCTTCTCTTTGAATTTCATCGGAATGTCTTATGTCTTCCCCTAATTTGCCGACTAAAAATTTTTCTACGGCAGAAATGGCATCTTTGCTCACGGTAAATAATTCATATTCTTTGGGTTTAACGCCGATTTCTTTAGCCATTTTTTCTTGAAGTTCAATAACCGGTTTCATGCCTTGATGGCCAAGCTCAAGAGCTTTGATCATTTTTTCTTCCGTTACCTCGGAGGCGCCGGCTTCTACCATAATAATGCCGTCTTTGGTGCCGCTTATTATTAAGTCCAGCTTGGAATTTTCCATTTCGGTAATGGTCGGGTTTAAAACAAGCGTGTCCTCGATTAAACCGACCCTAATGCCCGAAATTGGCCCCATAAAGGGAGCGCCACTAAGCGATAAAGCAGCGGAAGCGGCAATAATGCCCAGATAATCGGGATCGTTTTCTTTATCAAAAGAAAGAGCCGTCACAATTACCTGAATGTCGTTTTTGTATCCTTTTGGAAACAAGGGCCTTACGGGCCTGTCAATTAACCTTGACGTTAAAATGGCGGTTTCTGAGGGTCGTCCTTCTCTTTTTATAAAACGGCTTCCGGATATTTTACCGGCGGCGTAGTGTTTTTCTTCAAAATCAACCATAAGGGGGAAATAATCGATGTCCGCCCTTACTTTATCCGATACCACAGCGGTTGCCATTAGCACGGTGTCGCCGTATTTTAGCATCACGGCGCCGGAAGCTTGCATTGCAAAATTTCCGGTTTCGATAGTTAGTTTTTTTCCGGCAAATTCAGTTTCAAAAACTTTACTGCCTTTTACAATAGAACTCATAAGTTCCTCTCTTTCCTGCCCGCTTAATTTTTTGCAAAATAAAATTTTGGCGGGCCTGCCTATATTTAGGCGTTAGAGCTAGGAGTCAAAACAAGAAGTTGAATCCATACGGATTTTTCTTCCAGGTTCTGATTCCTAGCAAGTTATTAATTATTGTTAAATATCAAATTAAAAACGCCAAATTAATTATCAAACTTTAAAACTCCTAATTATAATTTTGGATTTCATCCGCCTTGGCAACGAGATAGACCAGTCTTGGCGCCTATACTGGCAAGCAAAGCGAGACAGGTTTGATATTTGTAATTATTGTATTTACTTCCTCAGACCTAAAACTTTAATAAGACCATCGTATTTGTCACGGTTTCTTTTGGATAGAAAATCAAGAAGTCTTCGTCTTTTTCCTACCATTTTCAGCAAACCGCGCCTAGAGTGATCATCTTTTTTATGGGTTTTTAGATGCTCGGTTAACTGCTTTATCTGTTCAGAAAAAATAGCAATTTGAACTTCCGGAGATCCGGTGTCTTTTTCGCTTGCGCCGAACTTTTTTACGATATTAACTTTGTCATCTTTTTTTAACATTGTAGGCTTCCCCTTTGTTAATAATTCTTGAACTTATTTTATCATATTATCCACAGGATTTCAAGTAGAAAGTAAGGTGGCTATTTCTGGTTGACTTGTGTGGTGCCGTGTGATATAGTTGGTTCAACTTTTAAAGGGCTCTCAAATATATTTAAACTTTTATGATTTCTGATTCTCAAATAGACAAAGCTCTATCTTTGGAGGCAATAAATGATCTTGCCAGAAACTGCACCAGGTGCGGCTTGTTTAAAAATGCCACAAATTCGGTGCCGGGAGATGGAAATCCGCAAGCGGAAATTGTCTTAATTGGCGAGGCTCCGGGAGAAAAGGAAGACCAGCAAGGCAAACCGTTTGTGGGAGCCGCCGGCAAGTTTTTAACGGAAATGCTTGAAGAAAATGGATACAAGAGGGAAGATGTTTATATTGCAAACGTTGTAAAACATAGGCCGCCAGCAAACAGGGATCCGCTACCGCAGGAAGTTGAAGCCTGCTTCCCCTATTTAAAAAAACAAATTGAAATAATTAACCCCAAGGTAATAGTCTTTTTAGGACGTCATTCTTTGAATCGTTTTTTTCCGGACATGAAAATATCGGCTGCTCACGGCAAAGCTTTTAGAAAAGAGGTAGAGTGGCTTGGAAAAAGCCAGGTTTTTTTTGCGCTTTACCATCCGGCTGCCGCACTTCATAATGGCTCAATGCGAGACGTCTTAAAAGCAGATTTTATGAAATTACCGAAATTACTGAAAAAAATAAATGAAGAAACAATAGCAACAAATACTAAAGAAAATTTAAATTAGCCCGGACTCTTCCAGGGCAATAAAAAGGAGAAATTAATTAATGAACGAAGAGAACAAAGAAAAGATGGATGCTAGCAAAAATCCTTCTTCACAAAAAAAGCAATATCGAAGCCAAGGACCCGCAAGAAAAGGCCAGGTATTTGAAAGTAAGGCCGAAAACCTTAAAATTATACCTTTGGGCGGCATGGGTGAAATTGGAAAAAATATGTACATTTTTGAATATGGAAATGATATTTTAATCGTAGATTGCGGATTTATGTTTCCGCCGGCTGATATGCCGGGAGTGGACTATATTATTCCGGATGTTTCGTATTTAGAGGAAAACAAATCAAAAGTGAGAGCGTATTTAATTACCCACGGGCATGAAGATCACGTTGGAGGATTGCCTTATGTTCTGCCAAAAATACCGGCGCCAATTTATGCGCCTCGTTTAACGGCGGGACTTATTCAAAACAAATTAAAAGAATTTAAAATTATGGGGGCTCTTGCAATAAGAACCGTTGATCCGGATAAGGATGAAAAGCTAACCCTTGGTGCTTTTCAGGTGGAGTTTATTCGCATGACTCACTCCATTCCTGATGCAGTTGCATTAGCAATTCACACTCCGGTTGGTGTTGTTATTGCTACCGGCGACTATAGATTTGATTTTACGCCGGTTGACGGTAAGCTGCCGAATATCCATAGATTGGTGGAGCTATCCAAACAAGGAGTTTTGGCTTTATTTGGCGATTCTACTGGTTCAGAGGCTCCGGGATATTCCGGAACCGAAACCTCTCTTCAAAAGAATTTTGACAGCATCTTATCTTCTGCCAAAGGAAGGGTAATTATTGCTACTTTTGCCTCGCAGATTAACAGGATACAACAGTTCGTAAATGCAACCGTTTTTTCGGGAAGAAAGCTGGCCATTTCGGGAAGAAGCTTGCTTAACAACATTGAGGTTGCTGTAAGGCTTGGTTATTTAAAAATTCCGGCCGGACTTATTATAAAGGTTCAGGATATAAATAAATATCCCGATACCCAAGTTGCCGTTATTTCTACGGGATCTCAAGGAGAAGCAATGTCCGCCTTAGCCAGAATGGCTTCGGGCGATCATCAGCAAATAAAAATTAGAAAAGGAGATACCGTCATTTTTTCTTCATCTCCGATTCCAGGCAACGAATCTGCCATCACGGACGTAATAGACGATCTTTTTAGGGAAGGTGCCGAAGTAATTTACGACGAAAAAGATGATATTAAAACGCACGTTTCGGGCCACTCCAAGCAAGAAGAATTAAAATTAATGCTGGCATTGGTAAGGCCGAAGTACTTTGTTCCCTATCATGGCGAATATCATCACTTAATCCATCATCGGGATTTAGCCATAGAAATGGGCATCCCCGAACAAAATATTTTTGTAGTCGATAATGGTCAGGTTATTGAATTTGGCAAGGATTTCGCTAAGCTTAACGGCAAAGTGAAAAACGGCATTATTTTAGTTGACGGACTTGGCGTTGGCGATGTTCAAAATATCGTTCTACGGGATAGAAATATTATGTCCACCGATGGTATTTTTGTGGTTATCGCAACGGTAGATAAAGTTTCCGGCCGGCTTCTTACCAGCCCGGACATAATTTCTAGAGGCTTTATCTATATGAGAGAATCAGAGCAATTAGTAAACAACGCAAGGTCGGAGGTTCGAAGGATCCTGTCAAAAAAAGAGGGCGAACCACCGGCAAATTGGCTGAACATGAAAAACCGTCTTAGAGAAGAAATAGGCCGATTTCTATATAACAACACCAAAAGACAGCCCATGGTAATACCGGTAATTATTGAGGTTTAGGAAACAGAAACCAGGAACCAGAAAACAAATAACAATAAACAATAAACAATAAACAGTCTTGTCTTTCCCCTCCCTTTGGGAGGGGTTAGGGGAGGGGTGCTTTAATATCAAATATCTCAGCCAAAGGCTGATCCCTGCCCGAGGCAGACGGGCGCCTAGGGCGAAAAATGACAAATATAACCTAATGTCTAAATCCCAAAAACTAAACAAATCAAAGAAAAACGACCAACTTGCGAAGGGCCTAGTCTTGTCCAATACAAGAAAATTGGAACTTGAATTGAAAATTCAATGCAAATAGATATGGACATTACTTACGCAATTTTAAAATTAGGATTTAGGATTTAATTTTATATCACTAAGTATCTTTCTGACATTTGACTTTTGATTTTTGAATTAGTGAGCTATATTATTAGCATGCGCAAGTTAATCGTTTTTGATTTGGATGGAACGTTGGTAGACACCACTAATCTTTCCAGGGAAAGCTTTTTTGGCGTTGTAAAAAATTACGGAGTTGATGCCGATGCTTTATGGCCGCTTTATAACAAAACAAACGGACTTCCTTTCCGTGAGCGTATTACTATGGTTATGCCCGAATTTATATCCAGGGCTGATGAAATTTTGGCCGGTATAACAGCTTCCCATATTAAAAATATCAAAAAAATGGTGACGGCATATCCGGATATTGTTGAAACGCTCGAGAAAATAAGGATCAAAAAGGCTATTTTGACATCTAGGGTTGGGGAAAGCGCCTTCCAAATAATAAAAGACATTTTAAACCATCCTTTCGATTACATTTTGACGCCGGAAATGACCAAACTGCACAAACCAAACCCCGAACCTCTTTTGGAGCTTTGCGCCAGGTTTAGAGTTGCTCCCAGTGAAGCTATTTTTATTGGCGATACCAAACATGATATCGAATGCGGCAAAAGAGCCGGTGTAGCGACCGGAGCCGTTACCTGGGGATACTATGAAAAAAAGGATCTAAAAAAATATAAACCGGATTATATAATCGAAAAACCGTCCGAAATTTTGAATATAATTGAAGCTTAGAGGGTTTTGAGTTATAATCCCCATATAGGAGTTTTAGATTTGAGCAGAAAAAGAAAACCGGGCCGGCCGAAAGGATCCAAGGCCAAAAAACATGATAAGGATATTCCTAAGTTAGGTGAAGACACTATTAGGGAAATTTTAGCTATTGTAATGATAGCCGCTTCTTTAATTTTGATGTTAGCAATTATTGGTGCGGCGGGTAATTTGGGCGATATTGTTTACAAACTGCTTCGTCAAACAATCGGTTACGCTTCCTATGCGCTTATAGCCATTATGTTTATAGCCGGCATTGCCTTATTTGTGCCGGAAAAGTCTAAAATATCAAAAGCCAGCCTTCCCGGGATTTTGCTTTTTGTGTTTTCTTTTGCCGGAATTTTTCATCTGTTTGTTGAAAAAGAGCAGGGTTGGTATATAGCAGATAGCGGCAACGGAGGAGGCTTTATTGGGTTTGTTATACAAATGCTAATGGGTCAAATAATTGGCAAGACAGCGTCTTTTATTCTGCTTTCCGCCTTTATGGTTATCGGACTTTTGCTTGCGACAAATAGATCAATTATGGCCATAATCCGTTCCATAAAAGAGAAAAAAGGCGAACCAAAAGCTGATATTAAGGTAAACGAAACAGTTACGGCGGATAAAGAGGCGCTTAAAAAAGAATCGGAATCGTCAAAGAAAAAGGAAGAGTATCGGGTGGTGGCTTACGATGACAAAGATTGGAAATTTCCGCCAACTGATTTGCTAGAAGTAATGTCTACCAAGGCCGATTCGGGCAATATTAAACAAAATGCCGCCGTTATTCAAAAAACGCTGGGTAGCTTCAATATTAGCGTGGAAATGTCGGATGTTAATGTTGGTCCAACAGTCACTCAATACACTTTAAAGCCGCAGGAAGGCGTAAAATTAAATAAGATTACCGCCTTAGACAGGGATTTGGCCTTGGCCTTAGCGGCTCATCCAATTCGAATTGAAGCGCCAATTCCGGGCAAATCTTTGGTTGGTGTTGAGGTGCCCAATAAAAAAGCGGCCATTGTAAGAATGAGAAATATCTTAGAAAGCGAGTATTTTCAGGAAGCAAACTCCAGACTATCCGTAATTTTAGGTTTGGACGTCTCCGGTGAACCGCAAATTGCCGATATTACCAAAATGCCGCATATGCTTATTGCCGGCGCTACCGGATCGGGCAAATCGGTCTGTATTAATACTCTGCTTTTATCGCTTCTTTATCAAAATTCACCAAAATCTTTAAGAATGATCTTGGTTGATCCAAAACGTGTTGAGCTTTCACTGTATAACAATATTCCCCATCTTTTAGCTCCAGTAATTGTGGAGCCGGATAAGACTATTTCGGCCTTAAAATGGGCGGTGGGCGAAATGGAAATTAGGTATAAGGCTCTGCAGCAGGTAGGCAAAAGAAATGTTGAAGAATATAACCATGCCATGAAAGATTCCCCAATGCCATACATTGTCATCGTTATAGATGAGTTAGCCGATCTTATGGCGGTATCTGCTTCGGAGGTTGAAGGGCTAATAATTAGACTAGCCCAAATGGCCAGAGCTGTTGGTATCCATTTAATTCTTGCTACCCAGCGCCCTTCGGTTGACGTTATCACTGGCCTTATTAAAGCCAATATTCCAACCAGGATCGCTTTTGCCGTGGCTTCCCAAATAGATTCTAGGACAATTCTAGATCAAGCTGGCGCCGAAAAATTGCTTGGCTCCGGCGACATGTTATTTTATTCCGCCTCTATTTCTAAGCCAAAACGTATTCAGGGCGTATTTGTCTCCGAAAAAGAAGTTCGGCTTGTTACCGATTTTCTAAAGTCGGAAGGCAATCCGGAATATAATGAAGAAGTTTTGGCGCAGCCGGTTAAGATGCGAGGCCACATAGATGTTCAAGGCGCCGATGATGAGTTATTTAAAGAAGCGGCAGACGTAGTTATAAAAAGCGGCAAGGCTTCGGCATCGTTACTTCAGAGAAGGCTGAGAATTGGATATGCCAGAGCGGCAAGGTTAATTGATTTGCTTGAAGAGCAAGGTATTGTTGGGCCGGCAGACGGAGCCAGGCCGAGAGAAGTATTGGCATCTAATGTATCAGAATTTGATGAAGGGTACTAGCACATTAATAAATTTTCAATTTCTAATTATCAATTTTCATTGAATGTTCAATTACCTAATGTTTAAAAATTAAAGCATTGATAATTGATTGAAAATTGTAAATTGAAAATTGTAAATTTGTTTCAGTTTACGGTTTGTTAGATAATTAGTATTAATGGATTAATAAGGGTTTGTTTAAACTATGACACCTGAATTTACTACAAAAAAGATTGCCTCAAGCGGGGGGTTGGGAGAGCTTTTAAAATCCGAAAGGGAAAAGCTTGGGTTGTCCATAAAAGAAGTTGAATTAAACATTAGGATCCGGTCTAAATACATAGAGGCTTTTGAAACAATGGATTACGCCCGTCTTCCGGATGATGTTTACACTAAAGGTTTCTTGAAAAATTATACCGAATATTTAGGCATAGATTATAATGATGCCTTGGCGCTTTTTGAAAAAAGTCGCTCCATTGAAAATAAAATAATAAAAAGCCAAAGCAAAGTTAAGTCCTTGCAGCCAATAAAAAAACCGAGAATATTAATTACGCCTAAACTGATAACGGGTACCTTAGTATTACTTGCCTTGTCGGCTGTTGTGGGATTTCTTTTATGGCAATTTTCCATATTTACTGCACCCCCGACCATCGTTATTGATTCTCCTCAAAATAATTCCACGATTGACAGCGCAACTATTGTGCTGTCCGGCACAACCAACGAAGAGGCTACGGTTTATGTAAATGATATAGAAATAAAAAGCTCGGAAGGAGTTTTCAGGGAAGTGATAAGTCTCCAAAATGGTGCCAATATAATTAAAATAGCTTCGGTTAATAAACTGAATAAAAGAAGCGAAAAATCCATTACAGTTATGGCAAGGTTGCTGCCGCTTTCTATTGCGCCGATGCCCATTGCTTTTAAGGGCATTGAGATAAAGGTAACGGCGGGAGATTATCCAATTACCCTCGATGCCGTTATTGACGACAATGACAAGGTTCATCAGTTTTTGATGCCCGGAACGGTTCAAGTTTTTAAAGGGAATACTAAAATATCGCTGGTCACATCCAATGCAAAAAGTACGATGATTATCATTTCCAATGAAAAAATGTTTAATAAAGATCTGGGGTTTCTGCTGCCGCCCGACAAAAAAGTTGAAGGAAGTCAGCCAATTCCGAAACCCGAGCCAAAAAATATCGAGTTTTCAAAGGATGTTGAGATAAAATAAATCAAATATCAAATCTCAAAAATCAAAATGATAAAGAATAAATTTATAGAGATTTAGAAAGGAAGTTTTATGGCAAAAGATTCATCATTTGATATTGTATCGGATTTTGACCACCAGGAAATGGTCAATGCAGTTGATCAGGCAAAAAGAGAAATTATGGGTAGATATGACTTTAAGGGCTCAATATCTACCGTCGATTTTGAAGCCAAAGAGGCGCTCTTGATACACACGGAAGACGATTACCGATTAAAGAGCATAATTGATATTTTGGAATCAAAAATTATTAAAAGAGGATTATCGCTTAAAATTTTAGATCTTACGAGTCCGGTAGATTACGCAACAGGCGGCACGGTTAGAAAGAAAATTCCTTTCAAAAAAGGGTTAAAGTCGGAAGACGCCAAATTAATTTCTAAGCTTATCCGGGAAAACTATCCTAAAGTTAAGCCCAATATTCAGGGCGAGGAAATAAGAGTAGTTTCGGCTAAAAAGGACGAACTTCAATCCGTAATAAATTTCCTAAAAGAACAAAATTTTAATTTTCCGCTGCAGTTTGAAAATTATAGGTAGGAAAGTTAATTAGTGATATAATTATGATGTTAAGGTGAAAAATTTATGAAAAGGTTTGTTTTTTCGTTAGTGTTTTTGCTGCTGTTATTTATTCCTGCAAATAATGTAGGCGCAGTTTCGACTGAATCAGATCTCCAGTTGTCTAAAACAACTGCGAAAGCCGATGGCGAGGATGAAATAATTGTTAACGTCCTGCCGTGTTACACTGAGCCGATGGATCCAAGCAAAATTACTGTTACTCTGAATGTTCCCTCGTCTGTAACTAGTACTCCACAAGGCACGGTAAGCGGAACTGTGTGTGGAGATTTTAGGGTTAATTTTTCAATAAGTTCAAGTACTGTAGGTCAAGTTTCAGTTTCTGCGAATATCTCAGGCGTTGGTTATGACGGTCTGGTTGCACTTACAGCTCAGAAAGTCACCTTTGAAGCAATAGAAGTGCTGACACCCACGCCAACCGCCACTCCGGAGCCGACACCCACGCCAACCGCCAGGCCTACCACTACACCAATTGAAGTTGAAAGTTTAGACAAGCCGGAGTTTACAAGCTTTGATGTAGATGGTCAGGATTATGACCCGGAAGATTTCGCTTTAATTAGTTAATTGTTAATTTTTAATTGTTA
>Ga0209212_1004674_pt1 | contig 16768 bp, 13 predicted proteins | sample RifGroC2_FD_183996 | JGI IMG/M metagenome (GOLD analysis project Ga0209212, IMG submission 183996) | Groundwater microbial communities from Rifle, Colorado, USA - Groundwater C2 (SPAdes) (version 2) | ecosystem: Environmental > Aquatic > Deep subsurface > Groundwater | place: Rifle, Colorado...
TGTATCAGGGGGCGCTTATCGGGGCGCAACGCCTGGCTGTATCGAGCGGCATTAATGTCTTGATGGTGACATTCGGAAACTTGGGCGCGGTGGCGGTGCTCGCCTTTGTATCGCCGACCATCGAAGCTTTCTTTATTTGGCAAGCCTGTATCGGCCTTGTCTCTGCAGCCGCCATGCGGTGGATGGCATGGCGGATCATAGGACGATTGAAGGAGGCGCGATTCGACGTTGATGGCCTGAAGCGTATATGGCGTTTCTCAGCCGGGGTGAGCGGCATCAGCTTGTCCGCCCTTGTGTTCACCCAACTGGACAAGGTGATTCTCAGCAGGATGCTCGGGTTGGAGGCATTTGGCCACTACATGCTTGCCGCCGTTGTAGTGAGCGGGCTGTATGTCCTGATCACCCCCATGTTCAACGTAGTGTATCCGCGCTTTTCTGCACTGGTCGTTACAGGTGATACGGAAAAATTGACCGATTTGTACCGGCTGGTTACACGCTTGCTTGCAACGGTGCTTTTCCCGATAGCGATGCTGCTTGCCGTTTTTGCCGAGGATCTGGTGCGTATCTGGACGGGTAACCCTGGCATCGCATCAAGCGTGGCGCCGCTTATTTCGCTGATGGCGATAGGCTCGGCGCTGCACGGCGTCATGTATTTTCCTTATGCCCTGCAATTGGCTTATGGAATGACGCGGCTAACCCTTATGATCAGCGCCATATTGCTGATGGCCCTTGTGCCTTTGACCATCTTTTTTGCGCTAAGGTATGGCGCATTGGGTGGAGCCATGGCGTGGCTTACGCTGCATGTATTATATGTGATATTTGGAACATGGCTGACGCATCGCCGCTTACTTAAAGGAGTAGGCGGAAGATGGCTGTTCCAGGATGTCGGCATCCCGCTGGTTCTGTCACTCTTGGCAGGACTGGCCGGGTATTACATGATTCAGGGCGCGGGATATTCTGCTTACATGAAATCGATGTTCGGTGGCACATTGGCCTTGGCGACCGTTCTGCTTTCGCTTTCGGTATCCCCAAAATTGCGTACAGCCTTATTGAATAGTCTCGGGTGGAAAAAGAACATAGCAACGCATAGATCGGCCTAATTTTTATGGAGAAAAAATGATTCAAATGTTGAAGAATTTTCTGCTGGATGCCCGTGACCGCCAGCGGATTGTCATTGCCCTGAGCAAGGGTGCGGCAATGATGCACGCGAGGAACATCGATTTGACACAGCCGGCGACTTGGGAGTTTTCCGGGTTCAGCCAGAATGGCGAGGACGGTATTCTCGATGTCCTGCGAAGCAGACTCCTGCGAAGCAACCGCTACTTTATCGAGATCGGCGTATCGGATGGGATCGAGAACAACTCGGCATGGCTTGTGGTAGCCGAAAAATACAATGGCATCATGATCGAGGGCAATCCGAAGCGTGCAGCGCGTGCCGACAGGATGATCGCGAGCTATAGCATCGGTGCCGAATGCCACAATATTTTCGTGACGCGGGAAAATGTGCAGGATTTGAAATCACTGGCCTTTCATCAGGATCCGGACATCTTTTCTCTCGATATCGATGGGAACGACTATTACATCGCACAAGCTGTCCTGGATGGGGGATTCCGCCCGAAGATCATTGTGGTCGAATACAACTCCGCTTACGGGCCGGAGCGAAGCGAGACGGTCGAATATCGGGACAACTTTGATTTTATGGAGGCACACCCCACCCAGCTCTATTACGGCGTCTCTGTAACGGGATGGCGGAAGTTCTTCGAATCGCGCGGCTACCGCTTTGTAACGGTGGACCGGAATGGAGTGAATGCGTTTTTTGTGGATCCGGCTTTTTTTGATCCTGCTTTCCTGAATAACATTATGGGACTCGATTTTGCCGAGAATCGTTACCAGTATAGAAAATTTCGCGTGCCGCATGAAGGGCAATTTGCACTGATTGCCAATCAGAAATTTGTCTCTATCTGAGTGGCTGGGCGGTTGGTGTCGCGCTGGAAGAAGAGAGCGGCGCGCGCTGAATAAAGAACGGGCCGACCCGGTTAAGGGGATTTTCATCAACTGTTGGCGCAGGCTTCAGCTGAATCAGCCAATCCGCGTTCTCCAGAGGCATATCTCTTTCAGTAACGGGGATCAGGCCTGAAATATAACCGTCATGTTCGTATCTGCTCGCCAATTTCCGGTCTGATAAAACGTAAGCAACCATCTGTGTAAGCTTCTGGTATTGCGCGCCGAATCCCAAATAGATGACCTGGTCTTTGGGGATGCTTGCAACCCTGGAGCGCAACTCCAGCAGCGCATTGAATGGCGAATATGTACGCCGGGTCTCATTCTGGAAATATTGGGTGAGTGCTTGCGAAACGCCCACATACTGAACAGCCAACCCTGACACAAAGGCCGCCAGAAAGGCGTATTTGAAAAGATTTCTATATTTCCCCGCTTTCAACAATATCCACGCGATTGCGATCCCCAATAACCCAAGATTAAAGGGCGCCAGCCACTTGGCGAGCTTGAACTGGAGGAAGGTATTGCCAACCTCCCCATCCAGACCGGCGGCGGCGTATCTGAATTTCAGAAAAGCCAGCCAGAAAATCACATTGATGCAAATTAAAAACAGAACGGCAAGATTTTTTGGCCTCTTCCGGAGGATCTGCGCCAGAGCTGCCACAATTGCAATCAGCAAAACTGGGAACACCCAGCTACTGATTAGTTGATCCGCTATCGTGACCATCCTGAGCGCATTGTTGTCCAATGGAAATTTCATTCCAAAAGAATGTGCAACAAACTGTATGGGTGCCCAATGTACCTGCCAGCCAAAATGCACTGCCCCCGAAGCGGTATTCAGCAGAGTGTGAACAAAATTCCTGATGATTCGAACTCCCTCGATATTGACCAACGCCAATACCTGGGCCGCAAACACCAACATGAATCCGGTTATCCGATATCGTTCACTCCAATACAACGAGCACACCATGATGAAAAACAAACCGATCCCTGCGCCCACCAGCGGAAACATGTCGCTATAAGTAATCAGGAGTACGGCACAGCAAAACGCTAGGGGAAGGAGGTAAAAAAATTGCTTTGTCCAAGTCGGCTTGGCGCTCAAGGTGTAAGCGACCAGGCCGGGGATCAGGCAGGCAAGTCCAGCGGCAAAAGCCAGCCCGAAGGTCTGCGGAAAAAACCCACTCTGCGCACCAAACACGAACCCGTTCACCGAAAAAGCCGGCAAGGTGCACAATGCAAGGCAAACTATCCTTGGAACAGGGACCACCTGCCGGATGACCCCCCCTATGGCAAGGCTGCCCAAGACGAACACTACGGCTACGGTGGGCAGGTAGGCATAATAGGACCATTCCAGATGAAAGAGCGACTGAACAAAACCGAGAAAGAACGAACCTCCCATCCGGTGGCCCGCCCCCTGATAAAGGACGACCTGGGTTTCTGCGGGGAAGAATCCCGATGCGCGGGCTGCCTCGGAGAATGCGTGTTCTTGCAGCCATTGCCCATGCACGAGGTAGGTGAAGGTATCGTTGAACGGGTTGAATGAGTCAAACCGGATGGCTGGCGCAAGTATGGGTATAGTTGCGACAATCGCAAATGCGGAAACGATCAGCCAATCGCTAAACAGGGCAGCACGCTGTTTCTCGAACACAACACCGAGGAGAAACAACCCGGCAGAGAGGAAAATAGAGATGCCGGTTTTGAAGGGAGATAGCCAGCCATACACCGTGGTGATCAGTACAAGGCCCGCCAAACCCAACAGAGGGGCGATATAAAACCCAACGGAATCCCTGAAGGAACCCGGGAGAAGGTCGGCTATGCGCCTGCCCAGTGCCGTTGCTACCAGCAACAGGCAAAGCAATACTGAAATCGACGTTAGGTATATCAAAGCGGCGGATAGTAGCTCAGCAAAAAGAGAAGACAAAAACGGAAATCTTTATCCATTACTAATACATCTAACTACTTCTTTAATAATGTACCGTGGACGCCGCTTTGCTTCCCTGAATATCGCACTAATGTATAGCCCGATAAAACCGAGCATCATTATCTGCACGCCGCCCAAGAAGAGTACGGCAGACATAATTGCCGCCCAGCCGGGTACCGACAGTCCCAGCACCTTTTGTGTAAGCACAACGAGTATGTAGAAAAACGAAGCCATGGATAGCCCAAAACCCAGAAAGAGCATCAGCTTGAGAGGTGCGTCCGAAAAGGATATCAGCGCCCGGTCAAGCCAGTAATAAATCACCTTCCTGCTCAAGACGTTCATTTTGGTATTCTCTCGGCCATCGAACCGTTCCGAGCGCTCATAGAACACCTGTATCTGCTTGAAGCCGATCCAGCTGACAAGCCCGCGCATGTAGGGTTTATCCTCCTTCAACTGAAGAAGATTGTCGACCGCGCGTCGGGACAGGAGCTTGAAGTCCCCGGAGTCGATTTGCAACTCAATTTCTGAAATCGCATTAATAAAACGATAGCCGATCTTTGTTATTAACATCTTCAACCAGTGCTCACCTTCACGGCGTGTTCGCGTGGTGTAGACCACTTCAGCTTCGGCATCTGCACGCCATGCATTGACAAGTTGCGGAATTACCTCAGGTGGATCCTGCAAATCAGAATCCATATAAATCACTGCGTCACCGCTGGCGTGAGCCATTCCCGCCATCACACATTCCGAGACGCCAAAATTGCGGGACATGTTGATAATGACTATGTCACCCCCCTTCAACTCCGACCTCAGGTATTTCTCAGATTCGTCTGTCGAGCTGTCATTAACAAAAATCAATTCATACGATGCCACAATGTTGCTTGCGATCAACGAAGCAAAAACTTCCCTCAAACGCTGCAGCAGCTCCGGAAGGACGGCTTGCTCGTTGTAGAACGACAGAACTACAGAAATCTTGGCTGCATCGCGTTTCATCATTCAATAATTCCAAACAATCGACAAAGTTTTCTAAAAATATGCTTGCCGGCTAAAGGAACAATGACAACAAGGGAGATCAACACCAAAGCCACTTGCCACTGGCCGTCAGACGTGAACAAACTCGTCACCGAATGCCCCGTCATCACAAACAAGGCCTGAAGGGGCAGCATGAATATTCCGGAAAACAGGAGATACCTTGCAAGAGTAATCCGGCTCAGGCCAAAAGCGTAACCCATAGTAGATGCGGGTATCAAGGGGTTCAGCTGCGAAACGGCGATAAGTTTCCAGTCATGGACGGCTGCTTGTGCCAGCAGTTCAGCCATTCTTGGGTAGCGATGCACGAGGAATCCTTCAATCTTGGCGTGCAGGAAACTACGAGATAAAAGGAATGTTGTTGTTGAAGACACCATGGCGGCAAACATGGACACGGCCAGCCCATATGCACCACCCCATAATGCTCCAGCCATCAGAGTCATCGGAGAGCAGGGCAAGAAGAAAACAGCCATAAGGGTATGCACACCAATAAACACTATCGGGGCCGCCAGCGGGTGATTGGAAAGGATGGGGTTAATCCAGCCCAGAAAGTGTTCAACCATTTATTTTAGACTTTCACACGGGCAAGGAAACAAAGAGAACCAAATGCATGGCAAGGCCGCTTTCATGCGCTAAACTGAGCAGCAGAGGGCTGCCCACCACCCTAGCGCCCACGGCTAAAAATCCATCGCTTAATTTCTTCATGCATCGCCACAGAGACACTTCGATTCCAACGCAGAGCAGAGAATACTGTTCTTAGGCCAATTTCCAAGACAAAACGCCTTGGTGTTGCATCACGATTTAATTTTGCTCCCACCACTGTATGCGCATAACCAGACAACCACCTGTCCGGTACACGGCCAAACAACTTCTTTAACATATCATTTATTTCCTTGTGTACCTTCACTCTGGCACCCAGAGTTTTATTTTCAGCATATAACCTAGAGCCAGCCAGTTTTTCCTCAAGGTAAGCAAAGTGTACACCGGCCTTGCCAAGCCGCAACCAGTACTCGTAGTCCATGCAGTAGTGGAGCGATTCATCGAGCAGGCCGTGATTTTCCACCACCCGTCGCCGGAAGAACAATGCCGGTTGACAAATAAAGCAGGTTTCTTGAAGGCGTTCGAAGTTCCAGGGTTTCGTGGGATAACTTTCAAAGGCTTTATCGTCAAGATCGATGTGGTCAGCCATGCCATAGACCATATCAACTTCTGGGTGGCCATTAAAGAATGCCACTACGCGTTCGATGGCACCTGGGTAATAAATATCATCTGAATTCAACCATCCGATGATCTCACCATCCGTGGCTCGGATACCTTGGTTGACGGCATCGGTTTGCCCCTTGTCTTTCTTAGAGACCCAACGCACCGACGGGCTAAAACATTTCAGCACTTCAACTGTGCTGTCGGTACTGCCACCATCGAAGACCACATGCTCAATTTCAGCGCCTGTTTGGCTGGCCACGCTTTGCAGCGTGCGCTCTATGAATTGCCCCTGGTTAAAGGATGGGGTAATGATGCTGACTTTCATGCGGGAATCTTCTCGGGGAATAATTCGATATATTCGCCATCGGCGCGAACGATGCCGCATCGCTGCACCATCGCTGAGAGCTCGCGCTGATCATCACCATGGCCTGAGCGGTCAGGCACAAAAGTGGGAGCAATCCTTACTTCAAAGCACCCCCCGGTGGATTCCACGAATAGTGTCAAAACTGCGTTAGTGCCACGTTTGAACACAATCGGTACACCATGGTTTTTTCCGCCCTGGCTTGCTTGTATGGTGACGCTGCGCTGTGGCAGCCAATCCGGAGCTGAAAATTCAATCTCCAAAGTTTGTGCGCTCGCAGTGGGTGCCACTTGTATGTTAAGACAGTGCCCGGCCCAGCCATCGGCATAGGCACCGGTCAGCAGGTTTTCATGGTTTTCATGGTTTCCGTTGGCCAGCGCGTATTGAAAGAGTTCCCAATATTCACTGGCCATGCGCGCGGAGTCCGAAAACTCAGCTGCTCGCTGCCGCCCATCTTGAATGAGTCGTGCGCGCAATGTTTCGTTCTCCACCAGAGAAACCATGGCTTGCGCAATCTGGGTCGGAACACGTGGATCGAAAAGGATAGCCACATCGGCTGCCACTTCGGGAAGTGAGGTGGTGTTGCTACACGCCACCGGAACACCTGCGGCCATGGCCTCGATAACCGGCAAACCGAAACCTTCATAAAGAGAAGGGAACACCACACCCGTGCAATTAGCCATCAAGACTGCCAACTCTGCATTAGGCAGATATCCCGGGGGGGAAACCCTATCGCCCAGACTCATGGCATGTGCAGCGCTCATCAGCCACTCTTGTCGCGCACCCGGCGCACCAGTGCAAACCAGCTTGATATCTGCCGACAATCCCCCATGGCAAGCCATGCCAAAGGCGGTAAGCAGCATTTCATGATTCTTGTGCTTCCAGAAATTCGCGGGGTAGATCATGTATCGCTGCGGGGTGAGACCAAGTCGACCCAATATGGCATTGTCGTTCTCGACCCCCTGCACAATGCGTTGTGCCATGCGCAAGTAGATGGTGCGTATGCGAGAGGGGTCAAGTTTGCCATGGGCAATGGCGGAGTCCCGCGAGTAGTCGGATATGGCGGTAAGCACCGTTGCCCGGCGGCAGGCTTCGATAAACGCGCGCTCGCGGTGGGCGACATCCGCTGCCGCAAAGAACTCTGGATAGGTTTTGTATTGCAGATCGTAAATCGTGCAGACCGTCGGGATCCCCGGTTCGAAATAGGTAGGGGCGGTAAAGGGACAAAAGAGTAGATCCGCACTCATATCACGCAGCAAAGTGCTCGACGCCCCCCCACGCTTAATGACGGCATACAACTTGTAACCAACGCACCCAACCAAGCGCCGCACCCGACTCGGCAAATGCGTCAGAATACGGGAGGCTAGGCCCACCAAACGTAGGCGAAGGGAATTCGTTACCACAGGGCCAACGATCATCAGGCGCCGCATGTTAGACCGATCCAATGCCGCCAACTCTTCGTGCGAAGCGGCTTGCGTAAGCAGTACGAATTGGGTCTGGGGTGCCATTTCGGCTAAGCGGCGCAGCAATTCGAGTACGAAAATCTTCGCCCCCCCGTTCTCACCGCCGGGAAGAATGGGGGTTAAATCTACTGCAATGGTTCTAAGTGAACTATTCGCCGGATATGCCGATAAGACACTCTTGATATTTTGTAACTCTGGCCATCTTGTGAGTTTAGTTAATATGCGGATAACCCTGCGTGACAGCAGACTGTTCAAACTCTGTGCTACTTGCTGTGCTTTTGCTTCGGCCTCAAGCCGCCCAGCTTCGGCTTTCACATGCGACGCTAGCGCAAAATTATCCAACACATTGGGAGGATATTTCAGAGCCTGCAAAAGTTCCAAATGTTCATTAGCTACGTAGAACCGATTAAGTCCATCCGCGTAAGCATATCTGTATCGAGATGCTAGCAACCCCCCCTCCCATTGTTGATGCGTTTCCTCATTTGAGTTTGGTTTTGTCGCTTCAACAACAACGATCCAAGGCCTGAAGCGCTCGAAATCCATTCCTGCAAGAACGGCTTCTTCAAAACCTTCTACATCTATCTTGAGAAAATGAATCTCACTGGGTGCATTTTGATTGCAAATATCAGTGAGCGTAGTAACTAATACGTTATGAAATTCTCCAACGCGACCCGAACCGGCAAGACGTTCTATCGTTGAAATATCAGCAGTGGCCCAACCTCGTACGTCGCATTCAAAAAGATTCATTTCACCAATTGCTTCGCCTGCTGCACAATTCAAATTGATGTCGCGCGGACGGTATCGTGTCAGGTCGACATAATGTAACAAGAGGGGCTCGATGTTAATTCCTCGCCAACCTCGTTCGTAAAATGCCTTGGTTACGGAATCAATTTCTGGGTCATTAGCACCCACGTCAATATAAAAACCGCTCTCAACATGCTTCAGGGCACGCCAAAGCATGACGTCTTCAAGATTCTGGGCATAGGAGATAAATGTCATTTTAAGCCGCCGTTAAAATGATATTCATAAATTCACCATCAACCACATAATCATCTATCCTAAGCCCAGCCTTGTCAGCTAAGGCGGAGCGTGATCGCCCCAAAAAGAAGAAAAGATGGAAACGAGTATATTCATAGAGATACTCGAAACATGGCGTTGCATGGGACATCTTCCCTCCGCTTTTTAACAGTGAGCGCATCTCGGAAAGTTCACGTACTGGATACCGCAGATGCTCCAGAACATTGTTTGAAAAAATGCCGTCAAACTGCATCGTTAACAATTGTTCTTTGCTCGAAATGATATATGGGCCATGTCCCGTTGCCGAGGCGTGTGGCTCATAACCATATACATTCCAGCCTTGTTGACGCAGCAAGTCGATAGCTTTTGACCATGCTCCAGCACCCCAGTTAAGATATACGCCGTTTTTCTTTGGCTTTAGAGCATGAAATGCCCGCACCTCTTGCTGCGTGGAATCACCCTCGGAAAATATTTGGTAGTGCCATTCGTAATCTCTAGAAAGAGAGGCCTCTGTGATGCCCATCATTTTTTCTGGGCCAAAAATAACGTCACATTCGGGGCACTGATGACGAATCAATATTCCGCCCTCGAAGATGCAGTTAGCAACAAATTTGCCAAACTTCCTTGATTCACCTTGGTAATGGCAGAGTGGGCAAGACATCGTATTGGCTAAAGTCTGGCTTTGCTCGGTCAAGTCGACTATGCCCCATTTCGTGCTGATTTGGTGACGCAGTAATTGTTTTTGACTGGAATCGACAGCATCTTTTATCTCGTTGAGTGCAAGTAATATTTCATATGGCGTCTCAGCGACCTGTTGCCCTTGAATCAAATGTTCCAGAGTTCCATTTCGTACCAAGGTAACGCCAAATTGCTTGAGGATACGGTTAATGGTTTTAGCGAGCATCATGAGATAATTTGCAATTTACAGAAATAGATGATTCAAGCCAGACGCAACCCACAAAAAAAGGCTTGCTGCTATTTATCACATTGAACAGCAACGCCAAGTCACGCCACTCGAAGTTTTCTTTAAGATGTGTCCCGCTACTGACCAAAGCCACGGCGACTGAATAGCTGCCCTGACCCAGATTAACCGGAAAAGTTATGCGGTACTCGGCTAAATCCCCCATCCTTATGTCATGTAACGGCATATCCATATGGTGTGTGTTGGAGCCGTACATGGGCTGTCCCAAGCGGTCTTTGATCATGTAGCCCAGCACTAGGCGAGGCAGTGGCGCATGTGCTTGCACTTTAATACACAAGGTTACGACAGCCCCCACTTCCACCATATCTACCGCTTCGCCACGCTCATTGAGTAATTCGATTTCTATAACGGTCGCTTCGCCTGTGCCCGAGCTGGTTTGCACCCGACCAGGCTCTGTTTTTTTCTGCACAATGGTTGAATTTTCACGTTCTGCAATCAGCGCGTTATAGTAATCCATCACCTCTTCTGGGCTGCCTTCTTTGGCAAGTCGACCGCTGTCTAAAAGAATGGCTCTGTCACAAATCGACTGGATTGCTTGTCGGTCGTGGCTGACGATCAGCAAGGTTGTGCCCTGTTTCCTGAACTGCCTGATTCTCTCAAAACTTTTGTGTTGAAAGTACGCGTCACCTACTGAAAGAGCTTCATCCACAATCAGAATGTCAGGCCGGATAGCCGTAGCGACTGCGAACGCAAGGCGCACCTGCATGCCGCTTGAATACACGCGCACAGGCTGGTCAATGTAATCGCCGATTTCTGCAAAAGCTTCAATTGCTGGCATGAGCAGATTAATTTCGTGTGCCTGCAGGCCGAGTAGCTGCCCTGCCATGAAGGCATTTTGACGGCCGGTAAAATCGGGATGAAAACCCATGCCCAATTCCAGCAGGGCGGCGACGCGTCCCTCCATCTTCACCGAACCGGTTGTGGGCTGGGTGGTGCCAGTGATTAACTTGAGCAAGGTGCTCTTGCCTACGCCGTTAATGCCAATGATCCCAATCGCTTCACCGGAAGATACTCGGAAGTTAATGTCTTGCAGTATCCACTTGAGGTTGTGACGGGGTTTGTCCATCGGCACAAACCATTCCAGCAGGCGGGACCATCTGGTGGGATATTGGCGGTAGGCCTTACCTAATTGTGTAACAGTGATTGCACCCATCAAAGTTCGTCCACCATTTCACCTGCGCGCTTTTGAAAAAGACGCATGCCAAGAAAACAAAGCACACAAGCCAATGCTACAGTCGGCCACAGACTAGCCCACAATGGCAGCACGCCCTGAACGAGAATCCCTTGATAGGCCAGTGTCAGTGAAGTCATAGGGTTGAGCATCACGATGCGCTGCGCCCAGTCCGGCAGTGTGGTAAGCGGGTAGATGATAGGTGTAAGCCAAAACCAGAACTGCAGGACAATGCCAAAAAGCTGGCCGACGTCACGAAAAAAGACGTTGAGTACGCCAATAACCATACCTAGCCCAATGGCAAGAAGAATCTGCAAAAGTAGAACTGGCATAATGGCTAGGAACACCCAGCCGGGGAAATTACCAGAAATCAGTAAAAACCCAGCAAACAGACCAAAAATGATGGCGAACCCCAAGCAGGCGTTGAGGATAACGATAATGGGCAAACAGATACGCGGAAAACTAAGTTTCTTGAGTAAGTTGGCGTTATCCAGAAACATGTTTTGGCTGCGACTCACAATATCGGCAAACAGCCCCCAGGTAAGCAGGCCCGCACACAAAAATATGCTGTAACTAAAAGAACTATCAACGCCCGGCAGCCGTGCCCGCATCACTTGCGAGAAAACAAGTGTAAACACCAAAATTTGCGCCAAAGGCTGCAACACCAGCCAAGTAGCACCTAGCATAGAATTGCGGTAACGCGAAGCAAATTCACGCCGGACACTGCCAAAAATAAAGCCGCGAAAGCGATAAATACTGGATAGCTGGGCGGCGATCATAATTTCAGCAATTCAACTACGGCCATAGATATCGCCGAACCGAACGATATCATCCTCACCCAGATAGTCGCCGCTTTGTACTTCGATCATCACAAGTTCTGTCGCCTGCGGATTGGATAGGCAATGAGGATGATTGGCAGGAATATAGGTGGATTCATTGGTGTTAACGAGAAATTCCCGTTCGCCATTAACCACTTTGGCCATGCCGCTTACCACAATCCAATGCTCGCTGCGATGTTGGTGCATTTGCAGGCTGAGACTGGCACCGGGCTTGACCTCGATGCGCTTTATTTTGAAGCATGGGCCATGCTCGAGCACGGTGTAGGTACCCCATGGTCGGTACACCGTTTTGTGAAGCTTGTGGGTTTCGTGGCCCTGGGCTTTCAGGCTGGAGTAAAGATGTTTTACATCTTGTACACGACTACGGTCAGCTACTAGAACTGCATCAGGGGTGTCGATGACGATGAGATTGTTGATACCCACAGCACCCACGATACGCTCGTTGCTCTGGATATAGCAGTTGCTTGCATCGTGGAGCAACACTTCGCCTTCAATACGGTTGCCTTGGGCATCTGGCTCTGTGAGGTCGCCCAGTGCACTCCAAGAGCCAATATCACTCCAGCCGATGCTGCATGGGACAACGGCAATATTGCTGGATTTTTCCATGACTGCGTAGTCGATAGAATCATCAGGTACTTGCTCAAAGATCTCGGCGTTAAGCTCGATCTGCGTGAAGCCTTTACCCTCAGATTTACGGGATTGCTCCAGGCAGGCGCGTGTAGCGGCGAGAATATCCGGGCAGTGTTGCTCCATCTCGCGCAGCAGCGTGCGTGCGGTAAAGCAAAAAATGCCGGAGTTCCATAGATAGCGGCCTGATGCCACGTACTCTTGGGCTTTTTCAAGATTGGGTTTTTCGACAAAGCGCAGTACAGTGTTGCCGTCGGCTTCGATGTAGCCGTAGCCAGTTTCGGGTGCCTCAGGCTGAATGCCAAAAGTAACAAGTTTGCCTTGTGTGGCCAGTTGTAAAGCCTGCGCAACCGCCTGAGCAAAAGCGGGTTGATCGGCGATCAAGTGATCGGCGGCAAGCACCAGCAAGAGTGTGTCATCTCCATGGGTTGCTACCACTTGCAGTGCGGCGGCGGCGATGGCAGGGGCGGTGTTGCGGCCAAAGGGTTCGAGAATGAAGCTGTTGGCAAGGTCTTTGTGGGGAATACCAGCGACTTCACGGTATTCGTCCTCGGTTTTGAAGAAAAGTTCGCGGTTAGTGATGGTAAGGGTTTCAGCTACATCCGGCAGGGACGTACCACGAAGCCAAGCTTTTTGTAGCAAGCTTTGCCCATCCGCCAAGCGAATGAATGGCTTGGGATGCAGTTCGCGGGAAACTGGCCATAGGCGAGAACCTGCACCGCCACAGAGAATTGTTGGTATTAATTTCATTTCATGTAGAAGTGTGAATTTGTTGTTTAAGTTGCTGCTTCACCTGATGATTATACTTTGACCATCGAGTGAGAGAAATAAGAAAAACTATCTATGCATTTCGGCATATTGTGTTGTTATGCTTCTCGTGTTAGCGAGCTACTGTAGGCCGTTGATGAATTATCGGTAGCTCAAAGGGATATCAAAAATATCAGCGGCGGTGTGATTTACGATATCAATCGACCATCGCACGCAAATCTTGATCCAATACAAAAAGCGAAGGCCAAGATAATTTGCTGCGTATCTTTTTACCACTGACGCATAAAACGATAAAGTCTGCTATGCCAAACTGGCCAGAGCGCCAACAGATACCGGAAATCAACGCATTAAAGTTTTGAACCAAACTGCATAGGGCTGAGCGAGCCACCACTTCAAAGGGACATAGCCATAGTGTCTGCGCACAACATCTATAGCCTCCTGGTAATGTTGGCGGCGATTGTTTCGCGTTTTGGTATCGGCATGCTCGCGGTTGATCGCAACATATTCATCTACAAAGCCAAGCTCACCGAATTTTTGATAGAGCCGCCACCATAAATCATAGTCCATCGCCATATGTAGTTTCTCATCAACTCCGCCAATGGCCTCCCAAGCCGAGCGTCGAATCAAGGCAGCGGGCTGGGAAATAATACAGCGCATGGCTAATCGACGAACATTGAAGGGCTCTATCCAGGCAGACGATTTATTTCCTGTGCGTTCGATGATATTCCATGCCCGACCATAGACAGCCGGGAAAGCCGGATTTGCCTCGAGTACTCGCACCAGCGCAAGCAACCCGCCGGGCAACAACATATCATCACTGTTCAGCCAGCAGACATATGGGGCACTTCCTTGGGCAATGCACTCGTTAATTGCTGCGGACTGGCCGGAATCTGGATGGCTTCTCCATCCAGATAGGTGCGGCGCGAAGTTTTGAATAACTTCGACAGAACTATCTGAAGAACCTCCGTCCGCAACAAAGACCTCTACCGGTATTCCTTGCTGAAAACTGGACTCCAGTGCGGCTTCAAGATAACGCCCATGGTTAAATGACGGAACAGCAATCGTTACCAGAGGCATACGTTGCTCATTGCCAACACGAGGCATCTGCGGTACTTGCCAGAAAATCCCGATAAGCAAAAGCCAGCCCCTGCGATAGCGAAGTGGTCGCACGCCAGCCTGCGTCAGTTAGTCGAGAGACATCCATCAGCTTTCTCGGCGTTCCATCAGGTTTTGAAGTGTCGAAGACTATTTTTCCGTTGAAACCCACCACCTGTCTTATCATCTCCGCCAGCTCACTAATCATCACATCCTCGCCAACCCCAATATTTACCAGCGGTGGCTCAAACTTCCCGGTTTTCGTTGTATCGCTTCCAAGCAGACGGTTATAGTCCGCATCCACCAAATTCATCAGATAGACGCAGGCATCTGCCATATCTTCGCTGTAGAGGAACTCACGCCTCGGCCTACCGCTACCCCAGATGACAACTTGCTTTTCATCCCGTAATTTTGCTTCGTGAAACTTGCGAATCAGTGCTGGAATGACATGGCTGTTGTTCAAATCGTAATTGTCGCCTGGGCCATACAGGTTGGTCGGCATCACTGCGAGATATTGGGTACCATATTGGCGGTTGTAGCTCCAGCACATTTCAATTCCGGCAATCTTAGCCAGGGCATAAGGCCGACTAGTCGGCTCCAGTGGGCCAGTGAGTAGGCTGTCTTCCCTCATTGGTTGAGATGCCATTTTTGGATAGATGCAACTCGAGCCAAGGAACATCAGGCGTGTGACATTGCTCTTATACGCTGCATGAATGATATTGGTTTGAATAGTCAGATTATCATGAATGAACTCCGCCGGATAAGTGTTGTTGGCAAGGATGCCGCCGACTCGAGCCGCAGCAAGAAAGACATATTCCGGCTTTTTCTGCGCAAAGAAATCTGTAGTAGTGACCTGATCCGTCAGATCCAGTTCAGCATGAGTGCGCTTTATCAAATTGGAATAGCACTTACTCCGCAGGTTGCGCATAATGGCAGAACCAACGAGTCCGCGATGGCCCGCAATATATATTTTGTTGTGCTTGTCCATCGCTAAGTTTATTCGTGGTAATCGTAAGCCGCAAAGCCATGCTTCTTGACCAACTCATCACGCTCGGCACTCTTGAGATCTTCGCGTACCATTTCAGCCACCATTTCGTGGAAAGTAATTTTTGTTGTCCAGCCAAGCTTTTGTTTGGCCTTGGTCGGGTCGCCCAGCAAGGTTTCGACTTCGGTGGGGCGGAAATAGCGTTGATCAACTTGGATGATGCAACGGCCTTGTTCGTCATAGCCCTTTTCTGCCACGCCCTGCCCTTGCCAAGTGATGCTGATACCCAGTTCACGCGCCGCAATTTCGACAAACTGGCGCACACTGTACTGCACACCCGATGCAATGACAAAATCTTCCGGTTGTTCTTGTTGCAGCATCAGCCATTGCATTTCAACATAGTCCTTGGCATGCCCCCAGTCGCGTAAGGCATCGAGATTACCGAGGTAGAGGCAATCCTGTAAACCGAGCTTGATGCGCGCCAGCGCGCGGGTAATCTTGCGCGTAACGAAGGTTTCCCCCCGAATTGGGCTTTCGTGGTTAAAAAGTATTCCATTGCAGGCATACATGCCATAAGCCTCGCGGTAATTAACGGTGATCCAGTAGGCGTACAGTTTGGCTACCGCATAGGGAGAACGCGGATAGAACGGTGTGGTTTCCTTTTGCGGGATTTCTTGCACCAAGCCGTATAATTCAGAGGTGGAGGCTTGGTAGAAGCGTGTCTTTTTTTCCAGTCCGAGGATACGGATAGCTTCGAGGATGCGCAGTGTGCCGATGCCGTCCGCATTCGCCGTGTATTCCGGCGTCTCAAATGACACCGCGACATGGCTCATTGCCGCAAGATTATATATCTCGTCCGGCTGTACTTGCTGGATGATACGGATCAGGTTGGTGGAGTCGGTCAGGTCGCCGTAGTGAAGCACGAATCGTCGTCCGCCGACATGAGGATCTTGGTACAAATGATCAATACGATCGGTATTGAACAGCGAAGCACGACGCTTGATGCCATGCACCTCATAGCCTTTACTGAGCAAAAGTTCAGCAAGATAGGCTCCATCTTGACCAGTAATGCCGGTGATCAAAGCTTTTTTCATTCTTATCCCTTGCTAGAAAATAAAATTCTTAAGCTCAATTCAAATTGAGCGCCATGTTCTTCAACCGCAGCATTTGTGCCACAACCATTTTCCTTACCATTTCATCAAAGCTGACAGTTGGTCCCCAGCCCAACTGTTTGCGCGCCTTTGAAGGGTCCGCAAGCGTCTGACCAGATTCCAACGGGCGCACAAGCGCGGGATCGCTCACTACACTC
>Ga0209212_1004676_pt1 | contig 16764 bp, 10 predicted proteins | sample RifGroC2_FD_183996 | JGI IMG/M metagenome (GOLD analysis project Ga0209212, IMG submission 183996) | Groundwater microbial communities from Rifle, Colorado, USA - Groundwater C2 (SPAdes) (version 2) | ecosystem: Environmental > Aquatic > Deep subsurface > Groundwater | place: Rifle, Colorado...
CGTTTCGTCAAAGCATCCAGTTCGTTGCGCTCTTGCTCGGTGAGCGTTACCCGGTATCTCGGCGACATGGCGACCTCCTTTGGTTAAGGGTTTCGCCAGTATGTCACATGGCGCTACAATGCGAAAGTAATAATGTTACATGGTAATAGTGTCGCGTCACGCATGATTTGCCGTACGCGTGGCGCCCCATCCCCGCCCCAACCCTCCCCTTGAAGGGGAGGAACCTGGCTCCCTCCCCTTCAAGGGGGAGGTTAGGAGGGGGATGGGGCGGTTTTCGGTTTTCAGTATAGTGAAACATTGCATCCGTCATTTTATACATGACGCGACACTAGTTACACAAGACCAAGGGAATTGGCGATATCTTCACAGCAAGGTTCGTGCTCCATCGGCTATTTCTCGAACCATTGATTGCGCCAATTGAAGACGGTCATACTTGAGCGCATTCCCCTGGCGTTTGGCAAGCGTGATAAAAAACTCGCAGCCTTCGGTGCCAAAGCCTCCAATTTCAACCAGATTTATCAATTGCAATTCCTGAAGATCATGGAGGATCAACCGGAAACTGGACGGTGTAAATCGCCAGCTGTGGGCATCGATATATTCGTCATTTTTTTTAGCCTGCATCCAGGCCGAGCGCGCTTCTTCCGCCGAGTGGATAAAGGACATCTTGCCGCGCATCTGCGGCGCCCATGCCGGCATGTCGCCCATTTTCGCCGCATTTGAAAAATGGTCAAATACGGTTCCGGGCGCATGCCTTGTCCGGCGCTCCATGTAAGCTTGCAGCGCATCTCCCGTGCTGCTTGGCCAGCGAAAATAATCGAAACAATAACGTTTGTCCGGTATGACGAGCGACAAAACGCCATCTGCGTTCAACAGGTTTTCGCATTGCTGCAGGAAGGCAACCAGGTCGGTGACATGCTCGATCACATGCGATGCGATGATGTAGTCGTAGGCTGCCGATTTGCCGATTAGCTGATCCAGCGGTTCGCCGCGCCATACATGATCGACCTCTTCGATGTTGTCGATATTCACCGGATGGGCGCGATATTTTTCGCGCAATTCCTCCGCGCTCGCATGATCGAGTATCTCGACGTTGAATCCTGCCCGCTTCGATGCGATAGGGTTGTGGCTTGGCCCTATTTCAAGCCCGTACCCCTTCTGGTTCACTTGAGACAGTGTTTTTTCTATACGATTCATGCGCATCCCTCTTAGCATTTTTTTAAAAAATGCAGTAATTTTTAATCTATATCTGCTCATTAAATCCATCGGCGCGGCGGCCATGCCAGGGAAAAATCCCATTGATCGCATGCAAGATTAGGGCTATAAGCCGCGTCGGTAAGAAGCACGGCACCCCATCTGGTTTGCATGTACTTTATTTCTTTTTGGAACAACGCCATCTTTTCAGGTGTGTCATCGGCACCGCGAGTTGCCGACTCATGATGGTAAAGTTCCGCATAGGGTGTCCAGAGGTTTCTGTAGCCTAATTTTCCAACACGCAAACAAAAATCAACGTCGTTAAAGGCAATGGCAAGATTTTCCTCATCCAGTCCGCCAACCTGCATATAAATGTTTTTCCTTACGAGAAGGCACGCAGCCGTCACTGCCGAGAAATTCTGTATGACCTGAGCGCGGCCAAAGTATCCCGGATTACCTTGCTGCAGCCGGTAGTGGCCATGGCCTGCCACACCGCCCAGACCAAGAATCACACCGCCATGCTGCAACGTGCCGTCCGGGAACCATAGCCGCGCGCCCACGCAACCGATTTCCGGGCGCACCGCATGGCTGACCATCTCATTTAGCCAGCCCGGCGAGATGACTTCTATGTCGTTGTTGATCAAGCCGATGATACTGCCTTGCGCTTGCGTTACCGCAGCATTATTGATGGCCGAATAATTGAATGGACGATCATCGCGCAATACTCTGACACGCGGGTTTTGCCTCAAAGCTTGAAGGTAGTCCAGCGTGGCCGCATCGTCCGATCCATTGTCGACAATCAATATCTCATACCTGGTGTAGCTGGTCTTGGACAGAATACTTTCCACACACTGCCTTAACAGGTGCAGCCCATTGCGTGTGGGAATAATCAAACTGACCAGGGGTTCCGGCGAGGGGATGTCATATTGAACCCGATAATGGCCAGCCTCATGCATTGCCTGCCCGGCAATGTTGCAACGGCGCAGATGGTCATTTATCGCCTTTGCTCCGGCGATGGCGGCGTAGGGTTTTTCGTCTCCGCGATATGCCGTACCGCCCGGCAGGACTCGCCAATGGTAAAGCACGCGCGGAATATGGATAATTTGAGCGGCGGAAAGTTTCTCGATACAACGCAACGCAAGATCGTGATCCTGCGAACCTTCATATCCTACCCGGAACCCGCCCACCTGATTCACCAACTCTGCCCGATACACCCCCAAGTGGGAGATCATGTTGTGGGAAAGGAACAAGTCGTAATTCCAGTCACATTTAAAGTAAGGTGAATGCCTTGTTCCATCAAGGTTGATTTTGTCTTCGTCTGAATAAATCAGTCCCGCAGCCGGGTGTCCATTAATCGCGTCGACAACCCAGAACAGCGCATGCTCCGCAAGCAAATCGTCGTGATCCAACAGCGCGATAAACTCTCCTGCCGCAAGTTTTAGCGCACTATTTGAAGCCGCCGAGATATGGCCGTTAGTTTCACGAAGCACAAACTTGATGCGCGCGTCCTGCGATGCGTATTTTTGCAGCAGCGCCTTCACTTCGGGATTCGACGACGCATCGTCGGCAATGCATAATTCCAAATTAGTATAGAGCTGCGCGCAAACGGATTGTATGGCTTGCTCGAGCAAATCGACTGGCGGGTTATATGTCGGCATTACGACCGAGATCAGCGGCTTGTGATGGAATGCCTCTATCTTGGTGCGCATTTCCCTGCGCGTGTTGTCAGTCAGCGCATCGTAGCGACGTATCCACTCGGCGTAGTCATTCCGGTCGATGGCGCCGGATAAGGGATCCAGCCTGATTGTCGTGGATAATGCGCCGCTGCGTGTTCCATCCACGAACAAAACGCGCTGCTTCACTCCCTGCCATCCCTCACGGGAGAAAACCCGCAGCGCCTTGTACAGGCTGCGCAATGGCCCGCCTCCAAAACGTACGATGTTCGGCATCAGGCGCAGCAGCCTGATAGCATGCTTGATTTTTGGTGCCAGCCACCGCATGGGCGCTGTAATCCGCCAGCTCGTGCTTTCGCGCATCTCACTGATGACAGCAGTCAAGCCATCGCGCTCAAGCACTGCTTGTTCGAGGCCGGTTATTTGCTGTTCGAGGCCGGTTATTTGCTGTTCGAGGCCGGTTATTTGCTGTTCGAGGCCGATTATTTGCTGTTCGAAGCCGATTATTTGCTGTTCGAGGCCGGCCACTTTCCCGTCGCGCTCCCCCAATTCCTGCTGAAGGGTGGCGATCCGGCTGTCCTTTACCGGATTATTCCGGACAGCATCCATCAGAACCGTGATCTGCCGGTCTTCCAATCGCCCAAACCACTTCCTGTAAAGCGTCAAAGCGGCACGTTCGGCTACAACGGGATCTGCATTCACCCCAAAACCAGCTTGTTGGGCAATTCGATAAACCGCGCTCAAACCGTCAATATGTAAAAAATCACCGTGTCTCGACAACTGGATCCAAAAATCCCAATCCTCATATAAATTAAGGGCTTCGTCCAAGCGGCAACCAAGGTTAAGCAATTTTTGCGAAAATAGGGCGGCATGTATGGGAATAAAATTTCCGGCTACCATCTGCGTTGCATCAAACGGCCTGTCAAATTTGTTGGCGAGGGGTTTTTTATTTTCGTCAACGCATTTGGCTCCCGTATAAACCACCCTGAATTCCGGATGCTGCCTGATTGCGTCTACCAGTTTTTGAATGTGATCGGCCTCGATCCAGTCATCGTCATCCAGGAACATCAAATATTCGCCATGTGCGGCATCCATGCCCATGTTTGCCGCCCGGCTACGGGGTAGCCGTTCGCCGGTGCCCATCATGCGGACAGGAATACGCCAGCACCATTGCTCTATCTGCTGATGTCCAGCGCCCTTCGCATTGACCAACACCACCTCAATATTCGAATAGGTTTGCAATGCCAGGGAATCGAGCGTATCCGTCAAGGTTGGCCGATCCATGCTGCGGATAATCACGCTCACCAAGGGGATGTCGCCGCCACTGGCGGCGAAACCCAGGTTGCGCCGGTATGCCAAAGGCCCGTCAAGCAAAATGACTAAGCCCTTGTCAAGATCGGCTGCGGTCAACAAGGTAAACGCTTCGGCGCTTTTTACCTGTGCGCCCAGGTGGAGAGCGCGAAAATGATTGATCCCTGAAATGCGGGTATCAAACGGCTGCTCCTGCAGTTGCGAGTGGAAACAACGCACTGCCTGATTTTTTTGTTCTTCCACAGAGCTGATGTCGTGGATCAGGTTGGGACAAGGCAATGGATCGGTCACTTCGTAGAACGCAGCTTGCCGCTTGCCTCCAAGGCGGCGAATGGCTTCGGCGCCGGCAAAGGCAATTGCCTGATGGTCGGGATGCCAATCGGCGGGCGACGGGAGAAACACCAGATCGGCATCCGTCTCCAGAATTGTTTCGACCAACCGCCCGATCAATACCTCGCCATAATTGACCCCGCGATCCGGCCATCCCCAGAATACCGGCGCGTCGAGCCCCAGTATCCTGGCGGCAGCGCACGATTCTTCGGCGCGAATTTCGATCAGTTTTCCATCGGCGCTCTCACCGCCCAGCGCACCATTAGTCACGATGAGTATCGTAACGACACTTCCGCCATCCCGCAGCAGCGATAGGGTTCCACCGCAGCCGAACACTTCATCATCGGGATGCGGCGCGATAACCAGCACTTTCCGAACTGGCGGAAAGGCGGTCATCATCATGGATAAGAGTTCTTTTTCGTTTGCAATGGCCATAATTAATTCGGTAGAGATATTTTTGATATTAAATCAAATAATTCATTGGGCACAGGTCGGGCTTAGCATAGCCAATCGACTAAGCCGCAAAACGGCAAGTCGCTGGTTAAAGCACGGCCAGCAGTCCTGCGTTGACTATCGCGAATCGGCGTCGCCACCCATCAACCACCATCGATTGCGAATCTGCTCCAGCGGCGGACCGTCTGTCCACAAACCAACCGGTACCGAAATCCCCAGATCACGCGCCTTCCCGCCCGTCGATTCGAAAAGGTTGCTGTAGTGCGCCGCTGTCCAGCAATATAAGCGGTCTGCGCCCAAGCAACCGGCAATCTTTCGCGCCTGGTCAATCAGTGTAGGAATTTTTTTCAGGGGCGCAATGACGTCCAGCAGTTCACAATCGCCCTCATGGCGATAATATACAAGCACGCCGCAAGGGCGCTTGCCAATCCGGTTGCGAACCAGACATATTTCGTAATGCTTGTCTGGGTGATCAAAATAACGGTATTTCAAGTAGTCCCAGTCCCTCACTCCGATCAATCCGGCCGTGAAATCCCTGCCCATTTCCTGCCAAATCTGATTGACTACTTCCTTGCTGTAACCGTCATCGCGATCCAATGTTCTAAGTTCAGTACAGACTCGCGGCCTGCAAGGCTTCGGCGCCCAACTGATCTCTACCATATGATCGACTTCGTCGTTATAGTAAAACCCCAAGCGCTTAGCCACGGCATTATGGCGCTCACTTGGAAAACCCAATGCTACCGTATGCTTCTGGCCGTAACCCAGATAGCTTTCCAGGAAAGTGGCGGTGGCAAGAAAGAAGGGGCTCTTCCGCGATAAGCTTCCCCGCCCCTCCTGCCTTACCATGACATCGCACGGCTGCAACCCTTTTTGCGGCTGCCCAAAGAATAATATGTCCCGTGTCGTTCCGCCATAATGCGCAACGAGTTCCTGGCCTTGCCACACCCCTATGGCCTGTCCACGGCCTTGTGCATATTTCCAATGCCAATGCATTGGGCTCATTTCATGCCCAAAGCATCCCTTGAATAATGTCAGCATCTGCTCATGGTTAGCTTGCGTTATTTCGCCGAGCCTCCAACGGGGAGGGGCAGCTGATTTTCTCAAACGCAATAGCGCATAGCCATAACGCCCGGTAGCATACTTCTCGCGATCTGCCTGAGTGGAGAGCTTGATCTCATCCAGCAATGAGTGCGACATACCAAGATCCTCAGCCAGCCGAATGCGATGTTTTTTCATTCCCGCAAGCAAATAATCCAATGTCCGCACAGCCATCATGGACAAATCCAGCCGTTCTACCACTTCAAAGCCAAAACGCCCCGCCAGGGCGATGAAGTGTTTCAGCAAATGCAATTTCTCTTTTCCCGGTTTTGTGCGATCAAGCGCAAATTCATCCAGAATTAATATATCCCCGCCCGCGGCCAATATTTCCGCCGACCTGGAAAAAATATCCAGTGGAGAAATATATTGGGCGCTTTGCTGGAACAAAATCACGTCGAAGGATTCAGTAGGCGCAGAAAAATCCTCCCAGCTCGTGCAAGTCACAGGAAAATTATCGCCGAAACGCAACTTCGCACTGCTTGCCTGCGCAGCATCGGGAGCAATGCCAACCACTTCATAGCCGCGCTGCCGCAATTCAACCAGCGTAGATGCCAAGCCAACACCCAATACGCGGCACGGCGGTGAAGGGAGATGCTCCAGCAATAATTGCGAGGCGTAACACCGCGCTTCTGAAACACTGATTTCCGCACCATTAAACAAACCAAAGTGCAAATGCTCAACGCTACCCCCTTCAAGCATCAGGGTGTGCGCATAGACATTCAGTGGGTAAATAGAATTACGATAGTCAGCAATTGATGGCATTCAGATTTCATTTTCCAATTAAAAGCTTAACTTCTTCCATGGCGCCTGGGGCGACAAAAAGAACATTTTCCACCACGGGACGTTGATAGCCATGCTGAATTAAAAAATTTGACGCTCGTTGCGTTATGACCTGAATATTTTTTTCTGGTTCAATATCCCGGATAAGACTCGCCACCGCAGGCTCCGGGATTTTTTCAAGTTCTGCCAAAAGTGCTGCAAAAGATGTCTCACGCCAGCCATCAGACTCATTGCAAAACAAGTGAAACTTATATTTTTGCATTTCATTCAGAAACCGAATGGGCGAGAAACCCGCCTCCCAAATCGACAAAGGTGAAAATTCACTCAAAATTTTCAGATTTGGCGAATCTGCCAAGGTTAAAGATAAACCCTGCAAAGCCGCCGGTTCATAGCCTTCGATGTCGATTTTAATCAAGTCCAACGGAGCCAAATTCAAGCTGTCGCCCGCAATAACCGAGACTTCTGTTGAATCATCCGTACAGCATACTGAAGCGTACAACCTGTGCATGCCATGATTGCTGTCCGAATGGTACAGCCTGGCTGAACTTGCCTGGCTGCCGAGCGCGGTTTGACGGGTGTTGACCAACCCTGCCATCAGATTTTCAGCGATATTGTTCTGCAATAAATCGTAGTTCTTTGCATCCGGTTCAACGGCAAATACGCTCCCCGTCGGTGACACCAGCCCGCCAAACAACAGCGTGAAATAGCCAATGTTTGCGCCAATGTCGAGAACACGGTCGCCTTTTTTGAGCAACAAACGGCACAGGGCAACCTCTTCTGCTTCGAAAACACCATCGTTATGCGCCAGCCCCAAACTATCGATGCTATCTATTTGCATCAGGTAACTGCCATGCACTTTAACCAATGGGACGCCAGGCCTTTCTGCAAGACTTGCCTTCTCAGGCGCGGGTGCAATGCAGCACCATTGATGGGGAAACGTTACCAGCCCCGGTTCAGGGTTGGAATCTTCTATTTCAAGCTCTGCCACACCTAACGACACATCATAAAAATGCAATGCATTCTCACAACCCAAATACACACCCACCAGATATTTACCTTTCCGCAATGCCAGTTTTGAAAAAGTAACTTCTGCGATGCCGTGCCCATGTCTGTCCGCGCTAATTAAAAACTGATCTGTGTAGCTGGACACACAAGTCACAGCCAACAGCGAACCATAGTCCAAGGTGACCCCGGCTGTCGGCGCAGGGAGATTGGGGTCGCATACAAATTCCAGACGTATGACAAGATCGCTTTCTCCACCACGCCCCTTCAGCTTGTTACCCGTGATCCCGTCCATCGTCACATTGATGGCAGTGAAACGGGCTTGCCCTGTTTGTGCGGCAGGCCTTGCAACATCCGGTATTGGCCGAAGTTTGGCCTCTGCGGCCATCAGTTCTTGTGCAATGGGAGTTGGGGCAGCAGTTCCCAATAGCGAAGCGGAATAGCGCGGAACCACTTCTTGCGGCGGAGCCAGCATGACGCAGCCTCCATGATCCAGCCACATGGCACGATCACAGAACACCTCGGTCTGATAAAGCGCATGGGAGCAAAACAGAATGGTTGTTCCACGCTTCTTCAAGGCCATAATACGGTCAAAAGATTTGCGTGAAAATTCACCATCGCCCACAGAAAGCGCTTCATCAATGACCAGAATATCCGGATCTACGCTGGTTGCGATGGAAAAAGCCAAACGGACAAACATGCCCGATGAGTAGGTTTTAACCGGTTGATCAATGAATAATCCGATACCCGCAAACGCTACAATCTCATCGAAGCGCGCATCAATTTCCTCCGTGCTCAATCCGAGCACACTGGCATTCAGGTAGACATTTTCTCTGCCGGTAAATTCGGGATTGAATCCAGCACCCAGCTCCAGCAAGGCGGCAACCCGGCCACTGGTTTCAACCGCACCCGATGTAGGGGTGAGTGTGCCGCAAAGAATTTGCAATAGGGTGGATTTGCCCGCGCCATTTTTGCCAATGATGCCTAGCGTCTCCCCTTTCTTTACCTCGAAAGAAATATCTCTGAGAGACCAGAATTCCCGGAAGTATTGTTTTTGGGCTTGGCCCGTCATGCGCCTGAATCGCGGCAAAACAAATTGCTTGAGTCGGTCCCGCGGGGTGTCATACAAGTGATAGCACTTGCTGAGGTTGCTGACGCGGATGGCAATATCGTCAGATGACATCGGCAAACCCTTTTCTGGTTTTTTGAAACCACCAAAATCCTGCCCACGCGACTGCCAAACTGGCAGCAGTGTAAATTCCCAATCCTGCCCAGTCAGGCACTTTGCCAAAAATCATGACGGCACGACTTTGTTCAATTACAAAGGTGAGCGGGTTGAGCATCAGCCATATCTGGAATTTTTCGGGGAGTGCGGATATGGGGTAGAACACGGGCGAGATGAACATCATCACCGTGGTAAAGATGCCGACCGTTTGTCCAACATCGCGCACAAATACGCCCAGCGAGGCGAGGAACCATGCAATTCCGAGCGTTGCGATCAGCAGCGGCAGGATGACGAGTGGAAAAAATATGGCCGTCCACACCATGCTGCCATTGATCAGCAGGATGGCTGCCAGCAGCACGCCCAGGCTGATGATGGTGTGAAACAGCGCGGCACCCAGGCTGACAACGGGCAATATCTCCAGCGGAAAAATCACTTTTTTGACGTAGTTGATATTCGACAGGATCAACCCCGGGGCACGGTTGAGCACTTCGGCGAACAGACCGTGAACGATCATGCCGACGAATAGCGCAATGGCGAAGCCGGTTTGGCTTTCTTCTCCCCCCGTTCCCCACCTTGCCTTGAACACCACGCTGAACACGAAGGTGTACACCACCAGCATCAGGATGGGGTTAAAGAACGACCAGGCCAAGCCCATGATGGAACCGCGATAGCGGCCTACGACTTCGCGGCGTGCCATCTGCATGATCAGATTGCGATGCTGCCACAGGCTGCGCGCCAGTGCCGCGAGCGATGTTTTATGGCTGGCATGCGGGTTGATCATGCAAACAGCTCCGCCTCGGCGAGCGTTTTCCCTTGCGCATCCTTGCCGGAAAGGGCGGGAGCAACGTGGAGCCGCCAGTCGATCGCCAACGCCGGGTCATCCCAGCGGAGGCAGCGTTCGTGTTCCGGATGCCAGTAATCCGTGGTCTTGTACAGAAACTCCGCCGCGTCCGAAAGCACGACAAAACCGTGCGCGAAGCCTTCCGGTATCCAGAACATGCGTTTGTTGTCGGCGGACAATTCCAGCGCGACATGCTGCCCGAAAGTGGGTGAGCCTTTGCGGATGTCCACCGCGATGTCGAGTACCGCGCCTTGCACCACGCGCACCAGTTTTGCCTGCGGGCGCTGTATCTGGTAGTGCAGGCCGCGCAGCACGTTTCTGGCCGAGCGCGAATGGTTGTCCTGCACAAAGTCTGCATCGCGGCCTGTCAATTCGGCGAATTTGCGCCGGTTGAAGCTTTCAAAGAAAAAACCCCGATCGTCGCCGAACACTTCGGGTTCGATAATCAGCAAATCGGGTATGGCGGTGGGAATGGCAATCATTTGAGTCTTTTGGTCAAGGTTGCGGAAAAACAGGGCGCGATTATACCCGGTGAATCCAGTAGTTTGTTGGGCACGGGGTGCCCAACCTACGCCTATTTCCAATATCGTTTGGATGAGCCGAAGAACTTTTGACCGGTCACCGAATGCCCACCTGCAAGAGACAGCGGGTTATTTCGTCGTCTGCCTGCCGTAGGTTGGGCACCCCGTGCCCAACAAATCTGGCTGGAACGATCTCGGGGAAAAACCAAGATCGCGCACCGCATCCGCATGATCAAAAACCAGATCGGTATTCATTCTTTCGGCCATTGCCACGGACCAGTTGCGGAATCTCGGCCATAGGCGCAAACACGCGATAGCCCAGCGAAAAATAAAAAGCGGGACGGGCACGAATCGCTCCGGCCTGCCCATTGCGCTGAAAACCCTTCCCACCATCTCGCGATACGTCAATTTTTCCGCGCCGGAAAGATTGTAGGCACGATTGCCCGCCGGGGCGCTTTGCAGCGCCGCAGCGCAAGCGGCTGCCACGTCTGCCACATGCACCGGTTGGCGCAACCCTTGTGCCGCGCCAAACAGCGGGAAGCATCCGAAACGTGAAATAAAGCGTGCGATTTCGCTGATATTGCGGTCTTGCCCCAAACCGTAAATCAGGGTCGGGCGAAGAATTACCCATTCGATCCGGTTTGCTTCGGCCCAGGTGATAAAACGTTGCTCGCCGTTGCGCAATTTATCCGCCGTATTCTGTTCGGTCGGATCAGAGGAAGTATTTTTGGTAAAAATACTGGTCGAGCTGAGCGCAACGACACGCCTGGCCTGGTACGCCATCAGCATCGGAAAGTAATCCGGCAATACCCAGATCGGGGCAAGGCAAACCCATTGTGTTATTTTCCCTTTGTCAGCCGGCGAGGCCGCATGATCGCAATTGCTTCCTTCGAGCAGCCGAAAAACAATATGTTCATCTTTGTCAATAGACTGGCCGTGTATCTGAGGTTGTCTTGAAAAGGCTTCTACATGCCAGTTCTGATCCACCAACAACGGCAACAAATTCCGCCCCACCATGCTGGTTGCGCCCAGCACCCCGACACGCTGTTCAGCCACGGCGAAATAGCGGCCGGTGCCGCAGACGATCCAGCAAGTAATAAGCAGCAACTGCGGCAAAACGCAACCACACGCCAGCGATCACCAGAACCATCATCAAGCCGGGGTATTGATGCCTGAAAAACTTGCGGTAGAAACGTATCATTCCCTTGTGTTTGTTCCACTCGACAAAAATTGGCCTGGACCTGCTGCAATGCCCCTTGTAATGAATCATGCGCGCCTCTGGCACAAAAAGAATTCTCCACCCTTTTTGGCGGAATCTCATGCACCAGTCCAGGTCTTCACAGTGCATGAAGTAACCCTCGTCCAGCAATCCGACTTCTTCGAGCGCAGCGCGCCTAACCAGCATGCATGCACCCGATATGGCTTCCACCTCGACAGGGTGATCGGGCAAGGGCTGCTTGTGCAGCGCGAAATCAGCAAACAAATTGGGGTAGCGATTGCCCAGCGCGCTAAATCCGAACGCCTTGACAAAAGAGCGCCAGGGTGTCGGGACGGCGCGCCTGCCCCCGCTTTGCTCGGTGCCATCGGGGTTGGTAAGTAATCCACCGACCATGCTCACATCGGGCGCGCTATTTACTGCCTGAACCAGTGTCGAAATCGCATCTGGCTCAAGAATACAATCCGGGTTAAGAAAAAAAACATGGTTGCCATCCGCGACTTGTGCGCCCAGATTACAGGCTGCCGCAAAACCCAGATTGCGCTCGTTGAAAATTATCCGCACCGCCGGCAAATTGCTTTGCAGCATGACAAGGCTGCCATCGGTAGAGGCGTTGTCTACCACGATGACTTGCCCGGCCTGCCGCTGCGCGGACGCAACGCACTCCAGCAATTTCTCTCCGGCGTTGTAATTCACGATCACCACGGAGACGTTGCAATTCGCCTTGCCCTCCGCAGGCCGCTTTTTCAGATGTGTGATGCCGGATGGATAGTGTTGCTCTTTGTACCCGGCCGTCGTTGCCTGCATGCCCTGCTGCAGAGTAAACCTCGGTTTCCAGCCCAGTTCCTTGCGAATCAGATCGTCATTGACGCGCAGCGAACCCGTTATGCGCTCGACCGATTCGGGCTTGCCAAGCAATTTGCCCAATCCGCGCAATAGCCATGCAGGCAATGTGAACAACCTGGCAGACCTTTCCAAGCCTGTGGCTATCTGCCGTACCAGTTCCGGAATTGAGATATCTTCGCCATCACGCACCAGATAGGTTTTGCCGGCAGCGGCGGGATGGATCGCACAAAGGATCAGCGCATCCAGCAGGTTGTCCAGGTAAATCAGGCTGCGTTTGTTGCACACACTCGCCAGCGGCAGCGGAATGCCTTTGTCCACCGCCGCCAACAGCCTGATGAAATTCCCTTTCACGCCGGGACCGTACACCAGCGGCGGGCGCACAATGACAACTTCCAGCCCGGTTTCCTGCGCAATACCCCGCAGTGCCTGCTCGGCCCGCCATTTCGAAATGGCGTAGGCATCCTGCGGGCTGAGCTGGTCGGATTCGACGAAAGGTTGCGTTTCAGTAGTTCGCTCCCCATTGACCTTGATGGAACTGACATAGACAAGCCGTTTCACTCCGGCTGCCGCCGCCTGACGCGCCAGGTTGTCCGTGCCTTGCAGATTGACTCTGAGGAATTCCGCCAGCGGATCTGCGGCAGCATCTTCCATCACATGCACCCGAGCGGCGAGGTGAATGACCACATCCACATCGCGCAGTGCATCTGCCCAGTTTGTTTCGCCGTCAATGGCGCCTACGGATACCGCTTCTACCCCAACAGGAAATTCGCAAGATGCGCGCACGGCTGCCCTGACCTGCCATCCCTGGCTTAGCATTTCCTTGCATAGTAGCTGGCCAATGAAACCATTGGCGCCTGTAATCAGAAATCTCATATTTTGCCTCAATGTCGGCTCAATAATTTTTGGTAAAGCATCAGCATTTCCCCGATAATTTTCTGGCTGGCAAATAACTTCAGGGTGCGCTCCCGTGCTGCCTCGCCCATTAGTTGGCGCAAATCGCGATCTTCCAGCAGCTTTTGCAGCGCCTGCGTTAGTGCGGCGAATCTCCGGCCGGAAACAGCAGCCCGGCCTTGCCATCATCCACTGCATCGGTAATGCCATAAATGCGCGAGGCCACGGCGAGCACACCACAGGCTGCCGCCTCAATAATCATCATACCAAACCCTTCGCGATAACTGGGCAAACAAAAAATATCCGCCGCCACCGTGTACCGCTCCGGTGTGGCGGTGAAACTCACATAATGCAGTCGGGCGCGCGACGCATGGCAGATTTCCTGAATGCGTGCAAAAGGGACGTCTTCTTCGGCGCCCACCAGCAAGAGTTCCACATCAGGATGCTGCTCCGCAATTGCTGCAAAGGCGGTGGCCAACTCCGGGATCCCATTGTCGCGGTTAAGCCGCCCGACAAACAGAATGACCTTGGCATCCTGGGCAATGCCCAATTCATCACGCAATACCTGCCTGGCATCCTGATCGGGATGGAAGCGCAAGGGATCCACGCCGCAAGTCGAGCCGGTGCCGATCACTCTTCCCTTACCCGGCGGCAATACCCCTTCGCTTATCAAAAAATTCCGCTGTGAGTGGCTAACCACCAAAATGTCTGTTGCCAGCAGCACGACTAGTGTCGCGTCATGTATAAAATGACGGATGCAATGTTTCACTATACTGAAAGCCGAAAACCGCCCCATCCCCACCCCAACCCTCCCCTTGAAGGGGAGGGAGCCAGGTTCCTCCCCCTTCAAGGGGAGGGTTGGGGTGGGGATGGGGCGCCACGCGTACGGCAAAACAAGCGTGACGCGACACTAGTCGATCGAGCAGCTTGAGTGCCACCCGCCGCCAGCCCCCTGCGCGTTGCCCATACCTCGCCATGGAATGTATTGATGCGTATTTTACCCCGGCAAACCACGCTACCAGCATTCCCAGCAGCCCCGTCTTGGGCATATGTGAATGCACAATATCGAATTGTTCACGATGAAACAACCGTGCTTATCCGGTTAGCACCAAATTCAGAAACGGCGACCTATTGCCAGGCAGAAAGTGGGGCGGCGTCTCTGTTCGCTGGCTCACACATGGCCGCACCGCAAGCGTTTCCCGCGAAATCGGCCATCCAGTGGGGTGATCCGCATGTTGTGGGTGTTAACCGGATAAGCACGGAAACAACCTGATCAGTTGAAACAGGGTCAGCGCATCTTTCCTTGCCGAGGCTGACACCCAACCGTTTCGCCAAATCTCTCTGGGAAAGACCGGGAGTTGTCTTCCAGTGTTTTAAGCAAGCCGTAGCTGATAGTGTCGTCGAACATAATATGCGTTCAGCAGATGAACATGCCGCATTACAGCAGTCCTGGCCCGACGCTGTCAAGCGTTGGCCTCTTCCACGAAAACGAGTCCGAACAATTGAGGTTCCGAATCGGCCATGATGCAACGCACCACGAACGGAATAAATCGGTGTTTCCTGGGTGCGTCGGCTTTGCGTCAGCGTAACGCCCGCTTGACCGGGAACACCAGCGCGAAGGTGCTGCCCTTCCCTTCAGCGCTCAATATTTCCAGTTTGGCCTGGTGGCGCATCGCGATGTGCTTGACGATCGCCAGCCCCAGGCCGGTTCCGCCCGTTTCGCGCGAACGGCTGCGATCCACCCGGTAGAAGCGTTCGGTCAGGCGCGGGATATGCTGCGCGGCGATGCCGATGCCGCTGTCCCGCACCGAGAATGCCGGCTGGCCGCCGCGCTCTGCCCAGCGTAACAAAATCGACCCGCCTTCCGGCGTGTAGCGGATCGCATTGCTGAGCAGGTTGCCGAACGCGCTGCGCAACTCCTCGCGGTTGCCGAGCAATTTTGCATCGCTCGTTACCTCAATGTGCAACGCATGCAAACCGCCGCTCAGCATCTGGCCTTCCCGGTAAATCTCATCGAGCAGGATGCCTATATCCACCGTTTCTTCAAGCAACGGGCTCTGGTCGTTTTCCAGGTGCGACAGGGTCAGCAGATCGGCAACCAGGTTTTCCATGCGGCGTGTTTGTTCGGCCATCAGCTGCAAGGCGCGCCGCGCATCATCCCGGCCGAGGTCGGGCATGTCCTGCAGGTTTTCGACGAAGCCGTTCACCACGGTCAGCGGCGTGCGCAGCTCGTGCGAAACATTCGCGACGAAATCGCGGCGCATCGCCTCGATGCGCTCCAGTTGCGTGATGTCGCGGCTGATCAGCAAGCGCTTGTTCACGCCATAGGGGATGAGCTTGATCGACAGCACCATGTCGTCATGGCGCGCCGGGCGCATCACCAGCGGCTCGCTGAAACTGGAACCATGAACGTATTCGATGAACTCCGGCTGGCGCACCAGATAGGTGATGTCCTGCATGAAGTCGTGCTCGGGATCCAGGTCGAAATGCTGCTGCGCCAGCGGGTTGCACCATTCGATGCGATTCGCCTCGTTCAGGATCGCCACCCCCTCCGGCAACGCGGCAGTGGCCTGTTCGATGTGCTGCAACTCGGTGGCCAGCTCCAGCTTGGTCTGGTTGTGGCGCTTGACCATTTTGTACAGCTGGGAAAATACCTCATCCCAGATACCGCCCGCTTCGGGGATGGTTTCGATGCGCGCATCCTGCAGCCATCGCCCCAGCCGGTAGAGCTGCCGGGCATGGAGCACCATCACGATCAGCAGCACCAGCAGCATGAACAGCAGCGCCGGCATGGCCGAAAACACCCCCCACAGCAGCAACGCGAACAGCGTGACGAGCACGATGGGAACGCTTAAACGAAGCCAGAAACCCTGCAAAAAATTCTCCTTATGTCAAGGTAGGGTGGGCACGTTTTTTTGTGCCCACGCGGAAATAACCTCCGCTGACCGCGTGGGCACAAAAAAACGTGCCCACCCTACTTGCTTGCTCATCAGTTAACCGAAAAACGGTAACCGCTGCCGCGCACCGTCTGAATCAGACCGTCCATTCCCGCCGGCTCCAGCGCGGCGCGCAGGCGGCGGATATGCACATCCACCGTGCGCTCCTCGACGAACACCTGCGTGCCCCACACCTGGTCGAGCAATTGTGTGCGACTGTACACCCGCTCCGCGTGGGTCATGAAGAAATGCAGCAGGCGGAACTCGGTAGGGCCGAGTTCAATTGCCACGCCCTTGGCGGCCACGCGATGCGAGGCCGGCAACAGTTCCAGGCCGCCTGCCGCCACCGCTGTATCCGGTGTTTGCGGGGCATGGCGGCGCAACACGGCGCGGATGCGCGCCATCAACTCGCGCGGCGAAAACGGCTTGGTGATGTAATCGTCCGCGCCC
>Ga0209212_1004677_pt1 | contig 16764 bp, 19 predicted proteins | sample RifGroC2_FD_183996 | JGI IMG/M metagenome (GOLD analysis project Ga0209212, IMG submission 183996) | Groundwater microbial communities from Rifle, Colorado, USA - Groundwater C2 (SPAdes) (version 2) | ecosystem: Environmental > Aquatic > Deep subsurface > Groundwater | place: Rifle, Colorado...
TACTCTGAAATGTTAAACGAAAAACTTCTAACGGGACTCATATTTCGGTGTCACTCTGTAGCATACCATCCTGAATAAACAGCATCCGTCGCGCATGGTTCGCTATTTTTTGATCGTGGGTAATCAAGATAATAGTATGACCAAGTGTATGCAGTTCTTTTAGAATTACCAACACATCTGTACCTGATTTCGTATCAAGATTCCCTGTCGGCTCATCTGCAAAAATAAGCTTTGGTTTGTTGATAAGCGCACGCGCAATGGCGACTCGCTGTTTCTCGCCTCCTGAGAGAGTGAATGCCTCATGATCTATTCGATGTGAGAGTCCTACTTGCGCTACGACATTTTCTGCACGAGTACGCCATTCCTTTTTGGGTACCGAAGAGTAGTACAAGGGCATGTAGATATTTTCCAGTACCGTTTGGCGAGGCATGAGATTAAATTGCTGAAAGACAAAACCAATATCTTCGTTGCGTACGCGGGCGAGTTCTGACGGCGTAAAATCCTGAAAAAGCTTTCCTGTAAATTTGTAGGCACCCGAGGTTTGAGGGTCAAGGAAACCAAGAATATGCAACAATGTTGATTTTCCAGACCCCGAAGGTCCCATAATCGCCACAAACTCACCTTCTTGTATTACAAAACTGGCTCCTCGAAGTGCTTGTGTACCGTCCGTATACGTTTTTACGAGGTCAACTACCTCAATAAGAGGAGTCATCCCGTTAGAGACCGCCCCGCCTTGGCGGGACGTCGGTTAGATTATTAATTGTGGCACATTTATCATATTCCATATTTTTAACCACGTTCAGAAAAAATACCGTTTTAGTCTCTAACGGGATCATGCTTCTTCAACATACAGAACAATTTCATCACCCTCACGTAATCCTGAGGTAACTTCTATAGTACCCTCTGAACCACGTAATCCGATTTCAATATTTTTCTCAGAGAAGGTACCATCAGAGAAGGTACGCACGTAGCTCTGTGTTCCTTTGCGCAACACACTACGTATAGGTACAAAAAGCACATCTTCGCGTAAGTCAGTACGTATTTCAATATCAGCAGTCATTCCTGGACGTATCTGTACATCCTCTATTTCTGTATCAGTGAGTCTCAGTGTTGTTTTGTAGGTTGGTACACCGTCCCGTATTGTCTCAGAAAGCGCAATTCTAACTACTTCTGCAGTAAACACGTCTCCTTGTTCAAAGGCGTCAAAAGTAATCTCACAGGAGTCACCAAGTTTCACTCGAGCAATATCAGCTTCTGGTATATATGCCTCCACTTCAAATGTTCCCTCTGTAATAAGCTCGGCGATGGGTTCGTATGGAGACACCATTTCTCCTGACTCAAAAAATACTTTTGATACTACCCCCGATCGAGGTGCGTGTAATACAGTATCGCCAAGTTGTTTTGTCATCTTTTCCAGTCCTGCACGTGCTGCTGCCACCATAGCCTCCTGTACTGAAATTGTCTCATCAGACACACCTGCTACGGAAAGTTCAAGGTCTCGGAGAGCGAGGGAGAGTGATGACTCGGCAGAAAGTAAAGCGCTATGAGAAGTGAGAACCTCCCCTCGAACCGTACTTACCGCCGTACGTGCTCCTGTGATAGAGGTTTGAAATGTCTCATACACTGTTTGATCGTACGTATCACTCGCTGCATAGTCATTAATAACTTTTGCCAAGGTGGTTAGGAAGTCTTCAATATAGAGTAAGTCACGACCTGTTGCCAACAACGCTTCGTCAACTGTTATTGTGGCATCCGTTGCTCGCGCTTTCATGTTCACAAGAAGTGTTTCAATCTCTCTACGCTTTGTGCTGAGATCAAGCTTCGTTCCTTCATCTGCATTGAGGTAGTACTTGGTAGTGCCATAGGTAAACGTTACCCCAAGCTCAGGATTGGAGCTTTTCAATTCAAAAAGTTCGTCAGCTTTTTCGTGTATAGCATCATCTGCATACACAAACGCCCTCTCGAGTGCCGCACGTGAGGTTTCTTGTGCTTGAACAAGAGCTCGTTCTGTCTGTATCACAGACTCATCTTTCAATGCCTTCTCCTCATATCGTAGCGGTGCAAGTAATTCTTTCAATTTTGCTTGTTCACCTGCCAACCGCGCTTCGGCTTCTTGCACTGCATATTCCGATGTATTGGTATCGAGTGCTGCAATACGAGTGTTTTTTTCAACCTGAGTCCCTTCTTCTATCGCCAAGTGTTCCAAACGTCCACCAGTTGAAAAAGCAAGTGTCATTCGTGTTGTTGGCTCAACATGTCCAGTAACAGAAACATCATTGTATACCTGACCACGCTCCACTTTGACTGCTTCAAAACTTGGTACTTCGGTGCCAGAATCTCGTGTCATCCAAAAAACGACGCCGAGCACAAGCACAAAAAGAAAGACATATATCTTTGTTCTCATTTTCATGTGTAGTGTCAGTATACCGCACACTAGTGGCTACTCATGTACGTTTTTACACAAGAAGGACTTAAAAGATTCTAAATTAGACTTACGCCAAAGGGAGCTTGATGACAAGAAGTACTCTTGCCCGCCCCGTACCCATTGCGAAGCTTTGTGGTACTGGGGTGGTGCGCCGTTTGCGTAAGTCCCATCTAAAATATAACCTCTAGCGATATACCCTCAGACTGAACATCTGCGGAATACGAAACGTTAAGGTAAGAGGCAACGTCGTTGATTAGTTTTGAAAAAACAAAGGACTGATCCAGCGCTCCACGTGCCTCTTGGGATATGATAAGGTTTACGTATTCCTGTGCATTTGGCACTTTCTCTGCAAGAATAATAAAAATATACTTTCCATCAATCGTTTCCTTTTGTGCACGAAAACCACGCATAGTTACCTTCATCTGCGGAGGGACACACGTCAAGAAAAATTTTGCAATAGACCAAATAAAAAGTTTAGTCAGCGACACATCCAGACTTCGTTCTTTATCTTCGTCCTCAATTTCTGCTTCAAGGATAAGTCCATGTCGCTCATACTGTAGTTTCAACTCTGTGGCTGCCTGACGTATCTCTACAGGAAGATTTGTTTTTGTAATTTCACTCTCATATGCATTACTAAGTATCTTTCCGGCAACGTGTGCGTGTTTCGTTAGCGCAATACCAAGTTCTGTAGATGCAGAAATTCCCGAAAGATATTTTTCTCTTTTTTCTTTATCCTTGTATGCTTTCTCAAGAAGTTCTACCTGCCACTTGGTTGCGGTAAGTGGTGCAAGTAAATCATGTGCCATTACCTGCAACAGAAGTGCATTATGATCTATCATCTTTTTCATATAAGCGTCTCAACACTGTATCAATCACCACCTCAAGCGCGGTGTTTGCTTTGTTAAGGAATATAGCATTATGTTTAGTTGCCTCAAGTTTCAAGCCACCTTCCCCCGAAAGTGTCGTAAGTATCACGACAGGAGTTTTTTTGTCAGAAGCACGAAGTTCTTCAAGAATCTGCATACCACTTTTCCCAGGGAGCATGATATCAAGTATGACGCAGTCCGGATTGTGCTCTTGTATTAAGTCTATGACTGCAAATCCATCACCTGTTTCAATGACATCAACACCTAACGATAGTAGCCGTTCAGCCATAAACTGCCGTAAGGGAACATCATCTTCCACTACGAGTACCTTCCATTCTTTTCTTTTCTTAAAAAATCCAAATAATCCCATGTTCGTTTTTAAAGTCTTTTTTCTATAGCATTCACCACTTCATCCAATGATGTCGATGATTTGTTGTAAAATTCAGAATCAAGTCTGATGGCATCTGCACGTAAATCTTCTGATCCCAACAAATTTGAAAGTATTGCTACTGGCATAGTATACCCTGAATTTCTCAACTCCTCTAAGAGGGAAATACCGTCTTCCATTGGAAGAATAAGGTCTAACACAAGAGCATTCGGCTTTTCGGATGCAACGATATTTAAAACCCCTTGTGCAGCACTCGCCTCAAGTACTACATACCCTTTTTCCCTAAACTTATCGGCAAGTGCACTCCTTAGAACTGCATCATCTTCAACGACAAGGATTTTTCGAAAATGTTTGATAAATTTGTTTAATGACATATGCTATTTTGAAATTGTATATTTCCTATCCTACCCTTTTCATAGATTCCATACAAGGACACTCTCTGTAAATCCCTTACACCACTCGAACAGCTTCCTCTATTGTGGTTGTTCCTGATAATATCTTCAAGACAGCATCTGCCTTGAGTGTCTTCATACCATTTTCTATTGCATAATCTTGTATTTCATTTAGCGGTCTTTCTTCAAACAACATATTACGAATCGCATCATCAAACACCATGATGGAAAAAATTCCCGTTCTTCCCTTAAATCCAGTCTGTTTACATTTTTCACATCCCTTCCCCATATAAAACGGTTCCTCAACTTTTTCTAATCCAAAATACTTGAGGTGTGTTTGCGAAGGTGTATAGGTGTGTTTGCAGAAGTCACAAACGCGACGAACCAATCGTTGCGCAATAATACAGTTCAGTGTGTGAGCAAGAATGCTTCGTGGAATTCCAAGCTCTATAAGCCGAGCTATCGTACTGATAGCGGTATTTGCATGAATTGTTGAACCAACAATTCGCCCGACGAGCGCACTGCGAACCGCATGCTCAGCAGTTTGCGGATCCCGAATCTCTCCTACCATAAGGACATCGGGGTCTTGCCTAAGTACAGAGGCCATCGCAGCTTCATACGTAAATCCACGCTCTTCTCGAATTTCACATTGACGAAGCCAGCTCAGATGAAACTCAATAGGATCCTCAAGTGTAATAATGTTTTTTTCGTCACTACGCAACTCACTCATGATTGAATAGAGTGTCGTGGTTTTACCTGAACCTGTTGGCCCAGTAATAAGCATCATACCGTAAGAGGTGAGCAGTACCTCGCGAAGCTTTCCGAGTGACTCTAAATCCATTCCGAGCCCATCAATGGTTATAAGTGCATTTTCTCGATTTAAGATACGCATAACCACCACTTCCCCATTCACGGAGGGGAAAACTGAAACTCTGATATCAAAGTAGTGTTGTTTATTCCCCAATTCCATACCGTGTTGAGTACTATGCATCTCTCCTTGTTGCTCCTCGGTAGCTGTTTTTTTTACCTCTTCCTGTACAAGCTCTATGTGTCCATCTTGAGGGGTTGCATGTTCAGCAATATCCATATCCCCCAAAACCTTGAGAGCATTAAGAATTTCTTCATACTCGTCGATAGAGCGCTCCATGTATTGATGAAGAACGCCATCAATACGAAAACGTATAAGGTAGCTGTAGTCTTTTGGTTCAAAATGCACATCAGATGCACCTTGTATTATCGCCTCACCAAGTACTCCTCGTGCAAAAAGCAACGCATCCTGATGTATCTCCTGGGCTTCTTCACCCTCCTTCTCCCTGGCAGGTGTAGGTGGCGTAGGCGCTTCGACATATTCCTCCTCTAACTCTTGTTCAGGTCCTTTTCTTAAACGAAAATCAGACGCTTTGCGTACAAAACGCCGTTGCTCTGGTGGGTATGTTGGATTTGAATGTTGGTTTGTTGTATAACGACCCATATCAACTCAATAATAGCAGAGCATGCCGTGTGCGCACTAGACTGCGCAACTTGTATAACATGAGGTGCGAGTGCTTATATAGGACTTACGCAAACGGATGCGGTTCGAGGCGCCCGAGCAAAATAGAACGAGTTGTATGAACAATACTACGAGAGATATTTTGTGAAAGGCAACGATGAAACGCGCCGTTTACGTAAGTTCTTTATTCAGTAGTGATTCCGTCAAAGTGTTCTTCAATATCATCTGCCTTTGTCTTATGTACCGTTCCATCCTTGTGTTCCGCTGGAGAGTATACGGAATATAGGCGAAGTGGTTCGTCTCCTGTGTTAATGACATTGTGATTCGTCCCTGCCGGGATGACTACCGCCCAATCTTTGAGAAGGGCATGCTCTACGCCATCAAGAATCACGGTCGCCTTACCGGCTTCGATACGAATAAACTGATCCAAAAAATGTACCTCTGCTCCGATCTCGTCACCTGGTTGAATCGTCATGAGTACCAGTTGGCTGTTCTTTCCTGTATACAGCACCTTTCGATAGTTTTCATTTTCCACTGTCTCTTTTTCTATGTTTGTGATATAGCCTTTCATAGTGTAGTAGGTTAATGATGTGGATCCAGTATACCATGGCAAAAAATTGCAGGCTTTGTTCCTTTTCTTTAGGAGTTACGCAAACGGATACAGTTCGAGGCGCGCAAACAAAATACTACGAGGCGTATAGATAGTACGGTGAGTAGTATTTTGTGTAGCGCAACGAAGAAATGTGCCGTTTCCGTAAGTCCTATCCTATTCTGTCCTTAAAGCATCCACCGGTTGTAATTTGCTCGCATTGTTTGCAGGGTACAGACCAAAAACCACCCCTACACCAACAGCAACAACAGTGGCAAGAAGCACAACATCTGCTGATACAACCACAGAAAGTGTACTCATTCCGCTTGCGGAAAGTGCTTGATTAGCAAACTGTGCCAAAATCCAGGTAAGCGCTATCCCAATAATTCCACCGAGCGACGTAAGGAATACAGACTCCACAAGTATTTGCAAAAGGATATCTCGACGTCGAGCACCAATAGCTTTCCTAAGCCCTATTTCTTTGGTACGTTCCGTAACAGTCGTCAACATCATGTTCATGGTTCCTATACCACCCACAAACAACGCAATACCTCCTACTATGCCCAAAAAAAGACTAATCATACTCGTGGTCTCTTGTGCTGACTCGATGATGGATTGCGCAGTTGAGACTTGGAACAAATCTTCACTGTCAGACGCAAGGTATCTTGAGGTATTGAGTCCTGCGAGTATATGTTTCCCTGCGACTTCAAAAAATGCAGAGTCTTCTAAGGAAACACCAATTGTACTGAAATTGCTCGTGTTGGTAAGTGTGCCAAGTACGGTTTGATAGGGTACGTAGAGTGTGCCATCCGTTCTGGAGAACCCGGCACTTTCAATATCAACCACACCAATCACCTCGTACTGCTGACCTCCGATAGAAATTACTTGTCCCACAAGCGCCCGCCCCGTGTCTTCACGTACCTTAGTATCCAAATCAGTAGTCGCAACAACCACCTGCTCTCGAAATTCGATGTCCTTAAAATCAAACATCGTACCAGTGAGAATTGAAAAATCCTGCACTGTCATAAAATCCCCCACGATGCTTGAGACTGTAACATTATAGTCTTCCCCTCCAATAATCACGTCTGCTCCGCTCACGCTTACGGTACCTATTGCTGCCTTTGTGTAGGGTTGCTCAGTAACCCAAGCCAGATCCTGTGTGGTAAGTGAACCTTGAACTGAAATATCACCTTGAGAAAATGAGCTAATACGGCCAATGATATTTTGTGAAAGCCCTTCCCCAAGTGCAAGCATTGCGGTAACTGCAAAAATACCAACAACAATACCTATTATTGTAAGACTTGAACGAAGAATATTAGCCCTGAGTGCTTGGCTGGATTCCTGAATGATGTGTCGTAGTTTCATCCCGTTAGAGACAGGTCACTAAGTGACCGTCGGTTAGATTGATAATGATTGTTTTCTGTATGCTTTTCATGACACTACATATATTTATATAATTCTACACTTTCTCGTCTCTAACGGAATTCATACTATTCAAAAATTACACCATCTTTAATCGTAATCGTTCTATCAACAAGTTTTTCCACCGCATGGTCATGCGTCACTATCACCACAGTTGTCCCAAATGTCTTGTTGAGGTGAGTGAGTGCATCAAGCACGCTTTCTCCTGTTTTACTATCGAGATTACCTGTCGGCTCATCTGCAAGTAGTAGCTCTGGATGTGCGACAAGTGCTCGCGCTATAGCAACGCGTTGTCGTTGTCCACCTGAGAGCTGGTTTGGTCTGTGGTGCCAATGGTCCTCTGGAAGTGCAGATTCTTTAAGCGCTTCTTCTACACGCTCGGTATACGACCCTGTAAAACCTTGCTGGTATTGCAGTGGCAACATCACATTTTGAAAAACAGTCTTTCCTTGAAGCAAATGAAACGATTGAAAAATAAAGCTTATGGCGACTGAACGGAGTTCTGCTAACGCATCATCATCAAGTGTACCCACATTATGAGAACCGAAGTGGTATGTACCGGACGTCGGTGTATCAAGACATCCGATAATATTCATAAGAGTAGACTTGCCTGACCCCGAGGGTCCCACAATAGCAACAAGTTCTCCTTTGTTAATCGTGAGGGTAATATCATGAAGCACACTTGCGGTGACTGTCTTACTCAGTACAAATTCTTTATATACGTGTTTAAGCGTAATAATGCTATTTTCTGATATTGCTTCCATAGAGATATGTGTATTACTCTGCTCCCGCGCCCTGCGAAGGGCTTTGGCCACTTGGGCTTACACCCTCTTCTCGTATACGTCCACTTCCTCCACCAGGGGGACCAAATCCTTGAGTCTCTACCACGGAACCCTCTGTCACTCCATTCGTACTTGTAACTTCAAGAAGTTCACCTGCTTCAAGTCCCGACAGCACTTCTACATAATACTGCCCGCGTAAACCGAGCTCTATAGGGCGCGAGTATGAAGTATGCGTACTTCCTTCAGTTCGAAGAATACCCATCTGTTCTACCTGGATGTGCTGATCTCCTGATAGTCCCTCAAGGATAGTAACGTTCGCCTTACCTTCACTATACTGCACCGCAGATACAGGAACGCGTAGGACGTCTAACTTTTCTTCTTGCACAATTTCTATATCCGCAAGCATACCATCCCTAAGATCGTATGTAGCAACATCGTCCTCTGCTATGCGCGCAAGAACCTCGTACTGCGCAACGGTACTTGAATCAGGGAGTGAACTTATCTCAACTACTTCTGCTTCAAGAGGCGAGCTTCCAGGAACTGAAGAAAGTGTGACGAGCACCTTCTGCCCAAGGGTTACTTTTGTTACATCGTTTGCACTAAGGGAGAATGTCGTCATAAAGTCGTCTGAAATAAGTGAACCAAAATTTATGGAGTCGTTGCTGTCTTTTGTGGGTGTTGCCCCAACCACAACGTTTTCCATTCCCTCAATCGTTCCAGAAAAAGGTGCCACAATACGCCGCTCAGTAAGTGTGTCTATACCTTTCTGCAGATTAACCTGAGCTTTTTCTATTGCAAGCGATGCCGACTCAACATCAAGAGCTCGCTGTGGAACTGTGTCCCCTCGTCTTTCTTGCTCAAGTTGAATTTTTTTATTGGCAAGTGTTACTGTATCGGTATCTATATTTTTATCTATATCTATGATTGCATTCTTGTAGTCCTCGACGTTGACGACGTATTCAGATGCATATTTGTTTGGCACCGCAATAATCCATTCATCCCGTGTCGTTGAAGAAGCGGGAAAGGTAATCGTCAGCCCTCGTGTACCTAGTTTCGTTTCTACACCCAAGTACACGGGATACACCCCAGACTCAATACCTTTCAACTCATACGAGTACCCGGAAGCCTCCCCAGAAGCATATAGCCTCACTGAATACTCCCCTTGCTCAGTATGCGTGTAGAGTCCTCCAATAACGGGCGCAACTCTAGAGATTTGAGCATTGTACCGCACATCTGTCGGTATTGCTTCAAGATTACTATTAAGAAATGTACGGAGTGTTTCTACTTTGTCAGTGGGATATTGTGCAAGTTTTTTCTCAAGCACTTCTATATCATTCATGAGTGTTGTAATCGTCGTGTTTTGGTCCTTTGCTGCACCTTGTTGTACTGCAAGCAAAAGCTCAGCTTCACGTATCCCTATTTCTGATTCAACAATATCTACAGATACATCGCTTTGGTCAAAAGAAAACAGAAGCTGTCCTTTTTCCACATGTGCACCGTTTATTACACGCACCTCATCAATACGATTGGTAAGCTTGTATACATTTAAATCAAGAATATCTGCTGCGACTATCTTTCCTGTGGTTTGTATACCACTGGTAACGGTACCGGTGGTTACTTGATGAGCGACAAGTGCAGCCGTCGTGGTAGGGGTCGGGGTACCAGAACCCCAGAGTGCATAAGCCACGCCTCCCAGAATCAGAATGGCAACAACACCTATTATTTTGCTGTTTCGTAAAGAGAAAATGTTCATATATTGCGGTTAAAATGTTATGTGTTGGTACTTAGTACGTGCAAATTATATATTTTCTTTCATGTATAAACTCGTTTTAAACATCCCCCTCAGAAGGATGTTTAAAACCACTAGTTATGGCAAGCAGTCTATACCTGCTCTTGTTTGAGTAAACGTGCTTTTTGCCGTATACCTCTATTGTACCCACCCAGAGTGCCGTTACTTCGAACAACACGATGACACGGTATAGCGGGGTCAAAGTTGGTGTGCAAGATGGCACCTACTGCACGAGAAGCTTGTGGATTACCAGCATCAATTGCGACTTGCTTATACGTGCGGGTTTCGCCTTTAGGTATAGCTCGAACTACTGTAAAAACACGTTCTCGAAACGTCATACTTACTTATTTAAGATAGTAATGGTGAGTTGAAGGATAGTAGCAAACAGTCCCCATACAAGATACGGTATGTTGCTATACGTTACCCACGAAGCATAGGGGTGTATAGCCCACAATGCCCATATGAGCGTCCCTACTACCAAAAGTATATCGAGCGCCGCGAGAGCATTATTCTGAAGTCCAAACTGAATAGGAGTAAACGCAAGGTTAAAGATGATATTAAGAATAAAAGGAAGTGCGACTATGAAAGGAATCTTCCCTTTTAAGTACAGGTATCCCACATATCCGTACGAAATAGCAATGATGATATAGAGCACAGTCCACACAGGACCAAAAACCCACGAAGGTGGTGCCCATGTTGGTTTAGTAAGAGTTTGATACCAGTTGTACGTCTCCATAGACATAGTATACCACTCAAGAGGCAGCACCTTTACATCAAAGCGCTTTACACACCAATAGAGTTAATTAACTCAAGAAACCGAGCTTCTTTTTCTGGAGTAATCATTTTAAAAAAATCCTGAATGTTTTCAAAGCCATCAGAACGATCTTTAATATAATGTTCTCGTGCATAGTCAAGGTGCTCTTTTGTAAACACTTCATCTCCTTGCATTCCAAAATAGTTTTTAAGTTGTGACATGCGTTCTAAAGTTTCTCCACCACTTCGATTGTACTCATCAATTCGCATTTTTTGTTCCTCTTTTGTAAGTTTTGTCTTACCTTCATCAAGGAACTTTTGGTACTCTTCATCAGTCCATGGGAAAGGAATGACGCTAGGATCAACTGCCTCAAAAAAAAGAATATCGAAGTATTCTTGGTCTTCGTTTTCTGGTGTTTCTGGTAAACCAGGTAAGTGAGGTAATCCCTCCATTCTTACAATATGTCCTTTCTCATGCGACTCAGCCATCGACCATTCTTTTGTAGTTAATTTTTTCCCTTCCTCTGTTTCAAATCCCAAATGAAGTGGTTCTGTTCTACAGAGACCATCGTTCTTATAATCAAAATTTGTAGCTGATTCTTCTTTTTTTATACGTTCTTCTAAATCAGCAGCTATTTCTTCTTTTGAAGGCACCCTGCCACCATATTTTAAAGCATGTAGTTCATGTGCCTTATAAAGATGGTCGACATATTTCTCCTTATTTTTAGGATGCCGCAATCGCGCAAAAGCCAAAATCATTTCATTCTCAGGAGAATTTGCAGTTTCGGCTATATGTACCTGTTTAAGGTTTGATGGGTTTTCATAACTCATACCTAAATGCTACCATGCATAGTTTCACTTATGAATACTGTATATACTTCCCCATATTCTCATTAGAAAAAAGGAGGTCGGTCCTTCTTTTTAAATATCCTCTTACAATACATCTCGTAATTGAATGATTGAAGTAATTGTATGTGAAGGATTTCCAGAATGTTCGTCAGGTAATTCATTTGCGAATTTTCCGTTCTGCACCCAGATAGTTTTACATCCATTTTTATTTCCCCATGTAATACCCCGCATCACGCGATCATCAACGATAACAACGTCCTTATGTTTTAATCCAAGTTCAAGTAATGTATCTTCATACATCTTATCTTTATTCTCTGTATCAAACTTGATACTTACAAAATACTGGGCTAGATTTTCTCTTTCAATTATACTCATCCTTTCTGTAATCTTAGACTGCCCTGCGGTCGCAAGAGCAACTATGGCAAGTGTGTAGTTCTTTGACCTAAGGTATTCAAGGATTGATTTCGTATCAGAAAAAAGCGCACCCTCTTCTGGGTTGTATAGTGTTCTCCCCCAATCAAAAATCACTGTTTTCATAATGAAAGCATACCATATTTTTCAAACTCCCATGTAACGCAAAGCAGTTTGCGCGGACGAAGGCCTGCCTGCCGCAGGCAGGGACTTGTCCTGACGGTCACAAAACTCGCAAGCTCGTTAAGTGCCGCGGGACACGCCTCGCCTGAGCCAAGCCCCAGGTTTGGGCTCGGCACATGGCTCCGGCGTTCAAGTCCCTTCGTCCGCTGCAAACAACAACAAAACCGAAGCTACTCGCTTCGGTTTTGGTTGTTTGCGCGGACGAAGGGACTTGAACCCTCAACCTCCCGCGTGACAGGCGGGTGCTCTAACCAGTTGAGCTACGTCCGCAGACGTAACGAGATTAGAGTACCGCAAGTATGCAAAAATTACAAGAGCATACTACATGCCTTGCGATTTTTGCGTCTACTCATGTCTACTTCTTCCAATCTTCGACTACGACGCGCTTGTTTTTTTCGTCAATTGTAAGTTTGAGTTTTTGGCGATCTTGCCAACCCCACATGCGTACAATCTCGATAGGTAATGTTAGCGCATAGCTCTTCCCGCCCGCAAGCTTAAAGAGTGAACGTACATTCCTTTCTTCTAATTTTCTTCGTGCCATATGCGCAAAGTATAGCATTCCCATATTTTTATGCCAGTACTAGGTGACTATAATTTTAGTATTTACTAAGCAAACAGTACTACTACAGAAAAATAGCTTGTTTGTTAGGTCCTTTGTATTTTTTTTCGCAAAAACACTATTTAAAAATGTGTATTAATATCAATATATTTACACCACACAATACAATCATGATTTTTAAAAGACCTTTTAATCACCAATTCAAAAAATTTGAGACAAGAATTGTAATATGCGGATGGTGTACCACACTTTCAAATGCAAAACATCCACCTTGTAGTGGATGTTTACTTGTGTCGGGGGAGAGAATTGAACTCTCGACCTCAACTTTATGAGTGTTGTGCTCTAACCAACTGAGCTACCCCGACATAAACCTTAGACGCCAGAGTACCATGATTGCTTCAACCATTCAATTATACTATGTACGAGTTGTGAGTAGAGAGCCGTATGCCGTTTATAAAAAATTCAGCCCCATCCCGATGAATCGAAATGGGGCTAAGTTTTTGAGGAACAGTGGTATCCTAGGACACCCTGAGAGTTACGAGAACCACTCTCCTTCCTGCCTTGCATGCGCAGGGCGGCGAACGCCCGCAAGCCAAAGTCTGTCGTGCACGTAAGCGTCGTTGCAACTACCAGCATATACCCTGCAACCGCTGAACGTGAGGTAACGCAAATTACCCTCGGAATCCTTCTCGTGAGCATAGTGGGGGTACTGCTCGGCGAGAGCGGGATCTGCTTCATTGGCCGCAACGACCGCCAAGAGGTTGTCATAAAGCTCACGTCGTTTAACTGCCTTCGTCATATCGGCGTCACTCATAAAGCCAGGTCCAGTATACTCATCCGGCTTTGGTTTGAATAACACAACCTCAAGTTTATCCCCCCCACCACCTATCAGCATCCTGTCCACAACCACATGGTCTGCACACTGTGCTCGTTTAATAGCATCCAACGCTTCATCCAAGTTGCGGTTACGGTCCACCGTGACACGGCGAACTATGAACTTGCCTACTGTATCAACTAGTTTCCGAAACTCCCTGTACAGTATCATCCCGAGATTCTCATCATCAAGAAGTAGTCTGACAGCAGACCCATGATTCATGGAGCGACCTCTAGACAACTCATGACGGAATTTGTCGAGGATGTCTTCGATTTGCTCACAGGTCATCATTTCTGCGGGTGCGATCTTTGTCATGGCGTCATCTCCCTTTTTTTTGATTTTTCCTCTACGCCGAGGAGGTCACTATAAGCCAGTATGGTCACAGCAAGGAGACCCCGAGCTTGTCGAGGGCTTCTTGCTGTGACCAACACGCCAGCTAAGCTGTATCAAAGAACTTAATTTAAGTTATACACTTAATAAGTATTAAATCAATACTGTACTGTGTACGAAAAACACAAACTTTCTATTGTTATTTTATTGTAGGGCGTCCCATGTAGCACTAAGCAGTGGATGACGTTTTGAGACACTGTTTTTCGGAAAGTACCCCGTACCTATATTCCATACCATCACCCCTCCTAAATTCATGCGTTTCATGTATGCAACCTTTTCTTCTACCGAGCGTTTGTTTTCATATGAAATAAAACCACACTCAAAATCACCTATCTTTTTTGAGGAAGAGAGATACGGAACTTTTGCTTTATTGTCCCATTCCTCATACTTCCTTTTGTAGTAGTCTTCCATCATTGTTCGCATACTCATCGTATGCATGTCTCGTGAATAAAAGCTTGTCGGAAGCGTTTGGTTTGGTCTTTTCACCGGAGATTCCCAACAGGTCGCATACGTACCTATACCTATTCCTAGTTTTTTTTCAGGTACACCGGCTCGCAAGTAGGCATAGACTGATGTCTTAATAGAAGCAGGTGTACTGATACTTTCTCCCCCAAGAGCGCCTCCGTGCCAACTTTTCCAACCTGACCAAGGACCCGCCATGGAATAGCTCATAATGAACATCTTATCAACATACGGAGATAGATTTTTATAGAGAGAAAGATTTTTGCTAAAAATAATACTGCTCGGTACCCAATTTACAGGAACCGTAATAATAATATCTGGATCTGCCTTACGAAGATCCTGTACGAGTTTTAAAATCTGAGGCTCATCTTGCGCCCGTATGGGCTCCCAGTCTATGTCGATACCGTCATAGTTAATATCGTTTAAAAGCGTAAGAATATTTTTAACAAATTTTGCTCGATTTGCATCAGAGGTTGCGCTGAAAAATTTATCTTCTTCATTTGGACCACCAAGCCATACGAGCTTTTTTACACCCGCTTTCTCTGCCCGTTCACCAACATCGAGTGCCATTTTTCTTCCGTCACCATTTGGGAGATGCCAATGTTCATCAAGTGTGCCGTCAGCCTGTACACCAACACCACCTACCACAACATGTGTCATAAGTGAGAAGTCGATATCCTTAGGTTTAAGAGTACCATTTTGATACCCCACATAGTAAGTTAAAAGCCACACATCAGTTTCCGTTGTTTCGTTCTCTTGAGTCGCTTTTGTACTACCAAGAAGTGCTGCCTGTATACTTGAAAAGGGGGCTAAAAATAAACTTATAAGGAGTGTCACTCCAAAAATTTTGTGCATGTTCATAGCTGTAGTATAGCAGACGTATGAGATGCGCTTAACTTGCAGGGACCGGAGAGTTGCGGAATTGCCTCTGTTTGTGGTAGGGTAACAAGCACTACAGAGTAGTAATACTTTTATTGCGGGGTGGAGGAGTAGTACCTCGGAAGGCTCATAACCTTCAGGCGCCGGTGCAATTCCGGCCTCCGCAACATTCTAGAGTTAAAAGTGTAATGTTAAAAGTTGAAAGTAACGAGTAATAAGCTCTGAGTTAACTCAGAGCTTATTACTTTTAACTTTATGAACTTTGAACTTTCAACTCCGTTTTTTACTCAACTTACTCGTAACTCAGAACTCGTTACTCGCTTTACTCGCCTATATGTATTGAAATTCTTTGAAGACTAGAGCATACAACTCTATAACACGCTTTGTTTCACGTTGCGTCAGTATGTAATCCCCTCCTTCATGTGCTATTTGATTTCGGATTTTATGAGCTTCCCATGCTGCGTCAAGATTCTTCACATCACCTCGAGTTGCTGCTTTAAGTTTTTCTCCAAGTGAGACCCCTTGGTATCCCACTCGAGTAAAGAGCTCGTCAAGCATCACATCCGATTCAAGAATTGCAAACCTCCAGTCGCTTGGATTTTCTGAACTTACGTTTTTAAGCACCTTTTCCCATCGTTCATTGCGGTACGGCTCAGTCACTTTCGGTATCGCAGCCTGGATTCTTTGTGTCTCACGCGTACGGATTTGATTCGTACGAATCGTAACGTACACAATCCCGCCAAGAAATACGAGTGTAATTATTGTTCCGATAATCATTACGGTAGCTATAACACCCTTAATTAAACCCTTAACACCAGCATCTTCAAGTGCATTTTCCGGAACCCAGCCTTGTTCACCTTCTTCCTCGGTTTCAATAAACCACCAGAGTGCCCCACCCACTTCTACTGGGCCACCGAGAATTTTTGCCTTTTCTTCAACAGTCAGAAGGCCAACTACCCGCCCACCCCCTGCTCGTTCAAAGATATCTGTAATCTGAGCTCCTCTCACCAAACTTCTCTCTTTCCAACCACGGTCGCTCGCGAGCATCACCGCTGCCTCGGGCAACCAGCCCGTAACATCAGTTTCGTCACTCTCAAATAACCACCAGCGGGAGCCCCGTACTGTTTGAGGTCCTTTGGTGAGGATACCCCAGTCCCCTTGTGCTACTTTCCCTACAGAAACAAGTTCATCCGGACCTTTCCATACGTCGGTATCTAAAAGTGTGCGAACTTTTGAACCAAGTTTTGTCGCAGGGCCAATAC
>Ga0209212_1004678_pt1 | contig 16761 bp, 13 predicted proteins | sample RifGroC2_FD_183996 | JGI IMG/M metagenome (GOLD analysis project Ga0209212, IMG submission 183996) | Groundwater microbial communities from Rifle, Colorado, USA - Groundwater C2 (SPAdes) (version 2) | ecosystem: Environmental > Aquatic > Deep subsurface > Groundwater | place: Rifle, Colorado...
TGGACCGCAACGACCCCCGCGTCAAGGAGGTCTTCAACTGGCTCAGCACCAACTACACCCTGGACGAGAACCCGGGGATGGGGAAGGACGGGCTGTACTACTACTACCACACCATGGCCAAGGGGCTCAGCACCTACGGCGTCGACACCCTGAAGCTGAAGAACGGCAAGACGGTCAACTGGCGCACCGAGCTTGCCAAACGTTTCCTCGACCTGCAAAATGCCGACGGCTCCTGGGTCAACCCGAGCGGGCGCTGGTGGGAGAAGGATCCCGTGCTGGTCACTTCCTATGCCCTGCTGACGCTGGAAATACTGCACAGGGGGTTGTGAGCCTGGAGGGCGCATGAAAACGATCGAGCAAAAATTCAGCGTCAGCTACTCGTATCCGGTGCACTTCACAAGCGACGCCTTCGGCGAGGAGAACCCGGTACTGGCGCGGCTGCTGGCTGGGTCCGGCACCGGGAAGAGCCGGGTGCTGACCGTGATCGATGCCGAGGTGCTGCGGGTCAATGCCGGCCTCCTGGAGAAACTGAACCGGTTCGCCGAGGCGCAGGCGGGCGAGCTGGAATTCCTGCTCCCCCCCCTGGTGCTGCGCGGCGGCGAGGCGTGCAAGAACGACCCGGCCGAGGTGGAGAAAATCCATGCCCTGGTGGAGAAGCACGGCCTTTGCCGGCACTCCTTCATCCTCGCCATCGGCGGCGGTGCCGTCCTGGACGCGACCGGCTTCGCCGCGGCGACCGCCCACCGCGGCGTCCGGCTGATCCGGATGCCGACCACCACCCTCGCCATGAACGACGCCGGGGTCGGGGTCAAGAACGGCATCAACGCCTTCGGGCGCAAGAACTTCACCGGCTGCTTCGCCCCTCCCCACGCCGTGGTGAACGATTTCGACTTCCTGAAGCTGTTGCCGGCGCGGGATTTGCGGGCCGGGATCGCCGAGGCGGTCAAGGTGGCCCTGATCAGGGACCGCGCCTTCTTCGACTTCCTCTGGGCCTCGCGCCGCGATCTCGCCCTCTTCCAGCCGCAGGCGATGCAGCGGATGATCATCCGCTGCGCCGAGCTGCACCTGGAGCACATCGGCCGCAGCGGCGACCCCTTCGAGTTCGGCTCCTCGCGCCCGCTTGATTTCGGCCACTGGTCCGCTCACAAGCTGGAGGAGCTGACCCAGGGAGAGATCAGGCATGGCGAGGCGGTGGCGATCGGCATCGCGCTCGACTCGCTTTACTCGTACCACCTGGGGCTGATCGGCGAGCTGGACCTGCGCCGGATCCTCGCCACCCTGGAGGGGATCGGCTTCCGGCTCTACCACCTGGCGCTGGGATGGATCGACGTGGCGAAGGCGCTCAAGCAGTTCCAGGAACACCTGGGCGGGGAGCTGTCGATCCCGCTTCTGAACGGCATCGGCGCCAAGGTGGACCGGCACGATATCGACCCCGGGCTGTACCGGAAATGCATCAACACACTTGCGGCACGCAAGAAAGCGATGGAGAGCAGGGATGACCAGACCGAGTTGCAAGCTGACGGCGCAAGAGATCCTGGATACCTATTTTCTTGAGAACAGGGCCCGGCTCCTGGAGATCGCTTCCTTCCTGGACCGGGTGGACCGGGCTGCGGACGCGGCGGCGGGGCAGGGGGATTACCGCTACCGGGCCTTCCGGAAGGCGCTCGGGCTCCTTTTGGAGCCCGGAGCCGCGCGCACCAAGGCGATCCAGGTGAACTTCAGCGACCCGAGCAGCGAGCCGATAGCCAGCGCCGTCGGGCTGAAGGCGACCGGGGCCTGGGCAGGGGGCGGCGATGCAGGTAATTGAACCGCACATGCACATGGTCTCCCGGACCACCGACGACTACCTGGCCCTCGCCCTCGGGGGGATCCACACGGTGGCCGAGCCCGCCTTCTGGCCCGGTTTCGACCGGAGTGCCGCGGCGAGCTTCCACGACTACTTCAACCAGCTCACCGTGATCGAGCCCGCGCGCGCCGCCCGTTTCAAGGTGAGGCACTACTGCTGGATCGGCATGAACGCCAAGGAGGCCGAGAACCTGGAGCTCGCGCGCGAGGTGCTGGCCATGCTCCCCAAGTACCTGGACCGCCCGACCGCCCTTGGCATCGGGGAGGTCGGCCTGAACAAGAACAGCCGCAACGAAATCACCATCTTCGAGGAACAGGTGGAGCTGGCGGCCCGGCGCCGCGAGCTGCTCTTGATCCACACCCCGCACCTTGAGGACAAGCTGAAGGGGACCCGGATCATCATGGACATCCTGAAAAACGAGCCGCGCATCACCCCGGAGCGGGTGCTGATCGATCATGCCGAGGAGCATACCATCGGCGAGATCAAGGAGAACGGGTTCTGGTACGGCCTGACCCTCTACCCCGACTCCAAGGGGAGCCCGGCGAGGGCGGTCGACGCGCTGGAGATTTTCGGCCCGGAGCGGATCTGCATCAACTCCTCCGCCGACTGGAGCGTCTCCGATCCGATCGCCACCCTGAGGAGCGCCAACGAGATGCGGCGGCGTGGTTACCCCGAAGCGCTCATCGGCAGGGTGTTTTACGAGAACCCGAAGGAGTTTCTCAGCCAGTGCCCGAAGTTCAGCGCAGCCTGATAACCTACTGCAGCAACATCCATCCGGGCGAGTCGTGGGGGGAGACCTTTGCCGCCCTGAAGGAGCATATCCCGAAGGTCAAGGCGGCGGTAGCCCCGAAGCGCCCCTTCCCGATCGGGCTGCGTCTCTCGGCGCGCGCCGCCGGCGAGCTGGCGGCGGGGCCGGCGGCCCCGTTTGCCCGCTGGCTTCGCGAGCAGGACTGTTTCGTTCCCACCATCAACGGCTTTCCCTTTGGCGCCTTTCACGGCAGCCGCGTCAAGGAGGCGGTCTACCTCCCCGACTGGCGCAGCCCCGAGCGTGCCGATTACACCAAAAAGCTGGCGACCCTGCTGGCGGGCTGGCTCCCGGTAGCCGGGTCGGGCTCAATCTCCACCGTCCCCATCGGTTTCAAGGCGCACTTTGCCGCCGGCGAGCATCTGCTGGTGCGCGAGCGGCTCTTGGCGGTCCTTTTGCACCTGGAGCGGCTCCGGCAGGAACAGGGGGTGGACATCGTCCTCGCCCTGGAGCCGGAACCTGCCTGTGTCCTGGAAACCACGGCCGACCTGGTCCGCTTCCTGGAGCGGATGAATTTCCCCCACACCCTGCAGAACCGGATCGGCATCTGCCTCGATTGCTGTCACCTGGCGCTGCAGTTCGAGGAGCCGGCGCAGGTCCTCTCAACGCTGGCGGGTGCCGGGATACGGATCGGCAAGGTCCAGGTCTCCTCGGCCCTGAGCGTCCGGCATGACCGGCGCGAGTTTCTCTCCCCCTTCCTGGAGCCGTGCTACCTGCACCAGGTCGTGGTGCGCGGCGCGAACGGCGAGCTGACCCGCTACCAGGACCTGCCGGACGCCCTGCAGCGGCACCGGGGGGAGGGGGGGGACGAATGGCGCTGCCACTTCCACGTCCCTCTCTTCGTCGAGCGGACCGGCGAGTTCGGGACCACCCGCATTTTCGCCGAAAAGCTCCTGTCCCGCCTGGACCGGCAGGTCCTTCTGGAAGTGGAAACCTACACCTGGGGGGTCCTGCCGCCGCAACTGCGGGAGGGGGGGGTTACCGAATCGATAATCCGGGAAATCCGGTGGCTGCAGGAGAAAATGGCATGAAACGGACCGTCGTTCTTAACGTAGTGGGGCTGACCCGCTCGCTGATCGGGAGCGGGACGCCGCGCCTCATGGAACTGCTCGCCGGCAGCGCCGACATCAGGACCATCACCCCCGCGCTCACCTGTTCCGTCCAATCCACCTACCTGACCGGGACCCTCCCGAGCGGGCATGGCATCGTCGGCAACGGCTGGTACTTCCGCGAGCTCGGGGAGGTGTTTTTCTGGCGCCAGTCGAACCGGCTGGTCCAGGGAGAGAAGATCTGGCACGAGGCGAAACGGCGCGATCCCGCCTTCAGCTGTGCCAATACCTTCTGGTGGTACAACATGGTGACCGACGTCGATTACGCCATCACCCCGCGTCCCATTTACTGTGCCGACGGCCGCAAGCTCCCCGACTGCTACAGCATCCCCGCCGAACTCCGCACCCGCTTCAACGCCGAACTGGGCCAGTTCCCGCTGTTCCAGTTCTGGGGGCCCGCCACCTCCATCGTCTCCAGCGACTGGATCGGCCGTGCCGCCATGGCGATCGAGGAGCAGTATCGCCCGACGCTGCAGCTGGTCTATCTCCCGCACCTGGACTACTGCCTGCAAAAGCTCGGGCCGGAAGGCGACATCGCCGGCGACCTGGCCGAAGTCGATGCCCTTTGCGGCCGTCTGCTGGACTACTTTCGCGAGCGCGGCTGCCGGGTGGTGGTGCTCTCCGAATACGGCATCACCCGGGTGCAGCGCCCGGTGCACCCGAACCGGGTCCTGCGCGAGGCCGGTCTCCTCGCCCTGAAGCTGGACCAGGGGCGTGAATACCTCGACCCGGGAGCCAGCCGGGCCTTTGCGGTCGCCGATCACCAGGTGGCCCACATCTACGTGCGCGACCGGCGCGACATCCCGGTCGTGAGAGACCTGCTCAAAGCGCTGCCGGGAGTCGAACAGGTCCTGGAAGGGGAGGGGAAGCGGGCCTGCGGCCTCGACCACGAGCGCTCCGGAGAACTGGTGCTGGTCTCCGATCCTTCCAGCTGGTTCACCTACTACTGGTGGCTCGACGACGCCAGGGCGCCCGACTATGCCCGCACCGTCAACATCCACGCCAAGCCCGGTTACGACCCGTGCGAACTGTTCCTCGACCCGGCCATCAGGCTCCCCAAGCTGAAGATCGGCACGACCCTCGCGAAAAAGATCCTCGGCTTTCGCTATCTGATGGACGTCATTCCCCTGGACGCCACCCTGGTCAAAGGCTCCCACGGGCGGGTCACCGACGATCCCGCCGCCGGGCCGCTGTTCATGACCAGTGAGCCGAAGCTGCTCGATGGCAGCAGCGTCAGCGCCACCGACGTCTACAGCCTGCTGCTGCGCCATCTGGCGGACGACTAGTCATGGACGCCGCCGGCACCATGAAGGCCTACCTGCAGCTATGCAGGGTGAGCAACCTCCCCACCGTCTGGACCAACGTCCTTGCCGGCTGCCTGCTCTCCGGCGGCCGGATCACTGCCGGCCTCTATCTGCTGCTCGCCGTGTCGCTCTCCGGTTTCTATCTTGCCGGGATGGTGCTGAACGATCTGTGCGACACCGAGCATGACCGGCTGTTCAGGCCGTCCAGGCCGATCCCTTCCGGGAGGGTTTCCGAGCGTGCAGCGCTGGTATTGACCGCAGTGCTTTTCGCAGCCGGTTTCGGTTCGCTCGTCATAGCGCCGCACCTAAGCGGCATCGCCGTCGCATTGCTGCTCCTCGTCGTCATCGTGCTCTACGACCGGCATCACAAGCAGAATCCGCTCAGCGTCCTCCTCATGGCCGCCTGCCGCTTTCTCGTTTATGCAGTAGCCGCCTTCGCAGTGAGCGGCCAACTTGCCAGCGCCGTCATCGTGGCAGCAAGCGTCCAGTTCGCCTACATAGTCGGCTTGAGCCTCGTGGCACGGTACGAGAACAGCAGGGAGGCACCTTTCAGCTTCCCGGTCATGCCGCTTTTGCTAGCCGGCATCTCCGTTTTGGACGGTATCGTCATGGCGCTCTTCGTGGGGCCGGTTTGGTTTCTTGCCGGAATGGGAGGGGTTCTGCTCACCCTGGCCGGGCAGCGTTACGTGCGGGGGGATTGAAAGGCGACTTGGATCTTCGCGGAGGGGTAAGTCCATTCATGCTCCCTTGTGGATCCCGACGATGACCCGTCCCCCAGTATGGCCAGTGCCCTAGGCTAGCTCTCAACCGTTGTACCTGTACGGAAAAAACTTTCATTTTGGCCAATTCCACTCACCTATAGGAGCACTGATGGCAAAGGTTAGACGAGGCATACTAGGCAGCATCGCGGAAATGGTTCTCTATCTCGAGGCTTCCCCGAAGGGTTTTGCGGTGTACGGTATCGATAAGGTAGGCAGGAAGGTGGTCCTCGTCCGTCGCAAAGAGCTGGAGCCGTGTCTGCCGGATGCCGCCGACGTGGCACAGCTTCTGGCGAACTTCAGGAAGAAAACCGTGCAGTTGCATATCGGGTCTGATCGGGTTGAGGAATTTCAGCCTGAAATTGAAGAGCCCGAGGAGCCTAAGGGCGCATCATGAGTGGGCTCGGGAGTGTCGGTTTGACGCACTATCTGAAGCAATCACATGCTAATGGAGGTGGGAAATGGGCAGATTCCTGACTGTGTCGATGTTGGTTGTAACTTCTTGTTATGCCGCGACCGTTTACGGTGCTTCCGGCGAGACCTGGGAGGTTACCACCAGGACGGCTGACGCGGTGGGCTCCGGCTTTATTCCGGAGACGGTAGTGACGCTCTGTCTCCCTCCGGGGGGAGCAAAGGACCCGCAGCTGTTGCTGCGGCAGGAGAACGATTGCGAGATGACGGACATCAAAACAGCCGGCAAAAAGACGACGTGGAAGGTGCGTTGCGGCAGCGGCGATAATGAGATGACCGGCACAGGCGATGTGACCTATAGTACGAACAGTTATCAGGGAATGACAAAACTTGCCGGTCGATCCGGCGGCGAACCGGTGCACATGAAGATGACGTACCAGGGGAAGCGTGTCGGCGCTGTCTGCGATACGACTGCACCGCCTGTTGTCAAAGGAATGGAGGGGCTTGGCGAAATAATGGGGATGGCCAAGACACAGATGGCAGCCGCTGTCGCCGAGCAGTGCGAAGTTGCCAATTACCAGGCCGTCGACCTGATTTCCCCGCGGTTTTTCGGGGCAAACGCCGCTTGCCCCGACAAGGAAAAGTTTGCCTGCAAAGTGATTGTCAAAGCGGTTGTAAAAGACCCCGCCGCTTATGGAAAGCTGGCAAAATTCGAGGATACCTCTGACCTTGGCATTGCCAAAGCCTGTAACATCGACATGTCTGCCACGGCAAAAGCAATCTGCGGCAAGGTCAACGGGAACAATTATCACGACTATACCGATTATTGCCCTGAGGAAGTCAAGGCCTACACCGTGGAACAGGCAAGGCCTGCCGGACAGGCGGCAACTGCCAGGCCGGGTGATGCACCGGTTTCGAACATCATCGACAATGCCATCAAGCTGAAAGGTCTTTTCGGGTTTTAACCCGGATGCCAAATGGTATGACGTGGTGCATTCCGAAAGGCAAAAAAAGGCCCCGGGCAGTTTGCCCGGGGCCTTTTTTTTAAAGGGGAGCCAGGATCGTTCTGATTACTTGATGTGGCAACTGAGGCAGAGCTTAGAGCCACTGTTAGGGGCGAGCAGCAGGTAGTTGGTTGCGGTGGCGTCGTCCTGGTTGATCTTGTTGTGCACGTCGTGACAGGTGGCGCAGGTCATAATGCCTTTGCCCCCCTGGCTGGCACTTATGTACAGACGATCCGATATCTTGAGGCTGGTCCCGAAATAGGTGGCGGCTGAGTTCCTGATATATGCGTCTTTCCCGTCGGTATGCGCTGCCAGGTCAGGATCGCCGACAGTCGGGCCTGTTGCCACGCCGGTGCCTGCGCCTGCGCCATCATAGACAAAGCCGATGGGATGGTCGTTGTTCATGGCGCCGCTTTTAGCGACCGATGGCGTTGCGAACAGCGTGTCGTCCTGGTCCAGCGTCTTGCTGCCGGTAAATGCATAGTGGGTATCAACAGCAACGGAGCCGTCGTGGCAGCTCATGCAGAGCTTACTCGGTCCTTCCATCATAGTGCTCGGCTCGATAGCTGCGTCAATGGTTGCACTTTGGTAAGGGGAGAAGGTGTTGGTGGTCAGAGAGTGCGCCCAAAGCGGCAGGTAGTCGTTTCCGTCGGTGATGGCATGGTGAGGGGTGTGGCAGTAGGCGCAAACGCGTCCCTGCTGCGCCTCCGGATCACCTCCGGCAACTGTGCCGTATTGCGTCATGTCGTGGATCGATCCCTGAACTCCGCTCCTGGGTGCTGTTCCTGCTATGGCCATTGTTCCTGCAAAGGCAACCATACTCAGTCCGACTAATACGATATTCGCGTTCTTCATTTGCCACTCTCCTTTTTTCTGTTGTAACTGATTCAACTGCAGCCGCTGATACCTCACTCCGTGCTCTTCTCCCCCTTTCGTTTTTTCCCCGCCCTATCACCTTAAGAAGGTCGCTGTGCCATTATTTTCGGCGCCACTTGAATCTTGCTCGGTGAGGGGGGGTTCATAAATTATAGTCGATCGTTTGTTTAAATCGATTGTAATATTATTTTACATTAATGTAATTGGTTGCGACTGCTTCATTCACTGGCTCTGCAATCCACGATCAAGACATAAAATGCTTTCGCATCGATGCCTCTATGTCACATTGACAATGGAATCAGCTGGTTGAAATTGTGAGGCAGGAGAGGTCATCGCTTGATGCAAACCTGTCACAGACACCGGTGCTGAACTCCATAGTCAATTTGCCTATCGAGACTGTTAAGTTTTGCGACATAGTTGATTAGTCGCCTGTGCGATAGCTGGATTATGGCGTTGCTGATATCGGGAAGGCAGGGGGTAGGTGGATGGACTATGGGATGGTAAGGCAAGGGAAGGGGGGGGAGGCCGGGAAAGGATGACTGACGTCGATGTCGGTACCATGACAATTGCTATTTAAAAAAGTCGAGTCTCCGCGTATGATGGCCGCCAAAATCATACCAGGAGAATCGGAATGACTGTGTGGTTCATGTACATTGCGCTCGGGGCTTTCGCGGGGGTGCTGGCGGGCTTGCTCGGTGTCGGCGGCGGCTTGGTGATCGTGCCGGTGCTCACATTTATTTTTACCGCCCAACATCTGCCGGAGGGGCACATCCTTCACCTGGCTCTGGGCACCTCGCTTGCCAGCATCATGTTTACCTCGATCTCCAGCCTGCGGGCCCACCACGGGCGGGGCGCCGTGGACTGGATCGTGGTGCGGCGCATCAGTCTCGGCATCCTGGTCGGCACCTTTGGCGGTTCGTGGGTCGCCGCCCAGCTCTCAACCCGCTTCCTCAAGGGTTTTTTCGTCGTTTTCCTCTATTATGTCGCCACCCAGATGCTGCTCAATATCAAACCCAAGCCGCACCGCCAACTCCCCGGTTGGGCGGCAATGTCCGGCGTCGGCGGAGTGATCGGCGGCGTTTCCAGCCTGGTCGGCATCGGCGGCGGCACCATGTCGGTCCCTTTCCTGGTCTGGTGCAACATCGCCATTCACCGCGCTATCGGCACGTCAGCGGCAATCGGCTTCCCTATCGCCCTGGCCGGGGCGGTCGGCTATGTCGTGAACGGCCTCTCCGTCCCGCTCCCCCAGTACAGTCTCGGCTTCGTCTATCTCCCCGCTCTCGCGGGTATTGCCGCCACGAGTATCGTTACCGCCCCGCTTGGCGCGAAGTTGGCGCACAGCCTGCCGATTGATCAGTTGAAGAAGATTTTCGCCGTGCTGTTGATCGTGATGGGGACCAAGATGCTGCTGAGTCTGTTTTGAAGGAAGTTACTAGGGGCAGGATTTCTGCGCCGAGGCAGGGGCGTGAGACCTGATTTTTATGGCGATACGATCGGGAGCATTACGGTGAAGGTGGTTCCTCTTCCGGGCTCGCTCTCAACCTGGATCTCGCCGTCATGTTTTTTCACGATGTCGTAGACGATGCTGAGCCCCAGGCCGGTCCCTTTTCCCACCTCTTTCGTGGTGTAGAAGGGATCGAACACCCGCTCTATCTTGTCGGCCGCAATGCCGCAGCCGGTGTCCGAGACGGATACCCGGATGAACCGGTCGTCATTTGCGGTCCGCACGGTGATGACGCCGAAATTCTCGATCGCCTGGCTCGCGTTGACCAAAAGGTTCATGAATACCTGGTTCAGTTGCCCGGGATTGCAGAGGGTCGCGGGAATCTCCCCGTACTCCTTTTTCAGCTCCGCTTTGAACTTGAGTTCGTTCCAAACGATGTTGATCGTGCTCTCCAGCCCTTCGTTCAGGTTCGCCACCTTCTGCTCGGACTCGTCGAGCCGGGAAAAGCTCTTTAGTTCCTGCACGATCTTCTTCACCCTTTCCGCTCCCTCCAGGCTCTCCCCGATCAGATGGTCCAGGTCCCCGATTACGTAAGTTATCTTGAGCCCTCGTTTCCGATCCTCGATCTCTCGGGCCACCTCTGTCGAGCCGCTCTCCAGGGAAAGCCTCTCGATCGCCTCCCCCTGGAACCCGACAAAGCCGGTGAGCTTGCCGGCATACTTCCCTAGGGTGTTGAGGTTGCTGATGATGAATCCCATCGGGTTGTTGATCTCGTGCGCCACCCCAGCGGCCAGCTGCCCTATGGAAGCCATCTTCTCCTGCTGCAGCATTCGGGAGTGGGTGAGCTTCAAGTCGGTATAGGCGCTCTCCAGCTCCCGGGAGAGCTGTTTGAGTTCCGTGTTGGCGCTCTCCAGGGCCCGGGTGCGATCGACGACGCGCTGCTCCAGTTCCTCGTTGAGCTTCTGGATCGCCTCCTCCACCTGCTTCCGTTCCGAAATGTCCTCCATGATCACGTCCAGGTGGAGCAGCTCCCGGGCCGGACCGAAGGTAGGGTGGATGCTCAGCCGGACCCAGCGCCTTTTGCCGTCCTTTCGGTAGAACTCGACCTCGAAACTTTTCACCCGGCGCCCCTGCATGATCTCCTTGAAGAGCACCTTGCGCTGCTCCGGGTCGACGTAGAGCTGGCTGGCAACGTCGGTCAGCGAGGCGATCACCTCCTCGGCATTCTCGTAACCGAGCATCTCCGCGGTGGCCGGGTTGCAGCTGAGAAACCTTCCTTGCGGGGTGGTCTGGAATATCCCCTCCGCGGCGTTTTCGAAGATGCCGCGGTACTTCGCCTCGGCGAGACGTTCCTGTTCCAGTGCCTTCTTCGTGTCGGCGAAAAGGATCTGGTTCTCGATGGTGGAGGAGAGCAACCCCGAGAGGTTGCCGATGCCGAGAAGCGCCATTTCACTGTCGCTCACCCTGCGGCAGAAGGGGGCCCTGTCGGCGGAGTTCCCGACGGCGAGAAGGGCAACGGGGCGGGTATGGGAGCCCAAGGGGTAGAGGAGGTACTCGCTCACCCTCATCCGCGCCGCGAACTCCTCCAACTCCGGCGGCTGCCGCCCTTCGGAAAAGATCAGGCACGCCTCCCCGGCGTAGAGCGGGGAGAGAAGGGGATCGGTCCGGGCGATGGCGAGCGCGCTGACGGCAGCGCCGTCGTCGGCCGCGTAATAGCCGTCCAGGGCGCGGACGGCGTAACGATCCGTTTCCGCGTCATAGCCGAAAAAGATGACCCTTTCATAGCCTAGGTCGTTGATGATGAAGTCTGCGGCATGGACGAAGACCTCCGGCAGTTCCAGAGCGGCGTTCAGCTTGCGGTTGAACTGGTACAGTTCCTGGTACTCGCGAAGCTGCGCGTCGAGTTGCTCCTGGTACCGGTAGAGCTTCCCCTCCGCCTTGACCAGCTTCTTCACCTGCTCGGAGAGCGCCTCATTTTCCAGGCGCAGCACCGCTAGCTCGTCAACCGGCTCCATGTTGTCGCTCCGCTTGCCATGTTCAGGCTGTCATTTTTCATTCAGTACACCGCGGCAACCACGGCCGTGAAGTTGTGAAAGCAGTTGTAGCTCGAGATCGGGCCGATCTCTCCGTAGGTATAGAACCCGATCCAGGGAACGTCGCTCCCAAGTTCCCGCTGCAGGGAAGAGATCAGGGCACTCTTCTCGCTTTCCAGGAAGACCACCTTGCCGCGCCCGACACACTCGAACTGGAGTATGAACTTCGGTTTGCGCTCGGCCAGCTTGTCCTGGAGCTGGCGCGAAATCGCGGCCATGCCGGAGGAGATCAGCTCCTTGTCGCGGCGCACGATCCACAGCTCGGTCCCCTCGGTCACCTCCGACTGGATGGTGACGTACCCCTCCTCGTCGTTTTTCCCCATCATGTAGCGGATCACGTGCTCCTCGTACCCCTGCCTGATATGCTCCGGCGTCTTGAAGCCGAGGCAGAGGTTCAGGGACGACTTGTTCCACTGGCTCATCCAGTCGGCGTCGAGGTACTCCTTGAGCGCGTCCAGGGCGGGGATCCCGTCGATCTCGCGAATTATGTTCCCCTCGCAGCGGGTAATGGTGCGCTTGGTCCCCACCGGTACGCAGCCGTGATTGATCCCCCAGGTGATTTCCGCGCTTCCGGACATGATGAAGGAGACGATCCCTTCGGAGATGACCTCGTCGTTGAAGTACTGGTAGGTCTTTTGGAGCGCCCAATTGTCCGCGGCGAGGCCTCCCAGGATCGGCAGGGGCTCCTCCCGCCCGAGTGCGCGCTCGAAGGAGGCGAGAAACGGGTCGAAGTTGAAGACGAGCCCGTCGGCAAGGAGAAAGCAGGCCCGGGTGTCCGGGGCGAGGAGAGGCTTCAATTGTTTGGCCAGCCTGTCTCCCGCATCGTCCGCCTTCCGGTCGATACCCTTGACGCAGGCCGCTTCGAATCTGATCTCGTCGGAGGCGACCGCCATGACGCAGACCGCGAAATTCGTCTCGGCAAAGGTCTCGCGGGTGATGATCCCTTCGCCCGAGCAGCCGCAAAGCGGCGCCCCGGCCGTGGCGTCCCGGATGGAGGCAATCAACTGCTGCTGGTCGTACCCCACCGTGGCGAAGACCAGGATGAAATCGGGCGCTGAGATCCCGGCCTGTTCCAGCGCCCTGTGCGCCGCCTCTTTCCCCGCCGCCGCTGGATTCCTGTTGATGCTGTGTCCTACTCCGACCGATGTCCCCATACGAACTCCTCAATTTGCCTGCCTGCGGACCGATGCTGTCCTCATCGGCTCATTAAGGCGAATGCTTGAGGTTAGAATCCGTCTTGAGGCAGATTTCGCCGATACCGCGTATCGTCGTTATCTGACCTGCACGGCCAGCGCTGAGCCGGGGTCCGTTATGCAGCGCCTATCGTGAGTCGTGGAGGTGGAGCAGAGAGTTGCTGGAGAACGTTGCCGGACCGCTTAACGTGGGGGGGCGGAAACGGTAATGGCAAAGCTGGAGATGCTGCTAGACGGGGCGGTTGACCGGCCTGGTGAACCAAAAGTGATTTGAAAAGAATCTGAAGGGTCAGCCTGAATTGTCAGCTTTTTGAAATTGAGCGTCCGTACCTTCCCAGGCGCCTGTGATATGTCAAGCAGGCTCTTCAATGCCCGCGTAAATTCTGTGCATGCTGTCGTAGCGTGAACCCTGCTTGTCCATGTGGTCCAGGATCGCCAGCAGCCGCTTGCGGATATTTTCTTCTGCCATGGCGCGCAACTCGGCGACCCGTTTGCCATGGTCCGTTTCGTCTGTCGGGAATATCTCAGGCAAGCTCGCTGGCAGTTCGCTGTCGAGCCTGCTCTTGAAGAAGTTCTGTAAAAGCTGCTGGTGCTTCTCGCCGAAGTAAAAGACCTCCGGGACCAGCGACGAGAAGCTGTTGACCGGCAGAACGTTTTTGTTGAGCAACCGGTAGGACTCGATCACCTCCGGTTCGAGATCCAGGTAGTTCTGCACCGGCATGTACATTCGTTGCAGGTACTGCAGGACTTTCTCGGCCTTTTTGCGGTGACCGCCGATGATTACCGATGCGCCGATCTCCCCCTTGCGCGCGCCTTTGATCCAGGGCGCGCCGGTAATGCCGAAATCGTTCAGCACCGGCAAGTTGATCAGCACCGAGAGGGTGTTGATCGCCAGGGCGAAGCCGGCTGAGGGACCGCCGACGCTATAGGAGGTGGAGAGCAGCTGGTGGTGAATCGAATACCCCTCCAGGTATTCGCCCAGCAGACGCGACATGTTGACCTGTGGCAGCAGCGACTGCAGGTAGCTCTCGACCATGGTAAGCGCTTCCCGGGAACTCTGGTGGGTCATCTGCACCGCCAGATCCAGTTCCGCGCCCTGGGCGGAGCTGGTCGAGACGGCGCCGGTGACAACGATCTTCTCCGGGTACATCCGGTACACCAGCGTCGAGGCGATCGGCAGCAGCACGCCGCTGGTATCGTTGGCGCCGACCCCGACGACAAAGCCGACCTGCGGCTCCTTGGAGAGTTCGGTTTCCAGGAAATCGTCGAGCTGCTGCTTCCCCTTGCGAAGCGGGCTGGCAGCCAGCTGCTGGCGGGCATTCTGCAGGTGCCAACGGGTTATCGGAAAGTCCTTGTCGGTCTTGATTCTGGAGAAACGCGCGAAGATCTCATCCAGCCGGTCGACCATCGCATCTTCCCCCTGACGGGCCTTTTTGGTCAGGGGGCTCTTAGGGGTCATCCCCTCCAGCAGACCGAGCAGGATCTTGTAGTTGAAACGGACAAAACGCACTTTTTCTTCGCCGTCCGCCTCGCTGTTGTGCAGTAGCTTCTGGATTACCTCCATCTCGGTGGTGCGCAGGGAGCGGACCTTCTCCGCATAGGCGGTGTAATCCGCCGGGGTTTCGCAGATCGAATTGCTCTGGCGGGAGATTTCCTCGATGGTCAGGTCCTGGGCCAGCGGGATTCCCTCCAGCGCCTGGATGATGATCCGCGAGCGGTCCTCGTCGCGCAGATGCCCGGTGACGTTGAGAACCTTCAGCCGTTTCGAGCGGATCAGCGCCGGGTCGATGATGTCCAGCCGGTTGGTGGTCAGCACGGTAAACACCCGGTTCAGTGGCGACTCGCCATCGATGATGGAGAGGAACTTGTTGGTGATCTTGTCATAGGGGCTGCCGCCCTGCGGCGAGCGGCGCGGGGCGACGGCGTCCCCTTCGTCGAAAAAAACCAGCGCCGGGGAGATCATCTTGGCGATATCGTAAATCCGTTCCAGGTTCGCCATCATCCCTTCCAGGGGGCTGTTGACGTCGGTGAGATCCGAGAGATTGGCCGAAATGTCCTGCACGTCCCGGTTGTCCCCCAACCAGGCTCGTACCATGAAGGTCTTCCCCGAGCCGGGCGGGCCGGCCAAGACCACTCCCTTTTCTTCGTTGATGTTGTAGAACAGCGCGTTGTTGGCCATCTCGGAGAATTCGTTCTTGATGTTGCCGATGTACTCCTTCCAGTTGATGCCGCGGTCCAGTTCCCCGACCACCTTGTTGTAGAGCGAGCCGTGGGCGTTGCGTGCCACCGCCTTCAGTGCGTCGCGGATCAATAGCTGGTCATCGAGGTGCCCGGCCTGGAAATCCCCCTTGATGGTGATCAGCGAGCCTACCAGCCGCCGGACATAGGCTGGTGTGATGCGCAGGCTGCGTTGGCGAAAGATCGGGTAAAGCTTCTTCACCGAGATTTCGAGCTCGTCGTCCGAGAGGTGCGGCGGCCGCTCGGAGGGGGGGGACTTCGAGTGGTTGTGCCGGCGCAGCTCCAGGCTGACCACCTCGCGCAGGTTGGCCGGGTCGGCCCAGATCTCGTTGACATCGATGATCAGCCCCCGCTCCACGAAACGGCGGTAGATCGCCGGGTCGAACTGTTCCGGCTGATCCGTGGTGGCGATCACGATGCAGTCGCGGCGGCCGTAGGCGATCTCGTCGAGGATGATGTTCGAGGTGTCGATCAGCGTTGCCTGCTGGTTCTTTACGCCGCTGCGCTCGTCGGGGCGGCCGAAAGCCGAATGGGCTTCTTCCAGGTGACGGATAGCCAGATGCCGCGGGTTGCCCATTGCCTTGAGCAGGTAGTTGCCGGGCTCTCCGGCCCAGGCGGTCTGATAGTCGTTGGGCGTGATGACACCGTAATCGACCGGAATCCCCTCTTCGTCCACAGTGGAAAGGGCCTGGCTGATCCGGTTGCGGAAGAGATAGCGGATGATCGGCACCCGAGACAAGAAGCGCAGCCTGGCGCGTTTGCGGCGCTGCTCTATGCGGATTGCCAATTCCGGGTCTACTTCGATCAAACTGCGCCAGATCGGTTGATCGGCCATCACCTCATCCCGCTTGGCGTACAGATCGACAACCGGTTTGACCTCGGAGCGGAAGAAGGCTTCCTCGATGGCCTGCTTGACCGTTGCGCTCTTGCCGCTTCCGGAGTTGCCGATCACGAGTACCAGCGGGGCCCGCGGAATCAGCGGATCGTTGCTGTATTCCTTTAGGATGAAGGCGTGATAGAGCCTGTCGAAATGCTCATAGATCGATCTTGGCACGAATGTGTCGACGGTTTCTTTTTCCAGCAGGAAGGAAAGGTACTGGTGATCCTCGGGGTCGAGTTCCTTGGCTAGGATATGATTCCAGGCTGCGGTGGCGTCCTGTGAGCCGGCAGCTTCGAAACGCTGGTGCCAGTCGTTGAGCAGGCTCGGATTCTGCAGCAGGTTGAAATCCTGTCGTTTCGGCGTGAAGATCCGTTGCAGCCATCTGCGAATGCGCCGTAGCAGCGAGCGGTTCGGCTTGTACTGGTGCAGGCGGCGCAGGACGAAAAGGCGCGTTTCGTCGCTCCAGCCGTCGATTAGCTTCTCGATCTGCCGGATCCGGGTCTCCGACAGGCTGACGTAGATGGGGGTCCTGGTTTTACGGGTTTGTGACATCGCGCTTGACCGGAGCAGCTTGAGGTTGCATGCCGAGGGGGGAGGGGAGGGTCACCGGAACATTGGAAGCGGTATTGTTCAGGACGAAGGTGTTCTGCCCCTGTTGATTTTTCTGATAAGCGGAGGCCCACTTCTGCTGATTGAGGAAATCAAGCAGGTAGCGCTCGTTGTTGCTGCTTATGCCAAGCGACTGGCGCATCTCCCTGATCGATTCGGTGTAGGCGGCGTAGAGTTTCCTGGTCTGGCTT
>Ga0209212_1004679_pt1 | contig 16760 bp, 16 predicted proteins | sample RifGroC2_FD_183996 | JGI IMG/M metagenome (GOLD analysis project Ga0209212, IMG submission 183996) | Groundwater microbial communities from Rifle, Colorado, USA - Groundwater C2 (SPAdes) (version 2) | ecosystem: Environmental > Aquatic > Deep subsurface > Groundwater | place: Rifle, Colorado...
ATAGGCGCATCGGCCAGTTTCTCCGCATCGCCATCCCCGGGAATGCTCTTGGTGCGGTCATCCCACTCCAGCAACATCGCCACGTTCTTGTCGTTATACATGGCGCGGACGGTGATGGTGTCATTGGACGGCCTGAAGAAACGCTCCTGACCGATAATCTGCGGCACCAGATAAAAGGTGGTGGGCGTAGAGGCTTCCCAGCGTTCATCATCCGGTGTGTTAGGCAGTTCGCCTTCCACCGCATCCGCCTTGATTACGGTGTTCTCCGCATTAACCGCCTTGTCGGTCTTGGCCAGGGATGCCACATAATTGGCGACGTGCCAGCGATCCTCAACCGAAAGCACTTTTTTGCTCGATGGGTCGGCGAAGGACGGCATTTCGGTGCCGGGAATACCGGTGGAAATACGCGTGAAAATGTCTTTCGGGTCGTTGCTGCCACGGAACGTCCATGGCTTGGTCAGATTGCGCGGCCAAGTACGTTCGCCGGCATCGCCCTTGAGCCGCTTGGAAGCACTGCCCTTGCCAGTCTTGCCATGACATTCCACGCAGCGGTCACCGTCCTCGAACAGCTGCTTGCCCTTCTCGATACTCTCGGCAGAGCTCGCAACCTGGGTGCCATAATCAACCGCCTTGGCAGGCGGCTTGTCGAAGCCGGCAAAAGACTTGACGTAGGCCACCAGATCCCACATGTCCTGCTCGGAGAGCAATTCTTTCCAGCTTGGCATCGCGGTTCCGGGCATGCCGTCTCGAATCATGCGAAAGACATCATCGTCGCCCGGCGTCATTTCATCAAAACTTGAGGTTTTGATTTTGTAGTTGCCGGAGGTAAAGTCCCGCGGCGGCGGGTTGAGCCGGTCCATGGCTGCCCCATCACCAGCACCCTCATCCCCGTGACACCAGGTACAGCGTTTGTCGTAAATCTCCTTACCATTTTCAACACTACCAGGTTTGGCCATTGCCGGCCCCGCCATGAATAATGCCGCACAAAAGGTTAGGAGTGTCAGTTTAGTTATATGAGTCATCTTTATTCCTAAGCGTCGATTATTCATGAGCCCACGACCTCGGTGCTCTGCCGGTATAGTCATACAAGAACAGAATCACCTTCCATATCTCGTCTTCGGTCAGGAAGTCCTGCCAGACGGGCATGGACGAAATCCACGGTGCGGCTTCTTCAGGCAACCCCGGGCCGCCGGTGGCGATACGCCAGAACAGGAATGACTCCTGCAATTGCGCGATGGTACCCACGTCCTGGAAGTTAAGCGGAGTAGGGTTCAGGCCCGCAGCATAAGGCCCTTTGCCGTCCAGTCTGTCGCCATGGCAATACTGGCAATTCTGGATATAGACATTGCCGCCTTCCTTGACCAGCTCCTTGAACTTCACTGGGTCTTCCTTCTGGAACTTGCGATACGGATTCTCCAGGGTGGCCAAGTTGTAGCTCTTGCCATACGCCTTGAACTTGTTGGGCGGCGCGGGGTGGATGGTACGCAATTCCACCGGCGCCTCGAAACTGGGCATCATGCTCGAATAGGTATAGTAACCAGCCAGCAATGGCACAATAGCAAACACCACATTGCGCACCATTTTCCTGGACGGGTCTTCAACCAGCGCCTTGATCGGACCGGCTAATTCCTGCGCACCCTGTTCGGTGAAGGTGAACACCATCACTACACCGGCTATCACGAAGACCATATACATGGTCAGCAGGCTCTTGGGAATCAACTGGCCCAGCAGTACGTCGAACACCAGGACAAAGGCAAAATAAACCGCCAGAATCACCAGCGCCATCTGCAACAGGCGGGGAATGAGTCTTTTCTGTGTCATATTCATTATTTCAACCCCGCCAAGTAGTTCACCAGCATCTCAAGCTCCTTCGCTTTCATTTGCTCACCATACGTCGGCGGCATCATGCCTCCGCTAAATCCTTTGGCTATGACCGCCTCTGGATCGAGTATCGCCTGCCGCAAATACTCCTTGTTACGCTTCGCACCGATCTTGGTCAGGTCCGGCCCCAAGGCGCCTTCCTGATCCAGTATCTTGTGGCACATACCGCAAGTATGTTTGGTAATGACCTCTTCGGGCGTTTTCAGCGCAACTTCCTCGGCCGGAGCTGCCGCACCTTCGGCCGGAGCGGCGTCCATCTGCGGAATCTCGACCGTCACTTCACTGCCGCTCGAGTCCTGAAGATAAGCGATTACCGCCGCAAGCTCGGCCTCGTTCAGCCCGATACCGCCGCCGGAAACATCAGGCATCGGACTTTCGGTGTCGTTGGTGCCAGACTTGCCGAAACCGGCCACCACATAGGCCGAAGGTTTCACCAAGGACTCGTGCAAATACTCCTGCACCGTCTTGGCTTCGCCTTTATAGCGGACATCCTTCATGCGCTCTTCGGAATTGGCGCCCACCTTGTCCAGCATCGGCGCCCGGCCCATTGCGTTGTGACACAGGGTACAAGTACCCTTGCCGTTAAAAATCTTGCCGCCCAGCGCGATGAATTGATCCATGGTCATCGCGCCAAGATCCAGCTTTTCCTCAACTGGTGGCGGCGCCGGCTTGATCTGCGGGATGCCGAAGTTGGAAAACCCCCAGAACCCGCCGATTACCAGCAGGCTGAAAAAGGCTGTCTTAAAAAAATTCTTCATGCCTGCTGCTCCTTCCAGTAACCCTTGGCAACAACATGTTTGCCGCTAATCGTGCTCAGCCAGAAGACGAAGATGACCATGGCCATGAACATGATTGTCCCGACTGATACCACGCTGGCCGCGTAGCCCAGACCCGGAGTAAAGGCATCGGGAGAGCCGTCACGGAAGATATTGGACACATGCCAGTGCTGGCGAATGCCGGAACGAACGTAACCCATCAGGCCCATCAACCAGGTGAAGGACACCGCCAGCAGGAACAGCGCGTATTGCGAACGATTGGGCATCCTCCCCCAATGCAGTGGCGCCACATCCTTCGCACCCTTGTACATAAACGAGTCGATGACCAGGCTGGTGATAATAATGGTCAACGTGGTCAGAACCTGCGGTATCGATGCCGCCACCTTGTACACCGTGTTGGTGAAGTAACCATAATAGACACCCAGTATCACGATATTGATCAGGCCCACGGTAAACAGGGCAATCTGCGCCGCATTACCCGCTGCCGCCCACGATACGGTAGCAACCTTGTTGGCACGCCGGTAAAACACAAAGCTCAGGAATGTGAAGGTGAGCAAGAAGTTCACGGCCGTGTTCTTCGCCGGCATGATGCCAAACACGCCCAGGATCTGGTGATAGGGCCCGCCCAAGTCCTTGAGCTCGGAATTGGTGAGCACCAGGGTATGCGGCGTAAACCACACCAGGAAGGCCAGCACTAGAACAGCGGCGATGTATTTGATCCTGGGGTTGTAACGATACGCGCCTTCGCTGCGACCCATGCCGCACCACAGATAATAGTTGGCCGACAGGAACAGGGCTCCGATCAACACCGCCTGGATAATGAATATCCAGGCGAACACACCACCCATCAGGGTGATACCCATCTGCTGGCTGTAGGCATACATTTCTGCGGTAAGGTAATAACCGGCGAAAGGCAGCGGCAGCAGCGCGGAGATAGCGATGAAGTTGGCGTTATAGCCTACCCAGTCATAATGGGCACGCTCTTCCTTCTTCTGCGCGCTGAGGAACTTGAATGCGGCATAGGCGCCGACAACCGAACCGCCATACGCCACATTGGCGACCACCCGGTGAATGTTGATCGGGTTCCACAGGAAGTTGTGAATCGCCTCCCAGGTGTTGCCATTGAACACGCCCGCCGCATCCACGGCCGCCGGGCTCATCATGAAGGTCGTCCAGGCATTGGCCAGGAACATCAGCTGCAAACCCACCGCGTTAAGCAACAAACCGAAGGTCAGGTGGATCCATTTCTTGTTGCCGCCCTGCAGCCAGTGCCAGCCGTAATAATAGATATACAGGACCGCGCTTTCGGCGAAGAACAGCAGTGCGTAGGCAAACATGCTCTCCTTGAAGATCATGGACAGATACTTGAACAAGTCGGGATAGAACAGGATCAGGCCGAAAGACAACAAACCGCCCAGAATCGCGGTCAGCGAATAGGCAGTGATACTGACCTTGATGAATTCATAGGCCATGTTGTCATAGCGCTCATCCCGGGTCACCATGCCGATCACCTCGATGATGAACACGAACATCGGCACCGCGACCACAAAGGCTCCGAACCAGAGGTGCAGCTGGGCCACCAGCCACACCATTACCCTGGCATTTACGCCCGGGATGGTCGGGTAGTCCGCCTCAGTCAGCTTAGGCGCTGGCGGAAAGGTTATCGCATTTGCGACGGGTTCTGCAGCTGCGTCCGATGCGGCGGCTGACGCCGGTGCGGCGGCCGATGTTGCTTCGGTCGCCGCCGCCTCGGAAGCATGCACTGCAGGCATGAAATCGGGCAGCATGAACATGGCCAGTATGACCAGCATCAATGCCCCGAAGGTTATTTTCATATTCCGTGTTAGCAAGATCTACTCCTGTTTATGCACGCGTGTGCGTTACCTTAAGAGGAAACACCCTTAAGCATGGTGATGACAAATTCTTAATGACCATATACCAGCGTCAGCCCCTGAAGCTTCATCATGGAGAAATCCAGGGCAAAAAATACCAGGCAAAACACTATAAATGCACCGATGAACGGTAAAAAATAAGCTTTCATGTCGTTACGCCCTCAAGAACCATACAAAGAAAACGGTTACTGCGGCCAGCGTCAGGCTAAAAATGGCCGGCCCCAGCCACGGAAACTTCGATGTTCCGCATTCTTCTGTTTCACAATTATCAGCACTCATACCAACCCTCCCTCAGCGGTTTATTTGCCCGTTACGGCATACTCTCTCGCAAAAAGGGGGAAATCACCCCCCTTTTCGAGTTCTGCCTTGCCCAACTATATGACGTAGAAATACAGGATCAGGCAAATGAAGACGACATTCACCAGCAGCCCGGAAAAAATAACGCCATCAGCAAGATATTTTTTGCTTAGCAAGCCCATTCAGCTCGCCTTACTTGGCGGTGCACTTGCAAAGCTTGCGGATATGCGCCAGCAAGCCGTCCACTTCCGCATCGGACAGGGTTGCACTCCATGGCGGCATCAATGGTGACTTGCTGATAGCCGGTCCGCCATCCTTGATAACGGTCCTGATGTCGTCATCGGAACGCTTTTCCATGTCCGCGGTAACGGTGAAGTTACGTGGGTCCGTGGAAAAACTCTTGGTGACATTGATGCCCTTGCCATCACCCTTTTCACCATGACACTGCGCACAATAAAAATCGAATACCTGCTTGGCGTCGTCCGCCGCCTGCGCTGAACCAGCAGCGCTCAGAGCCAAACCAAGCACCATGGTAATCATTATTACAAATCTCGACATGAGTCTATCCCTCCGTTAATTCGCTTCTATCACTCAAAAGTGGCAATGTATGCCGCCAAGCCTTCCATATCCTTCGGGCTCATTGCCTTGGAAAAGTCTGGCATGTCCCGAACCGGCTTGAAGGCCTTGACGTCTGTCAAATATGCGTAAACCCAGTCAGGATTCAGCCTCTTGCTCGCACCGACCAGAGAGGGTCCGCTCAGCCCGCCCGTCACATCGCCCTTCGATCCGGTCTGATGACATCCGGTGCATGGCATTTTTTTGGCGAAGATGTTGCGCGCCTGCGGGGAACTTTTCGCATTAATCTTGCCCGCCGCAACTTTGGTAGAAGTCAAGCCCATCAGGTAATCGGTGAGCGCGGCAGCATCGCCGGCAGACGACTTGGGATGATCACCGGCATTCTTTTCGGTGAGCGAGTTATATTTCATCGGGCGAATCGGCTTGGGGTCCTGCAGCCACGCCGCCAGCCAGGCCTTCTGAAACTTGCTGCCGGCATAAAACAGCTCTGGCCCCTTCTTTGCCAACTGGTCTGCAATGGTCTTTTCCTTGGCCGGACCATCGGTGTAATGACAGCTGGCGCAGCTCTTCTTGAAAATTGCGTCCCCGCCGCCTGCATAACTGGGTGCTGTCATCGTGACCAGCAAAGCCGCTCCTAGGGAAACGGTAACTGCTAGCAGTTTCATATCGCATTCCTTTCTATTTCTATGGATTCAAAAAAACAAACTGTTACGGATTGGATTTTATTGGGGGCTCAAAAATCGCTCATTCTTCGCCTTCGCGAAGGCATGGAGCCAGCTCAACCAACAAACCGGCAACCTGTGCGTGAACGACAGATTTCTCGAAGCTCCCTATATTTGATTGTCTATTATTTTTATTAGAAACACCCAACACTTATGAGGCCACTTCCCGCGAAGCCTTATCAAATCTAGCTTTGCGCTAACTCTGGCAACCACATTGGTGCAGAAATATAGCATAACAAAACCCCCTTTTATTGATCTAGGTCAACTTGTACGGGTCAATTTGGCAACGTTCCATGATCGCCGTGACAGCGTCCACCGCTCACTGAATGAAGCCATTTCAGTGTGTGGCCTACCGTTCGTCAAGCCGTTCAGCAGCATGCATTGCTTCCACTCGCAGCTTCACGTTCGAAGGGCAGCCCGCCACCACAGCCTGCAAACAGGCCATAGTGACGGCTGAAGCCACCGATAAACTCAAAATGCCCGCGGAAACGTGTTTCGTGCAGCATCCACCAGGTATTGCCGCAAACCGGAAAGACGCGCCCCGTCTCGATATCGTGATGCTTGTCCAATACCATGCGGCGCGGATGATCGGGTATGGTGCCGCGATAAATGACCGCCTGCCCATAGTCCTCACAGGCGGTTTCCAGGCTGTCCAGCTTGAACAGGCGATAGGTCGCCGAATAAAAACGGATATTGCCGGCGATCAGCGCAAGCTTCGGGTCGGTAATGTCCAGCGGCCTGTCAGTAACCAGCCGCGCATCGGCAAAGCCCTGCCGATGTGCAATCCGCAGAAAATCGTTCCAGTACAGCGCGCCGCCCAGACACTCGCCGTACATTACCGGGTCATTGCGAACCTGATCCGGCACGCGCCGGTCGGCGTACACATCAGAGAAGTAAAATTCACCGCCCGGCCTGAGCAGGCGATGCACCTCGCGCAATACAGCATCCTTGTCCGGCGACAGGTTGACCACACAGTTCGACACGATGACATCGAAGCTGTTTGATTCCAGTCCGAGTTCATCGAGACGCTCAATGTAGCCCTGCCTGAAAGTTACATTGTCGAAGCCGAACAATTCGCTGTGGTAGGCACGATGTTTTTCGGCAACCGCCAGTTGCTCCCCGGTCATATCCACGCCGACCACATGACCGCGTTCGCCCACGAGCTGCGCCAGCGCATAAACATCCCGCCCGGAGCCGCTGCCCAGATCCAGCACGCGGCAGCCTTCAAGCAATGGCGGGCAAACCAGGCCGCAGCCGTAATAACGGGAAATGACCTCGGGATGGATGCGCGCCAGCAGCGGCTTGAGCCAGTCCGGCACTTGCGACGCATCGCAACAGGCGGAGGTCTTCAGGTCGTCGGAATGCTGTAACTGGCGCCCATAGTAATCTTTAACGAGTTCGTGCATGACTCCTCAATCCTTATTATTCACGGTCAATTTTGTGCACAAGGTCACTCAGCGGCTCGCGCAGGGCTGCTCTCTCGAAACAAAATGCAGATCGGCAAAACCGGCCCTGGCCTTCTCCGCAGTATTGTCCGTATCCGATGCCACTGCCAATAGTGTCACTTCACCCTGCTCCGCTGCAAAGCCCAGCTTGAAGTCGGAAAGCAGATCCCTGCGTTCTGATACCCAGCTGCCTGCCTTTGCCGCGCCCGACTCCACAACGATCATCCGGGTACGATCGGTATAGGCATTGGGACGATATGTTCCGATCGGATAGCGGTTGTCCCAGACATAGTTCAGTGCCGCATCCGGCACGGCATCACCATAAATTGTGCGTGCCAAGCCTAACTTGGCACGCGTAATGAAGTCAATCATGGAAGGCGGCAATTTGAATGCCACGTAAACGCGTGCCGCATAATCGTCGCCGCTTTTCTTTGCCATGTCCGCGTTGATCAGCGGCGCATCAACACGCCAGCTCCAGCACAGGACCGGCGTCAGGGAAAGATCCACTTCGACCGGGCGCGCCAGCAGCGTCATGCTGCTGTCGGCCGTCGCCTCGATGGCCGGGACGCCATCCCACAGCCTGATGCGGTACTGTGTCGCAGCAACACGTTTATCCAGTTGCAACAAACGCCACGGCGCCGGCACGGCAGTATCGGCTCCGTCGAAGCGGCCAACCCAATTCTCCTCGCCGGCGCAGGCAATCGGCAACATCAGCAGCCAGCAAAAAAAGATCAGTCCGGGCATGATGCCGCCTGCAGCCAGTTGGCCGGAATGCGCTCCAGGTCGTCCGGCTCGTCAATGTCGTGCAATGGCGGACCCACCTCCAGCGACCAGCCCAATTGCCCGATGCGTGCGATGGTCTCGGCAGCCACGCTATCTGTGCTCCAGGCAATATTGCTGAACAGCGACGAATGAAATTCAGTGAGCCCCAGCAGGGCATAACCGCCATCCGCTGCGGGGTAAATGACGGCATCTTTATGCTTCAGCGCGACGGCAGCCTCGCGCAACAACTGCGCACTCATTTCGACGCAATCGGTACCGATCAGCAGCACTGCTTCATCATACTCAAGCGCACGCTGCGTGGCGCGGGCAAGCCGGGCGCCGAGATCGCCGCCGCCTTGCGCACTGATCTCGATCTCTTGCGCAATATCCACGCCAAGCCAGGCAGTTGAAACGATCTCAGGCGTCACACACAACTCGACCGGACCGATCGCGGCAGCCATTGCGCTGTCCAGTGTTCGGTGCAACATCCGACGCGCAAGTTTCGCCGCACCTGCCGGCCCAAGCACCGGGATAAGCCGCGTCTTGGCAAAACCGGTCTGTGGCGCCTTGGCAAAAATAATTATCCGGGTCATCGGTATGACCTGGCCAGTTCGCTGGCGGGCACGCCACGCCAGTACAACCAGCGCAATCGCCACATCAGCCATATCGTTCTCCACACCCCATTCACCTCCCAGCGGCGCCCGGAGGTGGCTACCCGATCCATCAGGTAAATCGGTCTGGATCGTGCCAACAGACGTTTGGACAACTCGATATCCTCCATCAGCGGCTGCTCCGGGAAACCGCCCACCAATTCGAAGGCATGGCGCGTCACAAACATGGCCTGGTCGCCGGTTGCGATTCCGGTGAGACGTGAGCGCCAATTCATCAGCCTGGCAACCACTCGCAGCATGAATACGCGGCCATCGATGCGCACAGCAAAATGTCCCCATGCAATTTCATCGGCGCGTCCACCGCGCCGGATGGCTGTCTCGATTGCCTGCCCCGCGCACAAGGGCAACGCGGTGTCGGCATGCAGAAACAACAGGACCTCGCCGTGTGCGGCAGACGCACCAGCGTTCATTTGCCGCGCCCTGCCGCGCTCGGTGCAAATTACCTGCGCTCCGGCGCGTGAGGCTATTTGCTGCGAGCCGTCCCCGCTTCCGCCGTCCACCACAATCACTTCGGCGCCGCATGCACGCAGCGGGGCAAGATGATCCAGCAAACCCGGCAACACGCTGGCTTCATTGAGCACGGGAATAATGATCGAGAGTTGCATGGCTTAGGTTCGCCGCCGTTGAATCGCCTGGCCGATCCGTTTGGCAATTAACGGAAATAACCCCAGCAAAGCGAAGGACAGCAACACCGCCGGAGAGAGAATGCCGGACAAGCTGTCAACGCGCGCCAGTTGCGTGCCCGCATTCACGTACACCAGCGTACCCGCCAGCATGCCCAGCTGGCTGACCCAATAGAAAGTGGCAGTACGGATATGCGTCAGTCCCATCAGCAGGTTAATCAGAAAGAACGGGAATATCGGCATGAGGCGCAGCAAGAAAAGATAGAGGGCGCCATCCTTGGCCATGCCCTCGTTGATCCCCTTCAGTTTGTCGCCAAAGCGGCGCTGAACCATGTCACGCAGCACGTAGCGCGAAGCGAGGAACGCCAGAGTTGCGCCGATGGTTGACGCAAAAGACACCAACACCATGCCATACCAGAAACCAAACAACGCGCCTATCGCCAGCGTCATGATCGTGGCCCCGGGCAGCGATAACGCCACAACGGCGACATACACCGCAAAAAATACAAGCGTGGTCAGCCAGGGAGACCGCGCCTGCATGGCGGCAAATTTTGCCTGGCTTTCCTTGAGCGCATCCAGCGTCAGGTACTGATCAAGGCCCATGCCGAAAAACACGGCGATGGCCGCGACAACCAGCAGGACGATTATCGTTTTTTTCACGCCACCCGCTCAGCCGTGCAACGCGCCACCGCAACTGCTGCCCTGTCCCGCGGTACAGCCGTAGCAGTGATCGGCAACACGAATAATATTTCCCTGCAAGCCGGATTGCAGGAGGTCGCGCAGGTGCGGGCGTCCTTTGCCCGGCAGCGCCAGTTCGAGCTGCTGGTTGAAATCACAGTCATAAAGGTAGCCCTGCCAATCCACACTCACCAGATGGCGGCACATCACGTTATCAAGAGTGGCTGCGGAGAAATTTTCCTTGAGCAGGCGCATGTAATCGTTGAATTGTCCCCTGGAAATCAGCGTACTGCCAAACCGCTGAATAGGCATGTTGGCAATAACGAACAGATGATTGAAGACGATGCCAAAGTGCTCGAACAATTCGCGCTGGTAATCCACTTGTAACGCAATCTGATCTGGGGGCAGCGAGGGACCCTGCGGGTTATAGACCAGACTCAAAGAGAGCCCGCTGCCTTCGTGCCCGTAACCCAGCGCGTTGAGTTGCTGGAGCGCCGCGATGCTTTTATCGAACACGCCCTTTCCGCGTTGTTTGTCCACATTGGCGGAGGAATAACACGGCAACGATGCCACCACTTCCACCCTGTGACTGGCCAGAAATTCGCCAAGGCCGTCCTGTCCTGGCTCAAACAGAATCGTCAGGTTGCAGCGGTCAATCACGTGTACGCCCAAGGCCGTCGCCTTGCTCACCAGATCACGAAAATGATGATGTAACTCCGGTGCGCCGCCGGTCAGATCAAGCGTCTCAATCCGACGTGCCGCCAGCACTTGCGGAATGAGTTCGATGACCTCATCGACCATCATCTCCTTGCGGCTGCGCCCGGCGTTGACGTGGCAGTGCAAACACGCCTGGTTGCACCGATAGCCCAAATTAACCTGTAATGTTTCCAGCTTGCCGCGATGCAGTGCGGGAAACTCAGTGGCCTGGAGCAAGGGTAAAGTGGCGTGCATAATCGTTCTCATATAATGGATTGGAAGCCACCTTGTGGCCAAATTTCTTCTTCGAGCTAACGAGGGCCGCGCCCGAAATCGTTTGCCCCGGCCATTTTATACTGGTTCTATCAGCATTTTCCTTTCATCCACCACCTGAATATAATTTGCCGCCTGCTGATCGAAGGAACTTTATCTGCTTCTACATGCCGAATGGGCGTTTACAGCGTAGTGTGTATAGCTTAGTGCGTAGCGTTCGGCGGCTGCCGGGCGATTATCAATTCGTTTTCTGAAAGGCTGTTCCAATGAAAGAATGTCGCGGTATTATCAGTCGGTTTTTCAGAGTACCGGTGTTGGCTCTCTTTTTGGTGATGAGCAATGCCAGCCTCGCAGAAGTGACAGACATTTCGCAGGATGCACTAATGCAACGCATCAAGGCTGACCACGCGCAACTCATCCTGGATGTGCGCAGCCCGGAAGAATATAAAGCGGGCCACATACCCGGTGCAATCAATATACCTCACGATCAAGTGGGCTCGCGTCTGTCTGAGATCAGCTCGCATAAGAACAAGGAAGTGGTGCTGTACTGTCGGAGCGGCAGGCGCGTAGCAATTGCGGCAGATATCTTGCAATCTGCAGGTTTCAGCAAATTGCTGCATCTGGATGGCGACATGTACGACTGGCAAAGCAACGGCAAACTGCCGGTGGTGAAACAACCATGCACCTCATGCTGAACGATTGAATTTCGCATAACTCACAAAGTTTTCGGGCAATAGTGCCCGAATCCGAACTTGCCATTCAGAGCCATTTAGAATTTAAACAAAATTGGTTTCGTCTCTGCTAGAATTTGTCCTGCTGTCGCACTTGTTTCTGGTTGGCTCGCCGTAACGCCGTCTTTATCTTCCTTGGGGAGGTGAGCCGGGTCTGACGGCCAGCGTGAAGCTGACCCGATTCTGCTGCGACGGAATGTACCGTATCAAAGCGCTGCCGGTGTGCAGGTCAGCAGATCATTGAGGTGCGAAGCTCCAGCCGTTTCGCGGCAACTCACCAGCATAATCGGGTGCCGGAGCCTTCCAGCCACACAAATCCCCTGCGGGAATTGTGTGCGTATTTCATATCTGTCTTTCCTTTCGCGATTTCTGGCCGTCTCATACTTATATTTAGTAGTGATCAGTCGAAAGGAAATGCAAATGTCTAAAAATATATTATGTGTACTGCTGGGTGTGCTGTTTGCATTCCCAGGCTCCGCACTGTCCGGGGAAAGAAGCGGGGAGGTCGAACTGGCCGTTACCGTCGCTGCACCGGATGACAGCAAAGATGTCAGGGTCTGGCTTCCCTATCCAACTTCGGACAATGTGCAGGATATTTCGAATGTCCGAATAAAAGGCAATTTTTCACATAGCGGCATTTACCGTGAGAAAGAGACCGGCAACCTAGCTTTGTATGCCGAGTGGACCACGCCAACCAAAGACAGGGCCATTACCCTGACCTTCGATGCCACCGGCAGGGAATTGATCAGGAAAGATTTCCCCGCAGTGGAGCCACCTATTCCCGTGGAGATACAGGAATATCTCAAGAGCACAAGATTCATTCCGACGGATGGCAAGGTCAGGGAAATTGCCCTCAGCATAACCAATGACAAGCAAAAAATCAGTGAAAAGGCCCGGGCCGTCTACCAGTGGGTCGTCGAAAACACGGTCAGGGATCCGGACGTCAAGGGATGCGGCACCGGTGAAGTAGAAAAAGTGCTCGCCAAGCGAGGCGGCAAGTGCGCCGATATCAGCTCGGTGTTTGTTTCGATTGCCAGGGCAGCCGGAGTGCCGGCACGGGAAGTCTTTGGCCTCAGGCTGGGAAAGAAGGATGAAGAAGACATGACCAGCGGGCATCACTGCTGGTCAGAATTCTATGTGCCCGGTTATGGTTGGGTGCCGGCAGATGCCGCCGACGTCAGAAAAATCATGCTGGCAGACAAACTGGACCTCAAGGGCGCGCAAGACAAGATCGACTATTACTTTGGGGGTGTTGAGCAATACCGGATTGCGCTGGCCAGAGGCGGGAGAGGCTATTACCTGAACCCGCGCCAGAATGACGGCCCGCTGAATTACTTCATGTATCCCTATGCCGAGGTAAACGGAAAGTCACTCGAATGGCTGGCAGCCCAGACCAACCTGAAATACAAGGTCATGTTCAAGGCGCATTGATCATGGGCACCCGACTTACATACCAGGAAACGATAATGAAAACGCAACCAGCAGGGATTAATTGAATAGAAAGCGTGCCATGAAAAAACTTATATTTTTTGCAACATTGTTTTTCTCGATGGTATTTGCACGGAGCGGAATAGCCGCAGAGGCCATTAGCATTCTCGGCGATCCCTGCACGGCGCCTTTGGCAAAAAAACTGGGTGATGCATTTACAAAAAAGACCGGAACAGTGGTGAATGTGGAGACAGCGGCCTGTGCCGCAGGTATTTACAAGGCTAGCAACGGGCTGGTAGATATCGGGGTAAGCACCCATGAAGTTGTGCTCAACTATCTTCCGGATGGCACCGTCAACAACGTTATCGCCAAGGCTCCCACAGTCGTGCTGGTCAATAAGGCAAATCCGGTCAATGACCTCAAGCTGCAACAACTCAAAAATATCCTCGCCGGCAAGATTAAAAACTGGAAAGAGGTCGGGGGCAATGATTCGGAAATAAAGAATGTCCTGCTGCAGCCCTGCACAACCACCATTTTCGCCAAAAGGTCTGCTCCCTTTGGCAAGGATATTAACAGGTTGACGCAAGCAGGGAATCCCGTGGCGGCAACCAACCAGTTGGTTGAAGCAAATGAAGGTGCCATGGGACTTCAAATCTACGGTTACGAAAGCTCTGAAGTCAAGGTGATAACCGTAGATGGCTATCTGCCCGACGAGAAATCATTCCCTTCGAAATACCAGTTTTATCAAGACTACAACGTAGTCACGAAAGATACTGCCAACAGCAATACCAAGGCCTTTGTTGATTTTGCCATGAGCCCGGAAGGACAGGAGATAGTGGCCTCGTTGAAGCACATAAGAGCGAGGAAATAGGGAGAGTTCATCCCGTCAAAACATATAAAGCAATCGTGGCAAAGAACTGACATACAAACCCTACCGTTTCTTACCTCCCTGCGGGTGTCTTCGGGCACCCTTTTTTATGGTTTACTGGATGAACTGCGCCAGAACGCAGTAGCGGTGTTTACCTGCCTCCCGCAATATATTTATCAACAACCGCATGCCTGAGCGATGCGATAATGTGCGTTGTGCGGTTGCGCAGCCAGCGCAGCATGGCTGGTAAACACCGCGAATTGATTTTTCGAGAAAACATCTAATGAACCCATTGCTCGACTTCTCCGGCCTGCCGCGCTTCGCGGAGATCAAACCCGAACATGTCGCTCCGGCGATCGAACACCTGCTGGCGGAAAACCGCGCACTGATTGCGCGGCTGCTGTGCGATAGCGCGCCGCCCACTTGGCAGAATTTCATCGTGCCGATGGAGGACGCCAACGAACGGCTGTCGCGCGCGTGGGGACCGGTCGGGCATTTGAACGCGGTGATGAACGGCCCTGAGCTGCGCGAGGTGTATAACGCCACGCTACCGAAGATTACCCAGTATTACGCCGAGCTCGGCCAGAACCCCGCGCTGTTCGAGAAATTCAAGGCGTTGCGCAACAGCCCTGAATTCGGCGAGTTAAGCGCGGCGCGCAAGAAGATCATCGAGAACGAACTGCGCGATTTCCGGCTCGGCGGCGCTGAATTGCCGGAAGCGCAGAAGGCGCGCTATCTGGAGATCCAGGAACGCCTGTCCGAATTGTCGTCGCGCTTCTCCGACAACCTGCTCGATGCGACCAACGATTACACGCTGGTGATCGGGAACTCTCCCTCATCCCAACCTTCCCCCGCCGGGGGAAGGAGCGACCGTACTTCCAGTGCTTGCAAGACCCCCGACGAGTTGAGCGGCCTGCCCGAAGACGTGCTGCAGGCAGCCCAGGAAGCGGCGCAAGCGGCAAATAAGAAAGGCTGGCTGTTCACGCTGAAAGCGCCGTCCTACCTTCCGGTGATGCAATTTGCCGACAACCGCGCGTTGCGCGAGGAAATGTATCGCGCCTATGGCACGCGCGCCAGCGACTTGATGCCTGACGGCACCAAGCGGCAAGCGGACCACCCGCAAGGAGTAGGCCGTGGTTGTAAAGCCGCTGAAGCGGCAACAACCACGCTCTGGGACAACACGCCGCTGATGGATGAGATCGTGCAACTGCGCGGCGAGGAGGCCAGCCTGCTGGGCTTCGCCAACTACGGCGAATTGTCGCTGGCAACCAAGATGGCGGAATCGCCGCAGCAGGTGGTCGAGTTCATGTGGGAACTCGCGAAGCGCGCGCGCCCGTTCGCCGAAAAGGACCTGGCTGAGCTGCGCGACTTCGCCGGTGCCGAGCTTGGGCTGGCTGAGTTGCAGTCCTGGGACATCGCCTACGCCAGCGAAAAACTGCGCGAAAAGCGCTATGCCTTTTCCGAGCAGGAGGTGAAGCAGTACTTCCCGGAAGATGCGGTGCTGCCCGGCATGTTCAGGCTGGTCGAGACGCTGTACGGCCTGCAGATCAAGCCATCTGTCGCGCCGGTGTGGCATGACGACGTGCGCTTCTTCGACATCCGCGACGCGCAAGGGGAATTGGTCGGCCAGTTCTATCTCGACATGTATGCGCGCAACAGCAAGCGCGGCGGGGCGTGGATGGACGACGTGATCACGCGCCGCCGCTTGGCTTCCGGCATCCAGACGCCGGTCGCCTATCTGAACTGCAATTTTTCCGCGCCGGTCGGGAATAAACCGGCGTTATTTACCCACGATGAAGTCATCACGCTGTTCCACGAATTCGGCCACGGCCTGCACCACCTGCTCACCGAAGTGGAAGACCTCGCCGTGTCCGGCATCAACGGCGTGGAATGGGATGCGGTGGAGCTGCCCAGCCAATTCATGGAAAATTTCTGCTGGGAATGGGACGTGCTGCGCGGCATGACACGCCACGTTGACAGCGGTGAACCGTTGCCGCGCGCATTGTTCGACAAGATGCTCGCCGCGAAAAACTTCCAGAGCGGCCTGCAAACTTTGCGCCAGATCGAATTCGCGCTGTTCGACATGCTGATGCACAGCAACTTTGAGGCGGGCGGCGGCAAGAGCATACTGCAATTGCTCGACGAAGTGCGCGCCGAAGTAGCGGTGCTGATTCCGCCCGCGTTCCACCGCTTCCCGCACAGTTTCGCGCATATTTTCGCCGGCGGTTACGCGGCGGGTTATTACAGCTACAAATGGGCGGAAGTGCTGTCCGCCGATGCGTACAGCCTGTTTGAGGAAAACGGCGTGCTGAATCCCGACGTCGGCGCGCGCTTCCGCAGCGAGATACTGGCAATGGGCGGCAGCCGCGGCGCGATGGACTCGTTCAGCGCGTTCCGCGGGCGCGAGCCGGGCATCGACGCATTGTTGCGGCATAATGGGC
>Ga0209212_1004680_pt1 | contig 16760 bp, 21 predicted proteins | sample RifGroC2_FD_183996 | JGI IMG/M metagenome (GOLD analysis project Ga0209212, IMG submission 183996) | Groundwater microbial communities from Rifle, Colorado, USA - Groundwater C2 (SPAdes) (version 2) | ecosystem: Environmental > Aquatic > Deep subsurface > Groundwater | place: Rifle, Colorado...
CACCTTATTTGTTTTTAAAAATGTAATTAAAGACTGGATCCCCCTCTCTCCCAAAGGGAAGCCTTCGGCTCAGGGGGATGACAAACATGTGTCGAAGCAATGAAGCTTCGAGGTATTAAACCAATATGGTTAATTTTTAATAAATCAAGCTGGGCTTTAGGTTTTTAAAACATTTGTTAAAATTGAGGAATGAAAATAGCCCCGATTTATTATTTGACAATCTCTTTGGATTTTTGGACTCCGAAAATTTGGAGAAAGATTTGGATAAGAGGAGATGAAAAATTAAATTATGTAGCTTGGGTACTGTTTACCAGCATGGGATGGACGGGATATCATCTATCTGCTTTTATTATTCGAGATATATTCTACGGAAATATTTCCATTGAAGACCCTCCTGATGAATGGCTCGATTGGACAAAATATAACTTATACGATATTGCTAAAACAAAATTAACTCAATTTAAATTTTTGTATGATTTTGGAGATAGTTGGGAAATGACAGTCAAAATAAGAGAGTTAAATGATTTAGATAAAAACGCACCCTACCCCGTCTGTGTAAATGGTAAAAACGCTGCTCCACCGGAAGATGTTGGAAGCTACGTTGGCTTTGAACATTTTATAAAGGTAATGAAAGATGAAAATCATCCGGAATACAAAGAAATAAGCGAGACGTGGATTTCCGACACTTTTGACTCCTCTTATTTTTCTGTTGACGAAGTTAATGATATTATTCAAGATAAAAAAGTTTTTCAGGAGTACGTCGATGAAAAATTTGGTTTCTGACTTATGCTAATAATACGTTTTGGAAAAATAATTGAATACGCAAATTCAAATCAAACTTGGTTGAAAAAAGCAGTTGAGGAATTCTTTGGTAATAGTATTGATGTTGATAAATATGATCATAAAATTTTAAGTGGACTCTTTAATGAATGGTTTATTTTTGACTTTCAACCAACAATCTCTGAGGCAACCCCAGTTAGCCAATATTATTTTAAAAATCCTCATAGTTTATCTGAAAGACAATTAAAAGAATTGGAACAAATAATAAAGACAGAAAAATATTCAATGTATCAGATAAAAGAAGTCAAAAAAGGTGAATGGCTTAATTTAGTTGATATTTTTTCTGGAAAAAGTTATAAAGTCTACGATATTAAAGGTTCATCAAACACAAATGATAAAGGAACTTTAGCCAGAAGATTAGCAAAAGTCGACGGTAAGTGGATCGTGGTTGGATCTGACCCACTTTATTTTCCAATTACTTATACAGAGAGATCTTTAAATTTTTTCTCAAAATCTAAAGACTCACAAAAATTTAACCCTAAATATATTTTTGATCAGTTTATAAAAAATCAAAAAGAGGAAAAACCAGACGAAGATATAAAAGTGAAAGTTTTTAGAGGAGAACTTGAGAGACAATATAACTCTATGATAAAAAAATATAAATTAAAAGTAAATTTTGAAAAATTATTAGACTTTGTGTACAGAGAAAATTATGAAAATCATTTTGCTCAATTTTTTAAAGATTTATCAGTGAAACTTAAAATTCCAGAGAAAGTAATTTTTGAAAATCTTAATTTTTTTCAAAATATTTGGAATTATTTTCCACATGAAGTACTTAATGGCTTATGCCCGAACGAGATGTATCGGAGATATGATAAATAGATTACTTTTCTTTATTAATATTCTAAATCAAATCTTTCTTTCAAAACAAAATTCAGATTTTCAAATAAAGAAATAAGGTTTAATATTTCCAAATTAATTTTTCGATGAAGATTTTTAAAATTGGAAATAGTTTTCAATGAGTTTATAATTTTTATTATCGAAATAAAAGATAAAAAAGCAGAGTTTTTTGAGTCAAAAGTAGTATCTTCATATTTCATTTCTTTCTCCTCAATGTCACTTAATATTGCCCTTTGAATTTTAACAGAGAAAAAATACATATAATAATTAAGGATTCTAAGTGGTTCTTTAATTTCTTTTTGAGTTTCTTCAAGAAAATAATAATGGAGATCTTCAACTAATTTTACTAGTGAAATTGCTAATTTTTTTGACACTTGAGTCAAATGATCATTTTTCACCAAATTGTCCTTTTTATTTTCTTCTATTTCAAATTTTTTATCATCATCTTCAATTATTTTTATTTTCATTTTTTTCATATCTTTTTCCAATAATTTTTTTGTTTCTTCAAAACTTTTAGTCATGGATAAAAACATTGCTTTAGTGCTTTTTGGATCGATTCCTTGCTTGATAAATTTTTTCTCAGATTCTATTTCTTTTTGATAAACTCGGCAGATATTGGAAAGCTTGCATCTTTTGCACCAGCGGTCACAAAAATTAAAAGGTAGTTTATAAAATACATCTTTATGAATCCATGGAGGATTGATTGCTCCGAACTGTGAGATAAATATTTTTTCTAAAAAAGATGAATCCATCCTAATAATTTACCACAAAATTTAAAAGTATTTTTTTATTTAAAAAATTCAATAACAAGTTGCCAAAGTTGGATATTCAATCCTCTTGCAATTTTACAGAGTACCTTCAAACTCGAATTTGCTTTACCCTCCTCAATTTCAGCTAAGTAAGAACGATCCATATTGCAATCAACCCTAAATCATCTTGAGAAATATTTTTCTCCTTTCTTGTTTTCGATATTTCTTTTCCCAACCTTCCGAAAATATATTGATATTTCATATGAAGGGAAAGAGTATCTTAACGATACAAATGTGACAATGGCAATATTCCGTCCCGCAGGGTATCTGTATTGTGTCATTCCCTCGAAGGAGGGAATCCAGACTAAAATTACCTTATTTGTTTTTAAAAATGCAATGATAGACTGGATCCCCTTCTTTCCCAAAGGGAAGCCTTCGGCTCAAGGGGATGACAAACATATTCCGACGCAAGCGTCGGGGAATTAAACCACTAAGGATAGATTAATTCTTCCAAATTCCGCCCGACTCCTCCGGCTTAAAATGCTATAATAATTTTATGAAAATAGGAATTATCATCAGCCAGAATGATCCAGAAACTGTCTGGAACGCTTTGCGGCTTGCCAATCTTGCTTTAAGTAAAGGCGATACTGTTTCCACGTTTCTTACGGGAAAAGGTGTAGAGTATGAACAGTTGAGTTCTCCTAAATTCAACATTAAAGAACAGGTCGTGAAATTCCTGGAGTCAGGTGGAAAAATTACTGCTTGCGGCACTTGCCTGGCGATCCGAAAACAAAAAAGTGATGAAGAATGCCCGGCTGGTGGGATTGAAGATTTATATAATTTGATTGTTGACAGTGATAAGGTTATAACTTTTTAAAAAATTATGGACTTTGACTATACGGTAATAACAGAAAAAACATTCGATGAAGCAGTAAATGCTGTTGAACAAGAAACAAAGAAAGCTGGTTTTAGGGTTCTTCACATCCACGATGTCTCTGCCACTTTGAATGAAAAGGACTTTAAGATTGAGCCTTTTAAGATTATCGAAATTTGTAACGCCAAAAGTGCATATGCGGTATTAAAAGCAGATATAAAAATAGGCTTATGTCTTCCCTGCAAAATCAATATTTATGTCAAAAATAAAAAAACTTTTATTTCCGGCATGAGACCAATTATTTTGACCCAGTTTTTTCCAAAGGCCGACCTTGGTAATTTACCAAAAGAAGTTGACCAAATAATTCAAAATATTATTAATAATTCCAAATAAGAATATGAAAAAAATCATAACATTAGGAATAATAGATCTATTAATATTCTTAGTTACTAACACAAAACACTCCAGCATTTAAGCTTCTTAAAAACAGTTTTCTAGGTTTGATATAATTACTTTTATGAAAAATGTGTTCGTTGTTAATGATGATAGTATTAGATCTCCTGGTTTATCAGTATTAATAAAAAATCTTGAAAAATATAATCTAACAGTTATCAGCACAGAACATATCAGAAGTTGGACATCAAAAGCAATTACTGTAAACAAATACGTCAAATTAAAAAAGGAATTTATTGATAATCATCAAGCTTATGTGATTGACGGTTTTCCAGCAGACTGTGTAAATATTGGTTTAAATCATATTGTTAAAGAAAAACCAGAACTCTTAGTATCAGGTATAAATATAGGAGAAAACGCTACAGTTGGTTGGCTTTTGTCTTCGGCTACAGTTGCTGCAACAATAGAGGGAGCAATTTGCGGAGTAAAAGGAATTGCATTTAGTCAACAGATGTCAGATGAAGCTTATGATAAGATAACTAATAGTGTAAAGAATAAACAACCTGTTGAAAAATATGAAAAATTTTTTAATTTAAGCGGAAAAGTAAGTAAAATTATTACTGACTATGTTTTAGAAAGAGGTTTTCCAGCAGAAGCTAAAATTATAAGTGTAAATTTTCCACCTGAAGGGAAATTTAATGGTAAATGGGTGGTTACTCGTCCTTACTATTGGAGTTATGGTAGTCTTTTTTCAAAAACACCAGAAGGATATCTAAAAACAGGAGGCGCTTTTACAGAGAACAGGGTTACTGAAGAAGGAACGGATATGTGGGCACTTCATAACGGATTTATTTCAATAACTTTTTTTGATCTACCCTTAATCCCAATTAACAATAAAAAAGTTGCTAATTATTTTTCTAATTTGAGATTGTCTTAATCTAACTAAACTCGTGCATAAAAAATTCAAATATCCTCCCTTCGGCTCATTTCATTCGCTCAGTGTAAACCACCCTCTTTCGCTCTTTGAGCTTCAAAGGGCAAAGCGAGTCTAATAATGGCTTCATAATCATGAATATGAGGCATTATCAACCTATTTTTCACGATTATGTTGACATAACCGTGAAATAATGTATAATAAAGACATGCCAAAGGTACTAAATGTTTTTAACAAAATTCAATATCTCCGCGAGAGATACTACAAGGCATCTGTTGAAAAAGAGTCGCTTATTGCTCTTATTTCAGAAACTGAAGTAGCTGAACAAGTTTATAACTCGAATGCAATCGAAAGCAGCACTCTTACTCTTGAAGAAACAGAAAAAATACTTCTTCAAATAGATCTCGATAGATATATTACCGAAAGAGAAATTTTTGAAACAAAAAATCTTGCACGTGTCGTTACTTATATAGATAAAAAAGCAAAAGAACAGGAATTAAATCTCGATATGATCTTGACTCTTCACAAAATGTTGGTATTAAATATTCGCGACGAAATTGCTGGAAGATTTAGAGAAAAAAATGAATTTGTTCGAGTCGGAACCCATATTGCTCCAAATCCACAGGAAGTGGTAGGATTACTTATCAAAATGTTGGTCGAATATCTTGCTTCAAGTCACGAAAATATAATCAAGCGATTAGCAAGACTCCACCTTACGTTCGAAAATATTCATCCATTTATCGACGGTAATGGTCGAATTGGACGAGTTATTAATAATTATCTACTTATTCGAGAAGGATTTGTTCCAGTCAATATTAAATTTATTGATAGGAAAAAATATTATCAAGCTTTTAAAGAATTTGATAGTAAAAGTATTACTTTTACTATGGAAGAGATCATAGGAAAAGCCCTTACAAGTAGTTATTATAAAAGATTGGCATATTTGGAAGGAAAAGAAATCATCCCTTTGTCAGAATATGCGAAAAAACATAATCTATCCCATTCAAACCTCATTAATAAGGCAAACAGACAAACAATCGAAGCATTTATGGAAAAAGGTGTTTGGAAAATAGGAAAGATTTAAATTTGAGCATAAAAAATTCTAACATCCTGGTTCGGCTTTACTCACCACAAGTCTACCAGTCTGGACTCTGGACTATGATATAGATTATTGATAAAATGTAATATGACAGTTAATACAATTATCAAAAATAAACCCTATTTAGCTTGGTACGTAAAAGAGCCGGAAAAACTGTCTGAAGAATCTGTTTTGGAGCATGTCTTGAATTATGGTAACTGGGATGACGTACAGCAATTTATTAAGATAAAAGGATTGATTGAAACAACAAAATTATTTAATAAATCATTAAAAAATAAAAGAACAAACTATCAACCGGCTATAAAATCATATTTCTATCGGTATTTCAATAACAATCATGTTTAAAAACATATTAAATTCTGACCAAGAAAATTTACTCCCTTTGATAAAATATTTTTCACCCAACTATTATCTCGTTGGAGGAACTGCGATCGCACTTCATTTTGGACATCGAAGATCAATTGATTTTGATCTTTTTTCAGATAATGCTTTTGATCCTATGAGCATAAGGACTAAATTATTGGCCAGTTATAAAATTGATCAAACTTTCTCTCAGGGGGAAGGCGAATTAACAGTTCTTATTAACAAAGTTAAAATCACTTTTTTTCATTATCCATTTATTATTGATCGGCGGATTGATTTTGATAATTACATAAAATTACCGGATATTCTTACACTCGGTGCGATGAAAGCGTTTGCCTTAGGTCGCAGAGCCAAATGGAAAGATTATGTTGATTTATATTTTATTTTTCAAAAATATTCGTTTAAAGACTTGGTTGATAAAACTAATTCCATTTTTAAATCTGAGTTTAATGAAAAACTATTCCGTACTCAACTTGGTTATTTTGAAGATATTGATCACTCGGAAGAAATAAAATATATCCAGGGATTTGAAAAAAAGGATGAAGATATAAAACAATTCCTTGAAAAAATAAGCCTTTCTTAAACAGTTTTAAATTGTGCGTAAAAAGACCTAATATCCTTTACGAGCCCGATCTTGGTGTTTTAAGCTTTCTCAAGGCTCTATGTAGAAACAAGAAAGTGGATCCGAACCTTTTTGATATAATTCGTGTGTGGATAATGTGAATAAAAATAAATCTAAAGTATCCTGCATTATCCCCTTTTGGAATGAAAGTGAACGCTTACATACCGTTCTTGATGAAATAGTTAAGGTAAAAAACTTATCAAAGATAATATGCGTCGATGATGCTTCGGATGAAGATCAATCAGAAGAAATAAAAAAAACTTATCCAAGTATTAAGTTAATTCGGTTAAACAATAACGTTGGTAAATCAGGAGCAATTCTTGAAGGACTAAAATATACTCAGAATAATTTTATTTTATTACTCGATGCTGACCTTCGAAATCTAAATTATATAGAAATTGAAAATGCAATCAAGGCAGTTAAAAAAACTCAAGACATTGACATGCTTATTCTTAGAAGAATAAAGGCTCCATTTTTAGTTAAAATAACTCGAGGAGATGTTTTATCTACTGGAGAACGAATAGTAAAAAAGGAGTATTTACTAAAACTTTTAGAAAGCTCTAGTAAAGGATGGCAACTTGAATCAAAGTTGAATTTATTCATGTATGAGAACAAGAAGAAAGTCTTTTGGGTACCTTCCTCGGGAATAAATACACATTGGAAGTGGGGTTGGAAAACAGATTTAAAATACCACAAAAAGAAAATGACAGATATTTATTCTGTTGGATTAATTAACCTAATAAAACTTTTTCTATTCTTTGGGAAGAAAGAATATAAACAAGATTAATTAAATTTAATTTATAAGTTCTTTAAGAGGTATTTCAATATCTGGTTGAGCTTCGCGGATTCTTCTCCATATACCATCTGAAAAAGCTACTTCAAAATGTGAAGTATTTTTGAAGTCTTGCATTGTCTTGTTTTCCTCAATAAAACAACTTTCAATTTGTTCAATTGTCCATTTTTTTTCATCAGGATTTTCTACTTTTATTGCCACTATTTCTGATTTTCTAGCAGGAATTATCTGGACAGGTATAAATCGTGTTTTCAATTTTCCTTGCATATTTAATTCCTTAAGTGCTTCTAAACGATTATGTCCATCGGCAACACCTATTCTGCCATACTCTATATTAAATTTATTAAATAAATTTAGAGCTAAAGAATCATATAGAATGTCTTTTCTCACTTCAAAAACCGAAATGGCTGGCCCCTTGTATCCGCTTTTTAATAACGATTTGATAACATCTGACGTTTGATTTTCATGAACATTATTTACAATTTCGTGAGTGCCTATTTTATAAATGTCAACAATTAAAAATTTAGGAATTAGCAGAGTTTTGTCACTATTTCTAGCTTGCATTATCGTATATTGCATAATTGTATTAGTATATCAAAGTGCTATAGAGGGATCTAACACCTGACCGGCCTGCAGACTGGTACTCCACCCTCCTTCGCCGATGCTTCCACCTACGTATAGACTTCGGCGGACAAGTCGTGAGGGTAAGCCAGTCTGAACTTGTAGATTTAGTCTGTCTGAACAATCTAACCTAAGAAAATATACTTCAGCATTTCGTACTCTTCCTTTCAGTTTACTGTGTTTTGATATAATCTTCTTATGAAAATACACATCCTAATGCACGAAAGTTTTGAAGCACCAGGAGCTATCGAGAAATGGGCGAAATATCATGATTTTCCAGTTACTTATACACGTTTCTATCAAAATGACAAACTTCGAGACAATATTGATGAATTTGATTATCTGATAGTTATGGGTGGGCCACAATGCCCTATTACAACTGAATTAGAATGCCCACATTTTCATACTAAAGAAGAAATAGAATTTATAAAGCAAACAATCGCAAAAAAGAAATCATTATTGGGAGTTTGCTTAGGGGCTCAATTAATAGGTGAAGCGCTGGGAGCCAAATTTAAACATAGTCCTAGTCGGGAAATTGGTGTATATGATTTGACTTTAACTAAAGAAGCAAAAAACGATCCAATATTCTCAACTTTTCCAAAAAAATTTGCGGTTGGACATTGGCACGGAGATATGCCTGGCTTAACTCCAGACACTAAGATTTTGGCTACAAGTAAAGGATGTCCAAGGCAAATAGTTAGATTTTCACCAAAAATATACGGTTTTCAATGTCACTTTGAATTTACTCCTGAGTCTATGGCAGATATGATAAAAAATAACGCTCAAGAGCTGAACCATTATAAAAATTGGCCTTTTATCGAAAGTGCAGAAACTCTTAGAAAACATGATTTTAGTGAAATGAACAATTTATTGTTCAAATTTTTAGATTATATGGAATCTTTAGTTTCTAAAAATAGTCATTAAATTTGTGCGTAAAAGATTCTAACATCCTCACTTCGGCTCATTTTATTCGCTCAGTGTAAACCACCCTCTTTCGTAAAAACTTTGGAGGGTAAGCCAGTCTGAACTTGTAGATTTAGTCTGTCTGAACAATTTAATCTAAGAAAATATACTTCAGCATTTCGTACTCTTCCTTTCAGTTTGCTAGGTTTGATATAAATGACATACTCCTCGGGGCAAGCCCACGAGGTATCTTAGATCTGTCATTCCTGCCCCCGATCGGAGTCGAGGGCAGGCTCCGGCGGGAATCCAGACTAAAATCACCTTATTTGTTTTTAAAAATGTAATTAAAGACTGGATCCCCCTCTCTCCCAAAGGGAAGCCTTCGGCTCAGGGGGATGACAAACATGTTCCGACGCAAGCGTCGGGGAATTAAACCACTAAGGATAGATTAAAAAATAACCTTATCAAACAGGGTTTTGAGTTTATTATGGCAGGTAATGTTAGAGGACAGAAAGTAACGGTTGATCATAAAACAAAAATTATTTTTAGAGATTCAGAAATAATCACTGTCTGTAGTAAAAATATTAACTCAAAATAAAATCCAAGTAATTATTTTTATTTATGCACTCAAATTTCGCATCTGGATAGGCTTTCTGCCATCCTGCAGGAACCTTTGATGTTTTATTCCCTGATTTGAATTCATAGCCAAAAAGATTCCCGTTTTTTTCTTCAACATAATCAAGTTCCGCACCCGTATGAGTCCGCCAAAAATAATTCGAATATAGTTCTTGTTTGCTAGCATTATATTTCATTCTCTCAATTAAAAGAAAATTTTCCCATAAAAATCCTGAATCATTTCTATCTTTCAAAGATTTTAGGTTATCAATTAAAATATTTCGAATACCTAGATCGTAAAAAAATATTTTGTCCATCCGAGTAACTTCTTTTCTTAAATTTCGGCTAAACCCACCCAATCGGAAAACTATGAATGATTTTTCCATTAAGTCTATATAGCGAGACACAGTGTCTTTACTCATGGAAAGCGAGGTCCCTAACTCACTTAAGGAAACTTGTGATCCAATTTGAAATGCTAATAATTTTAAAAGGTCACGAATTTTTGAAGGATTTTTTATATCTCCAAATTCAATTAAATCACGATAAAGATAAGCGTCACTAACGTTTTGTAAATATTCCCTTTTTTGGAATATGCTTTCATAGGAAAAAATTTCCGGATAAGAACCATATATTAATCTTTCCTCAAGATTATCATTAAGTTCAGCTCTGTTTTTAAAGGCAGACAATTCTGAAAAAGAAATTGGATATAAATGGTAACTCCAAACTCTACCCGTCAATGGTTCGCTGATTTTGCTCGCTAAATCTAGTGAAGAGGATCCTGTAACTATAACTTTAAGATTGGGAAGATTATCAAGAATAATTTTTAAATTTATCCCAATTTCAGAAATTCTTTGCGCTTCATCAATAAATAACAGTTCATAATCTGAAACAAGAGATTTTATCTTAACTAAATCACGACTGGTAAGAATATCTAAAAAACGGCTTTGGTCTCCATTTAAAACTAAGGCGCGGAGGTTCAGTCTCTTAATAATTTCGTTTACGAGAGTAGTTTTCCCTACCTGTCTAGCCCCATAAATTACAACACCCTTTTTTGAAGAGTTCAACTTCTCTAAAATGGTTGACGTTAAACGACGAGTTATATACATATTAGATGTATAATATCATTAATAACGCTATCTGTCAAGCGATAATAGCGCCATTACCGCTAATTGAATCGCTTTAATTGTTCTTTTTCCACTTCGGGCATAAAAAAACGCTAAACAAGTTAACTGGTCTGGGCTTATGTATGAGTAAAATTAAAAAAGGTTGAATTGATTTGTCTTACTTGACTAATTCTATTTAATCTAATACTATATTAGTATTAGATTTGATCTATTACGAATTTAAATATGAAAAAAATTACTATTGTTTTAGGAGTTGTAGTTATTTCCGTATTTGTTGTTTTCGTTTTTTTCAGGACAGCTCAGGAAGAGAGAATTATAAGAGAGAAAATAATTGTTAATGATATTACTCCTTCAGATAACACGGAAAAAACTGATTCTTCTAGATACATTGACTACTCAAAGTCGTTATTTGATCAGATGCCTAATAAGAAAAGGGTCTATTTCTTCCATGCTAAATGGTGTCCAACTTGTAAAGTGGCAAATGAAGAATTTACGCAGAATATCGATAGAATTCCCAATGACGTTATACTTTTCAAAACCGATTACGATAGTGAAAAAGGGCTGAAGTCTAAATATGGCATTACCTACCAACATACCTTTGTTTATGTAGATTCGCAAGGAGAAGAGATAAATAAATGGAATGGTGGAGACATTGAAGAGTTAATCAATAACACAACTAAATAATGATTTTATTAATTGGTTTTGCATTTTTTGCAGGGTTAATAACAATATTATCTCCCTGTATACTTCCGATTCTTCCTATTATTCTCTCTTCAACTATTGGTGGAAAATCTACCGGCAAATCTAGACCAATTGGAGTCGTCATAGGTTTTATATTAAGTTTTACTTTTTTCACTCTTTTTCTATCAACAATTGTAAAGGTTAGCGGAATATCCTCAGATATTTTACGGACTATTTCCGTATTTGTAATTGCCGGAATGGGCATCTCACTTCTTATACCAAGATTCCAGTTAGTCATTGAAGGATTATTTTCCAAATTATCCCGATTATTACCACGCGGAAGTGCTAAACCAGGGTTTGGTCCAGGTCTCCTCATTGGCCTTTCACTTGGCCTTCTCTGGACACCATGTGTAGGGCCTATTCTTGCATCAGTTATATCACTTGCGATTTCAGGGACAGTAACCCTCGATGCATTTATCATTACTCTCGCTTATTCACTCGGAACTGCAATCCCCATGTTCCTCATAATTCTTGGGGGTCAAACATTGCTACAAAAAGTTCCCTGGCTTCTTGCAAATACATCCAATATCCAAAAGGCATTTGGTTTTGTAATGATTATCACTGCAATTGGCATACATTTTAATATAGACCGTTCTTTCCAGACATATATCATTACCACATTCCCACAATACGGTATTGGTCTTACAAAATATGAAGACAATAAGATTGTTCAAACGGAGTTAAAAAAAATTACTCAAACAAAAAATATAGACATAAATAATTTCGGAAAACCATTACAACAAAAGGGACCGCTTGCTCCTGAAATTATTCCTGGAGGTGAGTGGCTTAATTCAAAGCCTTTGACTTTATCTGAGCTTAAAGGAAAAGTTGTATTAGTAGATTTTTGGACATATACCTGTATTAACTGTCAAAGAACTTTTCCATATCTAAAAGAGTGGTGGAAGAAATATCAAGATCAAGGGTTAGTTATTATAGGCGTTCATTCGCCAGAATTTGAATTTGAAAAAAATAAAAATAATCTTTCGCAAGCCATAAATGATTTTGGTCTTACTTACCCGATAGTTCAAGATAATAATTTCTCAACTTGGAGGGCGTATGATAATCATTATTGGCCGGCAAAATATCTTATAGATAAAGATGGATTTGTTCGATATTCCCATTTTGGAGAAGGAAAATATGAGGAAACAGAGCAAAAAATTCAGGAATTATTGAAAGAAACAGGTAGAGAAATTGATAGTTTAATCAAGGAAGAAGAATTGGATACTCAATTTTTCCGTCGTACGCCCGAGACATATTTAGGATCAAACCGTACAGAAAGAAGAATTAATTATATTGATAATATACCTCTTGATAATTACTATCTAAATGGAAAATGGAATATCACTGAAGAATACGCTTCTTCATCAAAAAATTCATCTCTAATTCTTAATTTTTCAGGTAAGGAAGTTAATCTTGTTATGTCTCCCTCTGAAAAAATAAGTAAGGTTAAAATATATCTTAATGGTAAACTAGTTGACAAAAATTCGACTGGGAGGGATGTAGTAGATGGAATGGTGATATTAGATGCTGAGAGATTATATAATCTTATTCTCTTACCTGCCCCCACCAACTCTGCAACTCTTAAAATTGAATATCTAAATGAGGGGATTAAATCCTACGCCTTCACATTCTAAGCCATAACCACTATATTAAGAGAGCAAATCCTTCGTTAATTGAATCCAATATTTCACTCCTGTCATTAAAACTTCATCGTTAAAATCATAATTAGAGCTATGATTAGCTCCCTTTTCTATACCGTTTCCTAAATGTGCATAACATCCTGGTTTTTTTTCGAGAAAAAATCCAAAATCCTCAGAGGCCATAACTGGTCGAGGCTCTGTAAAAACTTTTTCTTTTCCAAGTACTTTTTCTGCAGTAGAAATTGCTAATAAGGATTCCGTTTTAGTATTTATTACAGCTGGATCACCAAAAATAAATTTAAAAGAATAATCTGCACCATAACTTTGACAAATACCTTTTATTATTTTTTCCATTTCAATTTTTATCTGGTCTCTCACATCATTTTTTTGAGTTCTTACTGTGCCGTTTAAAGTAACTTCACCAGGAATAATATTGTAAGCAGTACCACCATGAAATTGAGTTACTGAAATAACAGCTGGAAACAGTGGAGAAATTCTTCTGGAAATGATTGTTTGTAGGTTCATAACAATTTCCGATGCAATTACAATCGGGTCAATTCCTCTTTGAGGATGAGCGCCGTGTGTCACTTTTCCAATGATTTTAATATCAAATGTGCTCGAAGTTGCAAGAACTGGACCATCATGAATAGAAAAATACCCAGCTTTAACAGAAGGCGCAACATGAAGTCCATAAATAGATTCGATTTTGAATTTTTTAAAAAGACCATCATTCATCATTGCTTTTGCACCATCGCCAGTTTCTTCAGCCGGCTGAAAGACAAAATAAACCGTTCCATTAAATTTTTTATTTTTAGCTAAAAATTGTGCAGCTCCAAGCAACATTGTCATGTGACCGTCATGACCACAGGCATGCATTATTCCTTTGTTAACAGACTTATATTCAACCTTGGTTTCTTCTGATATTGGTAAAGCGTCTATATCAGCCCTCAAAGCTATGGCTTTATTACTATTGCCCGACTTAAGAACTCCAACTATACCTGTTTTTCCAATATTTCTATGAACAGTTATTCCAAATTCCTCAAGTTTTTTTGCGATATAATCTGAAGTATTTTTTTCTTCCATCGCTAGTTCCGGATTCTTATGAAGATAATGCCTTAATTCAAGTAATTCATTCAACATGGAATCTATGTGTTTGTTTTCCTCATTTGTTAAAGTCATAGGCAAATTATAACAAAATATTAATTAGCTCTAACTTAGATATTTTTTATAGAGGTTAAGTTCACCTCTCGGCTTTTGTTATACTTTATCAATGAAAGTTTTCAAAAACGGACTAATCACTGGCCTTATTTTTCAACTTGCCATCGGCCCCGTTTTCTTTTTTATTGTCAACTTAACTCTACAAAAAACTATGCTGGACGGATTAGCCGGTGTTATAGGAGTCACGCTTGCCGATTATTTTTATATCGCTCTTGCAATTATCGGGGTTGGAAAAATACTTGAAAATAATAAAATAAAAAAAGCTTTTGGGATAGTTAGCTCTGTAGTTCTTATACTTTTTGGGCTGACAATGCTAAAAGGAGTCGCCAATATTCAAATTTCAGCAAATACCATTATTGACTCTGCAAATATTTTTTCTAGTTTCCTTTCAGTTTTTCTCTTAACAATTTCTAGCCCATTAACCATAGTTTTTTGGACAGGTGTATTTGCAGCAAAAACCATTGAATTAAATTATTCTAAAAAGGAATTATTTATTTTTGGTTTATCTACAGGATTGGCGACATTTATTTTCATGAGCTTATCAGTAATTTTATTTTCATTAATTAAGCAAATAGTTCCAATTATTTTAATTCAATTATTAAATGGGCTCGTTGGTTTCCTCCTTGTGGGTTACGGGATTTTAAGATTAAAAAAATCTTTACAGTAAAAAAATAACAATCTCAAATATGAGTAGTTTAATAACGCTCTAAAAGAAGTTTTGCTTCTTGCTCAACGCTAAAATCTTTCATTGCTAACCATTCTGCGTCTCGAACCGCTAAGAATGATTTAGCTAAGTCGCTTCCCACCATATCAAGAATTGTTTTATCTTTTCTCAAATGCTCAATTGCCAGACCCAGATTGGAAGGAAGAAGATTAATATTATTTTCGTGCAATTCATCTTTAGTTAAATCGGCTGGATCTTTATTAACTGAGTCACCCAATTTCATTTTTTTCTCCAAGCCATCAAGGCCGGCAGTAATAACTGCCCCAAGCGCAAGATAAGGATTACAGGTCGGATCTACTGTCTTTAATTCAATATTAGTGATTGGATTATTATCATCAGTTTCTGGAATACGAATTGCAGCTTCTCTATTTCCATACCCCCAACATTTATAGGTCCCGCTCCAAAATCTTGGTTTAATTCTTTTAAAAGAATTTGCAGTTGGTGTGGTTAAACACATCAAGGCAGGTAGGTGAAATAATATCCCGGCAATAAATGATTGCGCTTTAGCTGAAATTTTTTTAATATCTTTAAAATCTGCAGTAATATTTTTTTCGTTTTCCCATAAACTAAAATGAAGATGTGCCCCACTTCCTGCCTTATCACTAAATATTTTTGGTACAAAAGATGCTATAACATCATCAAATTTTTGAGTAACCCCTCGGACGGTTTCCCTAAATGTAATCTGTTGATCCGCTGCAGCCAACGTATCGGTGTATCGAACGGGTATTTCAAATTGTCCGCTGCCTGATTCTGCATATAACATTTCTGGATATACACTCTGTGCAGAAAGCGCGTCTGTAATATCTTTTATTATTAAATTTGCGTTATCAAGGGCATATGTTTGTGCAAATAATGATTGATCGAATAGTTGCATAATGCCATCCTTCAATTTAAGTAAATAAAATTCATTTTCAAAAGCAGCTTTAATTCTAAGATTATATTCTTCAGCTTTTTTAATTACCTTTTTTAAAAATGACCTAGGGCATTGAGTCCATTGTTTTCCAGCATTATATGTATTGGTATATACTCGTGCATGGCCAGGAGAATAAGGTAGGGACTTTAAAGTATCCCAATCAGCCCTCATAAAGACCTCTCCTGCAGGGGTAAGACCTGAATTAATAGCTTGAGCATCATACATCACTGGAAGAGCTTGTTGCGCCATCGCTATCCCTACTCCGTTCTTAAAATAATCTAAAATAAATTTGTATGAACTGCCTTTGCTCTAATAACACCTGCATTATCACACCAAATAAATCTCACAAACTGAATATTTTTACTTTTTATTTCTTGAAGAATCTTTTGATGTAATTCCTTCATGCGATTATTATAACACTAAAATAACTATTTAATTAAATTGACCTTAAAAACCTTTTGATATAATAATTCAATGGTAACAGTTGAATATCTTGCAAAGGAAGTTGAAAAAATAAAAGGGAGAAATAGAAAGGTCGAGCTTGATAAAAGGTGGGAGACTAGCTTATTTAGAAGATTACTACTGGGATTTTTTACTTATTTTTCGATTGGTCTGTATATGTATACTAATGACATACTCCTCGGGGCAAGCCCACGAGGTATCTTAGATCTGTCATTCCTGCCCCCGATCGGAGTCGAGGGCAGGCTCCGGCGGGAATCCAGACTAAAATCACCTTATTTGTTTTTAAAAATGT
>Ga0209212_1004681_pt1 | contig 16759 bp, 19 predicted proteins | sample RifGroC2_FD_183996 | JGI IMG/M metagenome (GOLD analysis project Ga0209212, IMG submission 183996) | Groundwater microbial communities from Rifle, Colorado, USA - Groundwater C2 (SPAdes) (version 2) | ecosystem: Environmental > Aquatic > Deep subsurface > Groundwater | place: Rifle, Colorado...
ATCCAACCAAGCCCTTCTCCTTTACCGGCTATTACTTTGATGTCTTTAGTAGACAGCTCCACCGTCATCACCACCCCCATTGTCCCATCAAAAGCGACCAAATGACGATCCTTTATCAAGCTCAGTCTATCACCCTTAAACCCTTGCCTCACCAAATCAATTCTTGCAACTTCCTCAATTTGACTCTCCTTTTCTCCGGAAACCAAAGTCCAAGTATTTTCAATTTTCTTCTCTAATTCATCAAGAGCATCTGAGTATTTACCACCTTCAAAATCTCCTCTCTTTGCCTCAAAAATTGTTTTTGCATCTTGTACCAATTTTCTAGCCCCTGAAGGGTTTAGCGATACCAATCCAGCCGCCTCTTGTAGACTTTTTTCTATCGGTTCAGAATACTCTACCCATTTCTTTTGCTCAGCCTCCCTTCTTATTTTCAGAGATCCGGTTACCAAACTAATAAGTAAAACCAATAAAAATAATAATCCCAATAAAACTGCCCACTTTTTTCTCTTGGAGGTTTCCTTCACAACAGCAACATCCTTCTGGTGGATTGGCCTTCTCACCCTTGACACTGTCTTCATCCACCAGTTACTCAATTTCTCTTTTATTCCTATTGGGCCTACATATCTTTCGTTTACCAGTTCTTGTCCCTGTCTATCTTCCGCCCTTCGGGGAATCACTTCTTCCGGCTCATTTATTGTTAGCTTGATTGGCTCCACTTCTATAGAAGTAATCTCAGCCGTCTCATCTTCAAATTTCCGGAAATTAAGAACCAACCCTGCTCCTGCAAAATTTCTATTTTTTATGGTCTCATTGAAGTATGTGGTTTCACCCTCGCCCATTTCTGATAGTGACTTTTTTCCCACTATCTCCAAAACACCTTCCGTCCAGATCGCGATTCTGTCATCTTCTTCGACTTTTCCTTTAGCCACCTTACCTTCCAGCATGCTGGCTGAAAAATCAAATTCCTTTTCTCCTCTAAGCAGAAAGATTTCTGCTCCACCTGTACGAACTAACATCACCTCCCTATTACCTTCCCTTTCTTGAACCCAAACCCATACCCCCGAGAGATTCGGATAACCAGATCTCCATTTTTCAAAAAAATCCAGCAAAACTCCACCATTCTCAACCTTATTAAAATAATCTTCTACCCAACCCATGAGCTCCATGTCTTTCTCTGCCCAACCCTCCTTTTCTTCACCATAAATTACCCCGAACAAGGCTCCCTTGTTTTGAAGTTCAGAGTCATCAAACGGTATTCTGGCATAGACCTGAGCCCATCCATTTGAGCCTTCTTCATTTACTATTCTGAGAAAAGATAATCCAAGACCGGTGTTCACGCTAATAATACTATAACAGTCACAAACAGAGTTATGCCAAAAAATCCCCATGTGAGAATCTTCAAACTCTTTCCTATTGGCAAGTTAACCACTCTATCCATCAAGCTTTCCTGTCGAATCATAATCAGGGACAGAATTAGGATAAGCACCATCGAAATCTTCACCATAAAGCCGACTATCATACTCAGATTTATTGTTACGCCAGGTATTAGCTCCATTTATTTTTCTGCTTCTTCTGTTAATTGAGAAATGAGCGCCGCCACTCTGTCCGGAAAAGCCACCGATTCAAAGGTAAAAGCCGACGCCTCACCTGAAGAGTCGGGAGTTTTTTGTTCTGATGCTGTCTGAACAATCACATCTCCATAATCAAATAAGTTAGCTAGAAATCCATTCTGGGTATAGTTCACGTCTTCTACCTTACCGAGCTGGGCAACATTTACTGTTTTACTGAGAAGTCCCACAAAGTCCACATCCACCAGTCTCTCATTTGTAATTATGTATACGTTATAAAACCACATTAGAAAGCTCTGCAAACCAAAAAATAGCAAACCCAAATACCAAAGCATGGTCAGACTGACAAGCGTGTTACCGTCCAATGCTTTCAAAAAAGGAAATTCACCCCAAAAAAACGGTATTACAAAGGCAAAACATATCAAGGCAATCCATCCAAAGTTTGTCACGATATGTCTTCGGCCCAAAAGCAACACCGTTTCATCGTCTTGCTGAGACTCAAATTTAAATCTATGGGGGCGAGGAACACAAGACCCAAAAGAACTTCCTGTCATCTTCTCACCCAAGATTTTCTTAATCTCATCCGACTCAGGTTTTGTCTTTCCCGATTTAAATACTTCAGGCATACCTAATTGTACCAAATTTACCCAACAACAGACGAGCGACCTCTACTTTTTCTCTATATTAAACAAGCCGCTTTTGAGCGAGACCCAGCCGGGAGCTCGAATATTAAAAGCTTCTTTAAACTCACTTCCTTTAATGTCAACGCCTCCTTTATCAGTGTCAAAATGTACATTCGACGTATAGCCACCGTCAGAATAAGATACTGAAACCCCAATCACACGCTCATACCCTCCCCCCAATCCTTTTGCTTTCTCACGTAGTTCTGAAATTGAATATGGATTACCACCCCCACATCCTTCCAGTGGTACCAGTCGATCTTCTTTTCCGGATTTGTATCTCACTACCCACGCGTTCAAGATGTCGGCCATTTGTTCAGCTGTTAACCACGGATGGCTTCTCCCACAACTGTCTCCTCCTCTACTTTTATACCAAGCCTTGTAAAACCAAGGACTTTCTCCGATCTTTTCATAGGCTGACGATGTCCACCCTCCTCTTCCATTTTTGGTATCCCAAAAACTGGGTGTTTGATAGCTACTCCCATCCTTACGGTGAGATAATGCGTCATAAGATTCTTGGTAACCACCTGAAGTAGAAGCATACCAAGGTTTGATTATCTTTCCATCTTTCACTAGCACCCACCCCCTCGTAGCGTTCACCGCTTCCTCCCATTTTCCTCCTTTGTTTGAGTTTTTATACACTTGGCATCCCTGGTCAGTACAAATTGCTCCCCCGGAACCCTCATTCGTCCAAGCCAAAGCATAACTCCTTGCAGCAATCGCTTGTGCCTTCAAAGCCTCAAAGCCTCCGCTATCACCCCACGAATTTGGTACTTCATATATTCTTTTTGTATAAGTTTCAATATCCATCCGGCCATAGCCTTGGACACTAATTTGTTTACCTGGATCATAGTCTTTCTTTATTTCTATCCCCCCATAGTAGGCCTTCAGTATTTCTTCAGCATTTTGTCCAGACTTTGCCCTACCGTAAGCTCCATATTGGCTCATACCTTTAAAGTGTGGTGCTCCAAAAGAAAATGAGGCAAAGGCAGGCGAAAATCCAGGGTTGTAGTCAGGCCTACTGGCCGGATCATCCGCCAGTGGTACGTCCCCGACCGTTGTTGAAAAGGTCCCTTCTTTTTCAGCTTTTATTCTTGCCTGCAATTCAGTCAGTGCCGCTATCTTCCCCGTCAAATCTGTTTGGTAGGCCTTGGCTTTTTTCACTTCCCCTTGGAAAAAGGTGTTTTGTTTATCCAGTTCAGTTTGCAGCTTTGCCAGTTGCTCTTTCTGCTTTTCCAAAGATTTCTTGTCCTCCTCAAGCTGACCTATCTCTTGTATCAAACTCACAATGAGCTGCTTATCATTATCGTTGCTCTCTTGCCTATAAGCCAGCTCCCTCCTTGCCTCACCCATACTGGTAGAAGAAAGCAAACTCACCCACAACGGCTCTGACCTAATGCGTATGTACATACCCCTTATTTTCACGGCCAATACCAGATACTGAGTCGAAACTTTCTCACTTCTTTCCTTGATTCCTGCCTCGGTTTGCTTCAATTTAATTGTTGCCGTGTTTATCTGCCCCTGAATCGACTTAATCCTAATACTGAGTTTATTTATCTCTACTTCTAGAGGTGCTGTTGCCGCCCTGCTCTTTTCCAGAGAATCGTTCAGTTCATTTATTTGAATACTCAAACAATCAATTAAATCTTGATCGTTTTTGCCATCACAGCTAGTCTCTGCTCTCACCACAGTTATCCCAGCCAGAAAGCTGAGCAATGCCACCACCATTAGTAAATATCTCCACCTCATTATCATTAGTTTACCCTAAGATATGCCCATTCATGTTAAAATTAACTGTCCATGAAGTCCAAAATCTTGTCATTATTACTTATCTTTCCACTTTTATTTTCCCTACTTACACCCATTCACGCCGGCGCAATCGATAACTTTGAAGTAGTTACCCCAGGAGAAGGTTGTCCGGTGGGGGAAGTAAACACCGCCATCGGCTGCATTTCCACCTCGGTAGACACTACCAGTGGTAATTCCTTTTTTGTCTCCATCCTTCGCATAGCAATAGGTCTTGGTGGAGGCCTAGCCTTGCTCCTTATGCTCTATGGAGTCTTCATCGTCACTACCTCCGCCGGCATACCGGACAAGCTCAAAGAAGGCAAAGAAGTCATCACTTCAGCGATTTCAGGTCTACTATTTATCATTCTTTCAGTCTTTCTATTAAGACTCATCGGAGTTAGCATCCTAGGCATCCCGGGTTTATTATAAAATCATATGTCCATCATCAATACCGTATTAGCTGCAGACACCGTTGATATTACAGGACTGGAAGGTGTTGTCTCTACAGAACTCAATCTCCATAGTTTCACAAACCTCAATGATCTATTATCTAATAATGTGTATGTTAATCTTATTAATACTCTTTTTATATTCGTCGGCATCATATTTTTCTTCAATCTCATTCTGGCAGGGTGGGACTACATGCTTAGCAGCGGAGATCCCAAAAAAATCTCAGCAGCAACCACCAGACTATTAAACAGTTTCATTGGAATTCTGATGGTTTTCACCGCCTTTGTCGTTGTCAGATTGATCACCACCATGCTTGGTCTAGGCACAGTGGCCAAGCCCCTTATATAAGCTATAATTTGGTTCATGCAACCCCCACTAAATCACCTTGCAATTATGATGGACGGCAACCGCCGTTGGGCCAAAGCTCGTGGTCTAGATCCTGTAAAAGGCCACGAATACGCCGCTAATCACTCCATCGAACCTCTCATCGAAAAATGTGCTGAGCTTGGTATCCCCTACGTTACCTTTTGGGCATTTTCCACTGAAAATTGGAAGCGCGAAGAAGACGAAGTGGCGGGTCTTATGAATCTCTTTAGGGTTTCACTTGGCACTCTCGCCCTTCGTCTCATTACCAGAGGAGCCCGCATGAGAATGATTGGTGACCTTAGCCGTTTTCCCAAAGATATCGCCCAAAAGTCCTTAGAAATGATCAACAAATCCTCAACAAATCATAAAATCAACGTCACCTTTGGACTTAATTACGGTGGTCGGGACGAAATCGTCAGAGCCGTCAAAAAAATTGTCTCGAAAAAAATTCCCGCCGATCAAGTTACAGAACAAATAATTTCTGACCATCTCGACACGGCCGGCATGCCCGATCCGGATATGGTCATTCGCACCGGAGGCGAACGCCGTACTTCAGGCTATCTTCCCTGGCAATCCACCTATGCCGAACTTTACTTTACTCCCGTTCTATTTCCCGACTTCACTCCCAGCGAGCTCGAAAAAGCTCTCAGAGACTTCGCCGACAGAGACCGCCGCTTCGGCGGGGATTCCGTAAAGATAAGTTAGAACCACATCAGCCAATCCTTCATCCAGTCCCTTCAATTTCAATTGTGTTTTTAATAGATAAGCTAATATTTCCATTACCTTCCCATCGTCAAAACCTCTCTTTTCTAATCTCTGCTTCACAACTGTCATATCATGCAAAATATCACCAGTTTCTTTTAGTGGGATCTCACCTCCTGGGTACTTAAAAATATTGACGTCTCTATGGTTCATTCTTTCACCGGCAAAACGCATACTTATCGGTTGATTCCGCCAATTTCTGGGTATTTCCATAAAACCCATACTAAGTCACACTCTCTCCCAAACACTCTCACCTTTTTCCTTTGACTACACTTCTCTCTCCACCATATACCTCGCAATCCCCTCCAGGTAGTCAATTGATTTCTCATCTAATCCTCTACCCCGAAGCCTCTTAGCCGTTTCTGCCGCTTTCTCGGCATATTTCCTAGCGACATCTACCGAGTATTGATATGCGCCGCTATCCTTGATCGCCTTTTTTGCCAACTCAATATCTTTTTCATCCACTTTTATTTTTCCCCAAACATTCATAATGTCCTTCTTTTCTTTTTCAGTCCCTCGTTCCATCACCTTGGTCACAAGAAGCGTTACTTTGCCTTGCAACAAGTCGGAGTTCGCCGACTTTCCCGTTTTTTCTTCATCACCAAATACCCCCAGCACGTCATCTTGTAGTTGAAAAGCAATCCCTCCATCCACCGAATAGTCATGAAGAATCTGCAATACCTCCGGACTTAAATCAGCCAACAAACCTCCGATTATCAAAGGATTCTCATATGTGTAGATCGCAGTCTTAGCTCTGTGAAGGCTCATCACTTTTTCTTCAGTCATTTCTCCCAGTTTGGCCAGACTAGCATCATATGCCTGTCCAAAAGCTGTATTTGTAATCCCTCTCAGTAATTGCTTCATCACTTTATTCACCTTTTCAGAATCAAATCCACAAGTCAGGAGCCTCTCAAAACCAAGACACAAAACAGCGTCCCCCAGACAAACAGCCATCGACTCTCCGAAATGTTCATCTCCCTTTCCAAAAAAAACTTGCGTAGTCTGTCCACCTCTCCTCACCAAATCTCGATCCATAAAATCATCATGCATTAGCAGAGCGGTATGTACTAGCTCGACCGCCTCCACCGCCCTCCACATCGATTCATCATACCCACCCGCCTTTCCCAACAAAAATCCATAATAAACAAAGGAGGCGCGCAATCTCTTTGCCGATCTTAAATTGTGTTCCTTACCATGAAGTAACATCTCCCGAACCATTTTCCTTTGTGTTTCGTTAAACCCAAAGTCATTAGCAATTTCCTCATCCCAATATTTTTTCAATCTCAAATCGGCTTCTTTTGCCAATAGGATCAAATTATTTTTTGCGGCCAACCCCAAAGAGTCTTTTACCATGTCTCGTATTTTACTGTAAAATAACCATAGATATGATAAGACAAGTACACGCCATCGCTCTGGAGGAGTTATATCCCCCCGGAAAAGCTATGGGTGGTGAAGGTGCTCAAATTTCTACTCTCCTAAATCCTTTTATCATTAATATCTTCATTATCTCCGGATTGTTAGCTTTCTTTGTTATTATTCTGGCCGGTTTCAATTACATTACCGCAGCCGGCGACAAAAACAAAGTCGAACAGGCTCAACATATGCTAACATATGGAATAGTAGGATTAGTCGTCGTCGTCACCTCCTTCCTCATCACTAGAATTATTGGAGCCGTGATCGGCTTCCCCTTTTTCTAAAAAATGATCAAACTCTTTCAGTCCACCATCAAACAAGCTTACGCAGTCGATATAGTCGGCACCATCGATGTTCCTGCAGGCGTCCCTGCGGCTGTCTCCGGCACTACCGACATTATTAGTGCCGTTGTCCGCTTTTTGGTCGTCATAGCCGGGATCTTTGCCCTCTGGCAATTTTTAAGTGGTGGCTTACAGTTCATCACCTCCGGCGGTGACAAAGGAAAGTTGACCGAAGCTCAAAACAAAATTCAAATGAGCATAGTAGGACTCGTTATTATTGCTGCCAGTTTTATCATTATTGCTATAGTCAGCCAGGTTCTTTTTGGTGACTTCAAGGCCATCCTAGCCCCCAAACTTCAATCCATCTAAAAATGAAAAATATCATTTCACAAGTATTCGCAGCAGACATAGATGTTGGAACAGGTATCACCGGTACAGGACCCTTTCAAGTCGTCATGGATCAAGGAGCCACCAAAACCGCCCTTGGAGACTTTCTTTCCAACATAATTACCACCATCACTGTAGTTGGAGGACTAGCCTTCGTTATTTATTTCTTTATTGGTTCTCTCAAATGGATCACGGCCGGTGGAGACAAAACCAAAGTTTCCGAGGCTCAGCAACAAATGACTCAAGCCGCTATCGGCCTTATCGCCATAGTTGCCTCTTTCTTCATCGTCGGTATCGTCGGGGCAGTACTTGGCATCGATATTCTTAATCCTTTCGAAACATTATTTTGATAAATATATGCAACAACTACTTGCTCAAAACGAAATCGTCAACAAAGCTTTGTCTCCTAATATCCCTCAAACTCCCGGCGGAGGACTTGCTTTCTATATTGCTACCCTGTGGCAAACAGTCATTACCGTCGGAGGAATCGCTTTTATCATTTATCTCATCTGGGGTGGGGTCGAATATATGACCTCAGGCGGAGACAAAGCCAGAATTGATGATGCCTCCAAAAAGATCAGCAGTTCTGTCATCGGTATTGCTATTTTAGTTGCTTCATACGCCATCACCCTCTTCATTCAGGGAGTCTTCAAGATTAACATTCTAAAACCTGTTTTTCCTAGCGCCTTATGATCAATCAATTTATCTCACAAGTAATCGCCGCCTCGGACATTGAGGTTCCCATTGGAGAAGAGGTTACCAAAAACAATTTCTTCGGTTACACCTGTATCGGACACCTGGTAAGCAATGGAGTGGCCGCCGCTTTTATCGTTTCAGGTATTGCCTTTTTTGTCTTCTTAGTTTGGGGAGGTGTCGACTGGATCATGTCCGGTGGAGATAAGGTCAAAGTCGAATCTGCTCAAAAAAGAATTACCGCTGCATTAATAGGCCTTGCCATCGTCGCCTCCAGCTGGGCAGTTTACCAATTAGTTCTGACCTTCTTTGGAATCAATCTAGACGCCTTATGTACCGAAAGCCCTCTGGGCAATTGACAAACTCAAAATCGGATATAATACTATTAATACGCATACAAATTATTAAAAAACAAAAAATATGTCCCTAATTTCACAAGTTTATGCCGCAGGCACCATAGGTGTCCCTCAACCCACCGGTATGAAAATCACCGACATCGGTGTCCTTATCAGTAGAGTTATCTCCGTCGCCTTTATTCTTGCAGGTATACTCACTTTCGCCTTCCTTGTTATTGGAGGTATCGAATGGCTCACCTCCGGTGGTGACAAAACCAAAACCGAGCAGGCCAGAAATCGCATTACCGCCGCCATTGTAGGTCTTGCCATCGTCGCCGCTTCGTGGGCACTCATGCAGCTCATCTCCTACTTCTTTGGTGTTGACGTCTTCTCAGGCAACATCAACATTCCCAAGCCTTACTAAGAATCACATTAGTATCCAAAAGCCCACTACCCGGTGGGTTTTTTGTATATAATCAAATTATGTCATTCCAATTTGTAACCTCAGCCCATGCTGCTGATTGGGCGGCAATTAACCCAGACTGCGTTTCTGACGGCACCGCCACAATTCAAGGAATAGAGTGTGTTATTGGAAATATCCTAACCCCCATCCCCGCCCTTATTGCTCTCGTCGCGGTCGGCATGCTTATTATGGCCGGTATTCGCATTATCAGTGCCGGCAGTGAACCAAAAGCTTTAGCTGCGGCTTGGTCCACTTTTACTTACGCTCTTATCGGACTTGTTTTACTCGCAGTGGTATGGCTCGTCTTGGTTCTCATCAAAAACTTTACCGGTGCCGATGTCACCAATCTCAAGTTTATCTAACGATTCGCTTCTCGTATAATTACTTTAGTGAAGAAATTTGTTTTTATCATATTGCCACTGATTCTATTTGATCTCCTGTTAGCCAGATCCTCTTTTGCTGCCAGTCCAGCCACTTCTCCCACCCCAACTCCGGAAACACCAGCCCTGATTCAGCCAGGGCCCAATCCCGGACCACCCATCGGTATACCCTGCGGCAATACCATGTGTCTCACCGGCGAAATTTGTGTTCAATATCCGGGAGACATCGACCTTCATTGTGTTCCCGAAGACTTAGACCCCAATGATATTGGCAGTGTCAATGTCCCTCCCAAATGCGACCCCACCGGAGTTTTCCCCCCAAACAGCTCCTGCTGGAACAACTTCAAGTCCACCCAAACCGACATTACGCTCTACGAGAAGACCTGTATCTACGAGCCAGTAGTCCGCTACGAGGGTACCCGCTATCTTCACGGTAAACCAGATGAACAGCCTTTTGACATGTGTGGCATTGGCAATTCTGGCCCTGGTGGACCTCCTGCACCAGGAGGTGAAGATGATGCTTGCACCGTCGCAATGCTAGTCTATACCGATGTTCGGGATGCAGAGCTCGGCAGCTATGGCCCAAACACCGCCGCCGAAGCAGACAATTCTATCGATTTTTTAGCCCAAAACTATCTCTACAACGCTCTCTTTGGTAGACCGGATAATCTCCAAGACAAAAATCGGGAAGCCTATCGAACCTATTGGCGCTTACTTCCGGCGAATAACCAAGCCGATCTCCGTTCTTTTATCCTCAACATGGCTCACGACGATCTAATTCTAAATATCAAATTCAACTTCACCGATACTAATGGTCTCCAAAAAGAGACTGATTTTAAAAGTCTCTACGACGCCCTAAGTAAACAAGTTATCTTCTTTACTCATTTTCCCTTTATCAGAATTGGCTGTCTTACCAAATACCCCGTCTGTCCCGAATTTGCTCAAGCAACAAGAGAGCTCAAGCCCATCTTCCAAGACCTTCTCGACACCGCCCTGGAGCTAAATATTCCTGGCGCCACCGAAGCTATCCAAGCCTACAATCTCGTTATGGCCGCCTTCAATTATGACCTAGATGGCCCCTACAACGCTTTTGTGCCCCTTGATTTTAGCGGAACCAGAGGCTATATCCTCAAAAAAAAGGACGAGTTCGAAGATCAACTATATAAAAAAAAGTATGACTTTTGGCTCAAAGATATTCTAAACAAGCCAAGATATGGCACTGACAAACCAACCCTTACCAATGTCTCCAGGGAGAATCTTCCTTACGTCGGCGCTATCTACGACGGACTCCTCTCTCCGAAGTTTGGCATGTTCACCGCCCTACAGCCGCAGTGGATGACAGAAAAAATCATCAACGACCAGGCTCTCACAGATTACAAACTTGGCAACAAACCAGAAGATCTACCGGAAATCAAAATCTCAAAACGCAACTTACTTGACACCATTACCGAAGAAGCTGCCGCCTTTATTACTAACCCCTTCGGCTGGATATCATCAAAAGTTAGAAGTTTCTTTACTGACGAAGACAAAAAGAAGGGTTACACCGACATTGATGTCGACAACGATATTAAGATTATTAGAGAAGTTTACGACAATCCGGCAGGTTGCCCTCTCCCACTAAGCTATCACTTACTTTCCCCCAAAACAGCCGCCGACGCCAAGGGTACCAAGGATGGACCACTAGACGATCATCATCAAGTAGTCTGGATTACCGGCAAGCAGCTTGCTTGGAATTACGATCCTGAACACCGACCGATGTGGAAAAATACCTGTATCAACATCAAAGATTCCGGGGGCAATATCATTGGGCGGGACTGCGGCTTTCATTTTGAACCCTGCCCCACTGATGATGCTCATTATGTCTTAGGCGACCTGTGCTATACCAGAAAGTGGAGTGTCACCGGCATAAAACACGGCAAGGGGTTAAATGTCCTCAACAATCCCAAACAAACGGACATCAAAGAAATGACCGCTAACAATGACAAATACTCTTTCTATAAAATGATGCTTCCTGCTGGCGCTAGCAAGATTACCGACGCCAGCATCGACGCTCCGCTAGCCAAAAACTTTGTTTCCTATCTCAGTGGTAACACTGCCACCGTCACCAATCCCGATGGAACTCAAGATACTCAAACCCAGGGCAACTTAACCGATACCGCCACCGGACCAAATGGAGATAGTACTATTCTGAACCCTGCTGAGCCCATCAACCGGATCAACAATCTAGCTCAAGACTCTATGCATATGCTTCAAAACTGCTGGACCGTACCTTTTGGTCTACAAAACTCCCCCAGATGCCAATTGAAATTCCCCGAACAATCCCCCACCAATACTTGCAGTGGAGAAGCCTTCAAGAAGATTGTTGGTAATCCTGACAAACCTTCCGCCGCTGGAACTAGCTATTTTAATTCCTTTATTAACCCCAAACTTACCCCGGAAGTCATCTCTGCCTACGCAGAAGCCGAAAAAGTCACCGGAGTTCCCTGTGAAGTTTTAGCTGGTATTCATTTCAAAGAAGGAGACAACAATCCCGACCAAGATTTGCAAAGTGGTGCCCCCCTGGGAGGAAGATCATTAAAGGAATCCGCCATTCAAGCAGCAGAAGAGTTAATGGGCAAAGCAGGTGGAAAAATTATTGCCCTCAATCAGCTTATCAAAGCCCTTTCCTACTACAATGGTGGTGGTAATTCAAACTGCCAAACTGGTGGCAGTTACAGCTGTCCAGCCGCCACCACTGATCGTTGCGGACAAACAGTTGCTTGTGCTTCAGATCCCAAAGCTTGCATCTGTAGCCCACGAGGTGTCGAGGCAGGCTCGTGTCGGGCCTTATGCACTCAGGGATTCCCCTACCAATTCAACTACTCTTACTGTCCTCCTGCTTCCACCGGCTACGACGACCCCTATGTCACCAATCTTTGGAAATCCCCAGTTCATGATCAAATGTATATTCTATATATGTACGACTGTACCCAGACAAAACCCTACATCGACACTCGCCCCGGCACCCTCACCGTCGCCATCAGCCTTTTCCTTCAGGGATCAGCTACTAATTCTACTAAACCTAACAAATGAACAAAAAAATCATCCTCCCGCTGCTCTCTCTCGCCCTCTTAATCGCTTTTATTGTTATCGGCATCCTACAATACCGATCTCAAAGACCTGTAATTAGTGAGACAGTTCCCCTAATTCCGGCAACACCAACTCTAATTATCACTCCACGGCCGGATGTCGAAATTACGCCACTGGCAGGAATTCCCAAACAAACCAATACCATAGAGGCCACCAAACAAGTATCAGACGAAATTTCTTTTGCTGAAAAAGAAAAAATTTACGCCGCCTTTCCTTTGAGGACAGAAGATATTCAAACTTCATCTGGTCTCATCACCACCATCAATATTTATTCATTGTCCCATGACCCTGCTTCAGCCATCCGTCTGGAAATATACGGCATAAATTATAACGACCAGACCTTATCCGGCCCCAATGCCATCGCTTTCAAAGAATCTTTCCTTGAAGCAAAAAGGCAAATAGACTCCCGGGGGGCTATTCTAAAAAATCTGCAAATTATTTTCGGCAATCGCCAATACATCCAAGACACCGCCACTTACTGGGTCACCACCATGAATCTTCTCAATTAACACCTCGTCATTCCGACCAAGCGAAGCGCGTGGAGGAATCTCCCTCCACCATCCGTCATTCCGGGTAAGCCAGCCCTGAGTATTCTCGAAGGGACCCAGAGTCCATCTCCCGCACTCGTCATCCCGACCGCAGTGGAGGGATCTCCTTCCACCCTCTTCGTCATTGCGAGTCTCGTACTCGAGCCGAAGCAATCCAGACTAATATCATCAATCTGCAATGTGCAATTTAAAATATCGCTCTTTCCTGTATAATTTTATTGTTATGCGACCGCTGCAAAAAACCTTCAGTCTTCTTTTTCTATCTCTTTTTATTTTTATTTCATTAGTTATTGCGCCCCAAACTCATGCCGCTCCGCTTCTTTTCGATCTAGCCACTCAACCCCTAACCATCTTTGACTACGGCAAAGAATTTTGCGATAAACGCTCCGGGGATCTCATGAACCTTGAAACCTGGTACTCGGGCAAATGTGCCGAGGGAACTGATACCCTCAGCGGTGACGGTGTTGGTTTTTCGGACATCATTTTCCTGCAAGGAATTGAGTACTTAATTGGTCCTCAATATTACAGTTTTCTCGATACTATCACCAAGCTACTTAAGGGCCTTGTTATCCTACATGATTCTCTGACTCAAGGAAAAACTCCTCCAAATAATATTGCCACAGACCAAGGACTCATCCCCATCCTTGCCTCTGTAACCACCGGCCTCATTACCACCAAACCAGCCAGTTCATTGGATTACTTAGCTTATGTCTCCTCCAATCTTAAGAGCCATCAAGTTATCGACCAGGCCTTCGCCGCCGGACCTGGCTACGGGTTCCAGGCTCTCTCTCCCATCCTTCCTCTCTGGCGTGCTTTTCGTAATATTGCCTATCTTCTCTTCGCTCTCGGCTTTGTCCTATACGGAGTCATGATTATGTTCCGCATCAAAATAGACGCCAAGACCGCCGCCTCCATTCAGCTCGCCATCCCCAAACTCATAGCTACACTGATACTCATCACTTTCTCCTACGCCATTGTAGGTTTATTGATTGACTTTTCCACGGTCATCTCCGGTATGCTAATCAATGTTCTTGTAGCCGGAGACATCCTTACTGGTATCGATTTTCTCCCTCTAGTCGCCGGAGGCCAATCCTTCTTTGGTGCCATCGGCTCCTTCCTCCTCAACACCTTCGTTGCGGTTATGGTTTCTCCCTTTATCGTCTTCAATTTGCTCATTGGAGGAGCCACTGGAGCTGTCCTAGCTGGGGTAGTAGGTGGCATCAGCCTCTTTCTTCCCAGCGCAGGTTTCTTTGGCGTTATCATTATCATCATCATTTTTCTCGCCATTGGCTTTTCTTACTTCAAATTAATAATGAAATTATTCCAAGCCTACTTTAGTGTCATCATTAGCCTCATCTTTAGTCCCATCTTGCTCCTGGGGAATCTCTTACCTGGCTCAAACGCCCTCAACTCATGGCTTATGACTTTGATCGGCAACCTAGCTGTCTTCCCCGTCGCCTCATTCTTTCTTGTTCTGTCCTATGCTCTCATGTGCCAGCCAATAATTTCCCTCTTTGCCGCCACCGACGCTCTCCTCAATGCCAATGTAGGTACGATTGGTATTGAAACACTCCTCGGCGTAAAACAACTCTCCACCATTAGCAACATCTGGACCCCTCCCATGACCGTTCCTTTTTCCAGTTCCATCGTAACTACTGGCGGAGCACAGACGGGGACCTATGCTGGTAGTGTCGGCAGTCTTATCCTCGCTGCCATTGGCTTTGGCCTCCTTCTCATGTCCAGTAAATACTGTGAAATGGTCGAAAAAGCTCTCAAGACTCCTCCCTTCCCCTATGGCTCGGCCATCGGCGACGCCCTCAAGAGTGGAATTGGACTGCAGGACACTTGGTCTCAATCCGGATACAAACTTCCCTTTAAAAAATACACCAGACCTGTTTCTGAATTTTTAGATGAACAAACTCCAGGTCAACATATTAAACCAACAACAGATGCTCTCCTTAAAAGCACGGGGGGATAAGCCCACATACAGTGATCTCAAGTTCCAAGTATGATGTAATAGGTTCTTTGTTCAATAAAAATCAGTTAAACCCCAAATCTTTTTTCACCTTTTCCCACTCAGTTGAAGGTTTTCTCCTTGTTATTTCATCCATTTTGTAAGATTCATTTGCCGCTTTAATTACACCATCGGACAAACCCCCTTCGGTATTATACCAATCGGGTAGGTTATTTAGTTCATTATCTCTTGCATAGAAATATACATCTTTCGTCCACTTCAACAGGTTATTAACATAATTTACAAATCTTTGCCGATATCCATTCCTAATGTTTGGGTTAAATCCAAAATAAGCATCTTGATCATTGAGGGGATTGTGGCTTAACATTTCTCTTGCTACCTTTGCCATTAATCTCAGATTTAAAGGAGACTCATTCATATAATCTGATCCAGAATGCGTTAGCATATATACCATACATGCAGTTGACATGGCTTTCGTTGCCCATTCATCATGAGATAAAGGAACCCGTTTATCTGGTTCACCATAGCCAAATTCCGCATCTATTAATCCACGGCTATTCACTCTGCCCTCACTGCTATATTTTACCTTTGACATTACCGCGAGTGCAGCCCTTAAAGCCAATAAGGTTTTCACACCTGATTCTGGTTTCATTGCCGTCTTAAATGCTTCAAGTATTGCCACTGCCTGTCGTATTTCTTCAATTCTCGTTTCGGTATCATTAGCTATAACTTGACTTAACGTTATATCTTTTAGTAAATTGTATTTTCTTTCCTCATCAGATCCCTTGACCTTTGCCTGTCTTGCCAAATCAACTAATTGCGCTTCGTCTATACCGTTATCAGCCGCCACCTTAAGTATACGTCCTCTATTATTCTTTATTTCTTCTATCTCATGATTCCTTTCAGCAATCGTAAAAGTATGATCCGCTTTCCATTTCAACCAGTCACCACCTTCTAAGTGGGCCAAACCTTCACCTGATCTACCTGTTGAAATTAAATGACAAGGGAAATTGTTAAGTAAAAATTCTTTGACATTTTTTCTTACAAAATCATATTTGTCTCCATCTTCTGGCTTATAAAATTTGCCAGTAGCTGGGTTAATCATTAGGTCTCGTCGATACCCACGAGCCATCAATGCTTGTACTTGAGCTCTGACCATTGAATCTTTTGATGGATCTACACCAAATGCCGACATCCTTCTTTCATCTCCTTTAGTTACATACAAAAATGGATCATCCGTTGAGGTTTTTTCACATTCCGTCAGCATTATATTTGAAAGAAGCAAAGTAAAAGCCACCTCACCAACGTATTTATTTATTTTCAAGTTACTAAACAAATCAGCTTTCACTGCCGAATCAGCTCCTACATAAACATAATAATCAGTCTTATCAAAATAATTACGTAGCTCTAGCATGGCACCACTTACGGCACTTTCAATATTGATAGGCTCGCTCTCTCCGGGAAGTAATATTTTTCTTTCACCAAGATATTCCCCTCTTTCAGAATAGATACCTGCAAAAAACCTCTCCACGTAAGGGGCT
>Ga0209212_1004682_pt1 | contig 16758 bp, 12 predicted proteins | sample RifGroC2_FD_183996 | JGI IMG/M metagenome (GOLD analysis project Ga0209212, IMG submission 183996) | Groundwater microbial communities from Rifle, Colorado, USA - Groundwater C2 (SPAdes) (version 2) | ecosystem: Environmental > Aquatic > Deep subsurface > Groundwater | place: Rifle, Colorado...
CCTTGCGGTTAAGCTGGGCGTTGACCCTAAACAGTCCGAGCAGGCGGTAAGGGGAACTGTTGTCCTTCCTAACGGTACTGGTAAAAAGGTGAGGGTTCTGGTCTTTGCGAAGGGCGAGAAAGAGAAAGAGGCAAAGGATGCAGGGGCTGACTTTGTGGGAGGAGAAGACCTTATAGAAAAGGTATCTAAAGGGTGGCTGGATTTTGACAGTGCAGTAGCAACGCCTGACATGATGGGTGCTGTCGGGAAGATAGGTAAGGTACTCGGTCCGAGAGGGTTAATGCCTAACCCCAAGACAGGTACAGTTACATTTGATGTTGCAAAGGCAGTGAGAGAGGTTAAGGCAGGAAAGGTCGAATTCAGGGTGGATAAGGCAGGTAATATGCATGTCCCGTTCGGCAAAGTTTCATTCGGCGCCGATAAGTTGAGGGAAAACATTACTATTTTACTCGATACTATTATAAAGTCAAAGCCTTCAAGCAGTAAGGGGACATATCTGAAGAGTATTACAGTATCAACAACGATGGGTCCTGGTATAAAGATAGACCCTGTGTATGTCAGAGGTCTGTTTAAGTAGACAAGCAGGAAATAGAAAGTAGAAATAGTCAAAGACAGTAGGTGCTTATAACTCTAGACTCTAGACTGTAGACATAAACCAAAGACTAAAGCAATCTGTGGTCTTGGGTCTTAAGTCTTTAGTCTGTATTTGTAGTTGTTGGCTTAATATCCTACCGAGACGAAAAAATAAGTTAAGGGGTCAAGGAGTTGAAGGAGTTAAAGAGTTAAAATTTTTTACTCCTAAACTCTTTTACTCCTAAACTCTTTAACTCGTTTCTGTCTTTGGCTAAAATTTCAAAGACAGAAAGGGGGGATGAATTTGAACAAAGAAGAGAAGGCTTCGCAGGTAAAGGACCTGCATGACAGGTTTAAAAGGGCAAAGGCTGCCTTTATCGCAGACTACCGCGGTTTGAAGGTAAGTGATGTGACTGCCCTGAGGAAGTCGCTGAGAGGAGCCACTGTTGATTTTAAGGTGATAAAGAACACACTGGCAAGAATCGCTGTAAAAGGCACAGACGGCGAATCCCTTAACAATTTCTTTGAGGGCACTACAGCGGTTGCATTTTCTTATGGCGACCCTGTTATGGCAGCAAAGGTGCTGAGCCAGTTTGCCAGTGAGCAGTCCAATTTTAAACTGAAGGCAGGGCTGCTAGGGAACAGGGTTATCGATGTCAGTGTGATAAGGTCGTTGTCAGAACTGCCTTCCAGGGAAATCCTTCTTGGCAAACTTGTTGGACTAATGAGTTCAGCAGGTGCAGGTAGATTGGTCAATGTGCTCTGCGGTGTGCCAAGGAAGTTTGTATATACCCTTGATGCAATAAAGGCAAAGAAGGGTAATTAAGAATTACGAATTAAGAATTACGGATTGATAATCCATAATTTAAAACTTTTAATTAACATAAGGAGGACTTTAAGATGGCTAATGTTTCAAGGGAAGATGTAATAAAATATATTGAAGGTATGACAGTGCTTGAACTTGCAGAACTCGTGAAGGAGTTAGAGAACAAGTTCGGCGTTACAGCGGCTGCACCGGTTGCAGTTGCTGCGACTGCAGCAGCAGGCGGTGCCGCACAGGCTGCCCCTCAGGAAGAGAAGACAGAGTTTACAGTAGTTCTCAAGTCAGCAGGCGCTGACAAGATTAAGGTAATAAAAGAAGTAAGGGCAATAACAGGGCTCGGTCTCAAAGAGGCAAAGGACCTTGTTGAAGGGGCGCCAAAGACCCTTAAAGAAGGGATATCAAAGGCTGATGTAGAAAATATTAAGAAGCAGCTTGTTGCCGTAGGTGCAGAAGTAGAGGTTAGGTAAATTACAGTATCATAGGCTGCAGGTGACAGGGTATCCTGTTGCCTGTAGCCTTGATTTTTAATGGAGACAGACAAATGGCACATTCTTTAACAAATAGTGCAGTCTTGAGAAAGAGTTTTTCCAGAATCAAGAAGGTAGCAGACATACCAAACCTTATTGAGATACAGAAGGAGTCTTTTGAACAGTTCCTGCAGGTAGATGTGAAGCCTAAAGACAGGAAGGATGTCGGACTCCATGCTGTTTTCAAGAGCGTTTTTCCGATAAAAGATTTCAGTGGCAAATCTTCTCTGGAATTTGTGAATTATACTTTTGAGGAACCTAAATACACAGTAGATGAGTGCCGCCAGAGGGGGATGACATTTGCCGCTCCCATAAAAATTACTGTAAGGCTGATTGTATGGGATAAGGACAATGAAACAGGTGTGCAGAGCATAAGGGATATAAAGGAACAAGAAGTATATTTCGGTGAAATCCCGCTTATGAGCGAGAGTGGGACATTCATTATTAACGGTACAGAGCGCGTTATAGTGAGTCAGCTGCACCGTTCACCCGGTATATTTTTTCAATCTGATAAGGGCAAAGGATATCTGAGCGGTAAACTCCAGTATACTGCAAGGATAATACCTTATCGCGGTTCATGGCTTGATTTCGAGTTTGACCAGAAAGACTGGCTGTATGTGCGTATTGACAAGCGCCGCAAGATGCTGGTTACTGTCTTGTTAAAGGCTCTCGGGTTTTCAGAAGAGGAACTCTTAAACTATTTCTACCCAAGCGAAGAGATAACACTGGATGATAAGGGGATACTCAAGACCGTTAAGCCCGAGCACCTTGTCGGACAGAAGACAAGCAAGGATATAAAAGACCCGAAGACAGGCGAAGTAATTGTAAAGAAGGACAGGAAATTAAGTAAACTCATAATCAGAAAACTTGTAGCAGCGGGTATAAGACATATACCTGCTACAACAGATGAAATAATCGGAAAGATAGTATCTAGGGATGTCGTTGACCCTGTTACAGGTGAAGTCATACTGGAATGCAATCAAACTGTTACATCTGAAAAGTTTGAAGAGATAAATAAGAGGGGCATAAAGAAGTTTGAACTCCTTTTTATTGATGCTATCGGACCCTCTTTGAGGGAGACGCTTATAAATGACAGGATAGGTAATGAAGGGGCAAGACCTATAGAGGAGTACAGGAAGTCACATCCAGACGACCTTACAACTAATATAACATTCAATGCAAGGATAGAGATATGCAGGAGGCTTAGACCTGGTGAGCCGCCTACGATCGATATTGCCAATAAACACTTCCACAACCTGTTTTTCTCTCCGGAAAGATACGACCTTTCAAAAGTCGGCAGACTCAAGGTAAACAGAAAGTTTGGTTTTGATGTCCCCCTTGAGCACACCACACTGCGGAAAGAAGATATACTTGCTGCAGTCAGATATCTGATAGGTTTGAAAAACGGACAGGGTGTTGTTGACGACATAGACCATCTTGGCAACAGGAGGGTAAGGTGTGTCGGTGAACTCCTTGAAAACCAGTACAGGATAGGACTTCTGAGGATGGAGAGGGCGATAAAGGAGAGGATGAGCCTTGGTGATATAGAGACTATGATGCCGCATGACCTGATAAACTCTAAGCCGGTTTCAGCGGTAGTGAAAGAGTTTTTTGGTTCAAGCCAGTTATCGCAATTCATGGACCAGACAAACCCGCTTTCTGAGATTACGCATAAAAGGAGACTCTCTGCGCTCGGGCCGGGAGGACTTACAAGGGAAAGGGCTGGTTTTGAGGTCAGAGATGTTCATGCAACGCATTACGGCAGGATATGTCCTATAGAGACACCTGAAGGTCCAAATATCGGGCTTATAGTTTCTCTTTCCACATATGCAAGGGTAAATGAATTCGGTTTTATAGAGACACCTTACAGGGAAGCGGTAAACGGCAGGGTCACAGACAGGATAAAGTACCTCTCTGCCATTGACGAGGAAGACTATGTTATAGCGCAGGCGAATGCCTTGATAGATAAGGACGGCAAGTTCACTACAGAGTTCGTCTCTGCAAGGAAGGCAGGGGACTTTATTATGGCAAAACCCGAAGATATAACCCTTATGGATGTCTCTCCTAACCAGATGGTAAGCGTTGCCGCATCCCTTGTCCCGTTCCTTGAGAACGATGACGCCAACAGGGCGCTTATGGGGTCGAATATGCAGAGACAGGCTGTCCCACTTGTATGTTCGGAATCGCCCCTGATAGGGACAGGGATGGAGTCTATAGTTGCAAGGGATTCAGGTGTCATTGTATCTGCTAAAAGGAGCGGTGTTGTTGAGAGTGTAGATGCATCAAGGATAATGATTAAAAATGATGAAGATGGCTTGGTTGATACCTACAACCTTTTTAAGTTCAGGAGGTCAAATCAGAATACATGTATAAACCAGAAACCTATTGTGTGTGTCGGACAGAAGGTGAACAAGGGAGATGTAATTGCAGACGGCACTTCTACAGACAACGGTGAACTTGCACTCGGCAGGAATGTCCTTGTTGCGTTCATGCCGTGGGGCGGTTATAACTTTGAAGACTCTATACTTATAAGCGAGAGACTTCTGAAAGAGGATGTATTTACATCTGTTCATATTGAGGAGTTTGAGATAGTCGCCAGAGATATAAAGATGGGCAAGGAGGAGATAACAAGGGATATCCCGAATGTCGGTGAAGAGGCGCTCAGAAACCTTGATGAAAGCGGTATCATTAGGATAGGTGCAGAGGTAATGCCAGGGGATATACTTGTCGGCAAGGTAACGCCCAAGGGTGAGACGCAGCTGTCGCCTGAGGAAAAACTGCTCCGTGCCATCTTCGGTGAGAAGGCAGAGGATGTTAAGGATACATCTCTCAAGGTTCCGCCGGGTATAGAAGGGATAGTTATAGACGCCAAGGTGTTTTTAAGGAAAGGTGCGGACAAGGACGAGAGGACAAAATCGATAGAAGACGAAGAGATTGCAAGGCTTTTGAAAGACCATAATGATGAGATTACGATTGTAAAGAACAATGCGCATAAGAAGATAAAAAAACTCCTGCTCGGCAAAAAGTCAGGTGTAAAGCTAACGGACAGGAAGGGGAATGTCTTAATTGCAAAGGGTAAGGTAATAACAGGTGATGTCCTGACAGATATTCATGCAGAAAAATGGCGCGATATATCTACAGGCGACGAGGGTGTGGATGAAGAAGTAAAAACTATTATTGATAACTTAAACGAGCAGACAGACCTTATTAAGGTTGTATTTGATGAAAGGGTAAACAGGCTGAAAAGAGGGGATGAACTCCCGCCCGGTGTCATAAAGATGGTAAAGGTCTATGTGGCAATGAAGAGAAAGGTAGCAGTCGGAGATAAGGTGGCGGGGAGGCACGGGAATAAAGGTGTCATATCAAGGATACTGCCTGATGAGGATATGCCGTACCTTCCGGATGGCACACCTGTTGATATGGTACTGAACCCGCTCGGCGTCCCGTCGAGGATGAATGTAGGACAGATACTGGAAGCGCATCTTGGCTGGGCAGCCAGGGAACTCGGCATACAGATAGATAAATATTTAAAGACCAATTACAGCCCCAATGCACTAAGGGAAAAGCTCAAGAAGACTTATGGTTCCCCTGAAATATCACGGTTTTTAAATGAATTGTCGGACAAAGAGGTGTTTGAGGTTGCAAGGAAAACAAAGAACGGTATATACATGGCAAGTCCTGTATTTGACGGGGCAACAGAAGAAGATATAAAAAATAATCTTGACAAGGCAGGGCTTAGGAGCAGCGGCAAGACAGTACTTTATGACGGGAGGACAGGGGAGCCGTTTGACCACGAGGTTACTGTTGGTGTGATGTATATGCTGAAACTCCATCACCTTGTGGATGACAAGATACATGCCAGAAGCACAGGACCTTATTCTCTGGTGACCCAGCAGCCCCTTGGCGGCAAGGCACAGTTCGGCGGACAGAGGCTGGGAGAGATGGAGGTTTGGGCACTGGAGGCATATGGTGCAGCATATACACTCCAGGAGTTCCTTACTGTAAAGTCTGACGATGTCCCCGGCAGGACAAGGATATATGAGGCGATCGTAAAAGGGAATTACGGTATTGAGTCAGGACTCCCGGAATCGTTTAATGTATTGATAAAAGAACTTCAGAGTTTGTGTTTAAATGTTGATCTTCTGGAAGAAGGCATTGAGGAATAATAGGAGGCTGCCGTGCAAAGATTAGTGGCACTTTTTGATAAACAAAACAGGTCTATGGATTTTGACAAGATAAGGATATCCCTAGCCTCCCCTGAGAAGATAAGGGAATGGTCGCATGGTGAAGTAAAAAAGCCTGAGACCATAAATTACAGGACATTCAAGCCTGAGAGGGATGGTCTTTTCTGTGCGAGGATATTCGGTCCTGTAAAGGACTTTGAGTGCAACTGCGGTAAGTACAAGAGGATGAAGCACAGGGGTATTACCTGCGAGAAGTGCGGTGTTGAGGTTATACCGTCAAAGGTCAGGAGAGAGAGGCTTGGGCATATAGAACTTGCCATACCTGTAGCGCACATATGGTTTTTAAGGAGCCTTCCGAGCAGGATAGGACTTGTACTTGATACGACGCTCAAGGAACTAGAAAAAGTCCTCTACTATGAAAGTTATATTATTATAGACCCTAAGGATTCTGAATTGAAACCAAAGGAACTTCTGAGCGAAGACAAGCATCAGAAGGCAGTGGAGAAGTATGGACATAACGGCTTTGTTGCAGGTATGGGTGCAGAGGCAATCCATGAACTCCTCAGGAGGATAAACCTTGATGAACTCTCTGCCAGGCTCAGAGAAGATACAAGGAAGACAGCATCTGATGCTAAGAAAAAAAAGATTGCAAAGAGGCTGAAGGTGGTTGATGCATTCCGCTTATCAGGCAACAGGCCGGAATGGATGATTTTGAATGTAATACCGGTCCTGCCGCCTGATTTAAGACCGCTGGTCCCGCTTGACGGCGGCAGATTTGCAACATCTGATTTAAACGACCTTTACAGGAGGGTCATAAATAGGAACAACCGTTTGAAGAGGTTAATGGAGTTAAATGCCCCTGATATCATCGTGAAAAATGAAAAGAGGATGCTGCAGGAGGCTGTTGATGCACTCTTTGACAACGGGAGAAGAGGCAGGGTCGTTACAGGACAGAACAAGAGGTCGTTAAAGTCATTAAGCGATATGATAAAGGGGAAGGGCGGCAGGTTCAGGCAGAACTTGCTTGGCAAGAGGGTTGACTATTCAGGGAGGTCCGTCATAGTGGTGGGTCCTGACCTTAAACTGCACCAGTGCGGTCTCCCAAAAAAGATGGCATTAGAACTCTACAAGCCGTTCATCTACAATAAACTTGAGCAGAAGGGTTATGCAACCACTATAAAGGCTGCTAAGAAAATGGTAGAAAAGGAAAAGTCAGAGGTTTGGGATGTCCTAGACGAAGTTATAAAAGAGCACCCTGTACTTTTAAACAGGGCGCCAACATTACACCGTCTGGGTATCCAGGCATTCGAGCCGATCCTGATAGAAGGGAAGGCAATACAACTCCATCCCCTTGTCTGTACGGCATTCAATGCTGACTTCGATGGCGACCAGATGGCTGTCCATGTGCCTCTCTCAGTAGAGGCACAGGCAGAGGCAAGGGTTTTGATGATGTCAACAAATAATATACTCTCCCCTGCACATGGGAAACCCATTATTATACCGACTCAGGATATAGTGCTGGGGCTTTATTACCTCACGAGGGAGAGGTATGGCGCCAAAGGTGAGGGGAGGGTGTTTTCATCCCCTGAAGAGGTAAGGGTTGTTTATGATGCCGGTGACATCGACCTCCAGACTGTGATAGAGGTAAAAATAGACGGTGAAATGAAGTCAACCACGGTAGGCAGGATTATACTGAGAGAAATAGTCCCTGATGAGATTCCGTTCGATGTAATTAACAGGGTCATGGATAAAAAGCATCTGGCAAACCTTGTGGACATCTGCTACAGGGCAGCGGGTGATAAAAAGACCGTAATACTTGCAGACAGGTTAAAGAACATGGGCTTCTGGTATGCAACCAAGGCAGGGATATCGATAGGGATTGATGATATGAAAGTACCTGCAAAAAAGAGTGAACTGCTTAATAAGGCAGAAAAAGAGGTACAGGAGGTACAGAGGCAGTATAATGAGGGTCTCATAACAGACGGCGAGCGGTATAACAAGGTTATAGACATCTGGGCACGGGCAACCGAAGAGGTCGCAGACGAGATGCTCAAGGAACTGGGGAGTGAAACGGTTGTGGATGAAAAAGGGAAAGAGAAGAAGACCCTGAGTTATAACCCGATATTTATGATGGCAGATTCCGGTGCAAGGGGCAGCGCCCAGCAGATAAGACAGCTGGCAGGTATGAGAGGCCTGATGGCAAAACCTTCAGGAGAGATCATAGAGACACCTATAACTGCAAACTTCAGGGAGGGTTTGACAGTCCTCCAGTATTTTATATCAACCCACGGTGCAAGAAAGGGTCTTGCTGACACTGCCTTAAAGACAGCGAATTCAGGTTATCTCACAAGGAGACTGGTTGACGTGGCACAGGATGTCATAATAACCGAGGACGACTGCGGCGCACTCGACGGCATATACATGTCTTCACTTGTTGAGGGCGGTGAGATAATAGAGGCGATCGGCGAGAGGATACTGGGCAGGGTGGCACTTGAAGATGTTGTTGAACCGTTCACAGGCGAGGTTATAGTGGAGGCGAACCAGGAGATTAATGAAGACCTTGTTAAAAAGATAGAGGATGCAGGGATTGACAGGATAAAGATACGTTCAGTTCTTACATGCAGGTCAAAGAGAGGCATTTGCAGCAGGTGTTACGGCAGAGACCTTGCGAGGGGAAAACTGTCCGACCTGGGAGAGGCAGTAGGGGTAATTGCAGCCCAGTCCATTGGCGAACCAGGGACCCAGTTGACCATGAGGACATTCCATATCGGCGGTACAGCAAGCAGGATGGTGGCTCAGACTACAATAGATGCAAGGCATGAAGGCATTATAAAATTCTACGACCTTAATCTTGCTGTCAATTCAAAAGGCGATACCATAATAATGAACAGGCGCGGTGAGATTACTGTCCTTGATGAACAGGGCAGGGAGAGAGAAAAAAACCCTGTAATATATGGTGCAAAACTTAAGGTTAAAGAAGGACACAGGGTAAAGGCTGGCAGTGTCCTGGCAGAGTGGGACCCGTATACAATACCAATAATTGCAGAGGCATCAGGAAGGGTTAAGTTTGGTGACATAGAAGAGGGTAAGACGATGAGGGAACAGGTTGACGAGGTTACAGGTCTCTCAAGCAAGGTAATAACAGGCTATAAAGAGGGTGATTTCAGACCAAGGGTGTCCATAAAAGACGCCGGTGGCAAGACACTGAAGGTGCAGGGTACAAAAAATGCAGAGGCAAGGTATCTCCTTCCGGTCGGGGCGATTATAATGGTTATGGAAGGTGATGAAATCAAGGCAGGCGATATAATCGCGAAGATCCCGAGAGAGACAACAAAAACAAAGGATATCACAGGTGGTCTGCCAAGGGTCGCAGAACTGTTTGAGGCGAGGAAACCAAAGGAATATGCTGTAATAAGCGAAATTGACGGTATTGTATCTTTTGGTAAGGACACAAAAGGCAAGAGGAAGGTTATAATCAGCCCTGATGTCGGCGAGCCCAGAGAGTATCTTATCCCCAAGGGCAAACACATCAGTGTACGCGAGGGGGACAGGGTTAAGGCAGGTGAGCCTTTAATGGACGGCTCAGCAAACCCGCATGACATACTCAGCGTTCTTGGCGCTAAGGAACTGGCAAAGTATCTGGTCGACGAGGTGCAGGAGGTTTACAGGCTTCAGGGTGTTAAAATAAATGACAAGCACATTGAGGTTATAGTCAGGCAGATGTTGAGAAAGGTCAGGATTAATGACCCTGGTGATACCAGTCTGCTTGTGGGTGAGCAGGTTGATAAGAGTGTGTTTGAGGGTGAGAATGAAAAGGTTATTGCAAAGAAGGGTGCAAAGCCTGCGGTTGCAGAGCCGCTTCTGCAGGGTATAACAAAGGCATCTCTCTCTACAGAGAGTTTCATATCCGCTGCATCGTTCCAGGAAACCACAAAGGTACTAACAGAGGCAAGTATATGCGGCAAGATAGACTATCTGAGAGGGTTAAAGGAGAATGTCATAATGGGCAGACTCATCCCTGCAGGTACAGGGTTCCCGAAGTATAAAAAAGTTAATATAATGCATGAAGAAGTATTGCAGGAGAAAGAAATGTTGTCCGAAGAGGCAAAAACTGCTTGACAAGTATTATACGAGTTGCTAGATTAAAATAATTTATTTCTGCTGAAATTTATAAAAGGAAGGATAAAGACAGATGCCGACGGTAAATCAACTTGTAAGGAAGGGGAGACAGAAGATAAAGCACAAGACAGCATCTCCTGCGCTTAAGGAATGCCCCCAGAAAAGGGGTGTGTGCACAAGGGTTTATACAACCACACCCAAAAAGCCAAACTCTGCTCTCAGAAAGGTTGCAAGGGTGAGGCTTACAAACGGTATGGAGGTTACATCCTACATACCTGGTATTGGTCACAACCTTCAGGAGCATTCTGTTGTTTTAATCCGCGGCGGCAGGGTAAAGGACCTGCCTGGCGTCAGATATCACATAGTAAGGGGGACACTTGACTCAGTAGGTGTCCAGAACAGGAAGAAGAGCCGTTCCAAATACGGAGCGAAGAGGCCTAAGTAAATTGTAAATTGAAGATTGGAAATTGCAAAATGTTTATAAAATTTAAAATCTAAAATTTACAATTTCCATTTTACAATGGAGCGAAGCGACAGGGAGGTTTTTTAATGTCAAGGAAAGGGAAAACCCCTAAAAGGGATGTACTCCCGGACCCGAAGTATAATGATAAACTTATTACAAAGTTTATTAACGGGATAATGAGGGAAGGCAAAAAGAGTCTAGCTGAATCGATACTGTATAAGTCTCTTGACAGGATAAAGGAAAAGATAAAAGATGACCCGCTGAAGGTCTTCAAGAAGGCTATTGATAATACAAGGCCTGTGATAGAAGTAAGGTCAAGAAGGGTTGGGGGCGCTACATACCAGGTGCCTGTTGAGGTAAGGGCAGACAGGAGATTGGCGCTTGCCATAAGATGGCTGACATCGTATGCAGCAATGAGGGGTGAAAAGTCGATAGTAGATAAACTTGCAGGTGAAATCATGGACGCTGCCAGCAATAAAGGCGGTGCGGTTAAGAAAAGAGAAGATGTCCACAAGATGGCTGAGGCAAACAAGGCATTTGCGCATTACAGGTGGTAATAAATAAAACCGTTATCCGTGCCTGAGAATCATAAACGGATTATACGGTCAAGGGTTTTTGGTGAATGGTGAAATGACACTGTCTGCCAAAATTTTAAAAGAGGAAAAAGGTTTTTTTACCGGAGGATTAAATACAGTGGCAAGGGCATTACCGTTAGAAAGAACAAGAAATATAGGTATAATGGCTCATATAGATGCAGGGAAGACAACAACAACAGAGAGGATTCTCTATTATACAGGTGTTTCTTACAAGATAGGCGAGGTGCATGATGGTACAGCAGTTATGGACTGGATGCCTCAGGAGCAGGAAAGGGGTATTACAATCACATCTGCTGCGACCACTTGCTTTTGGAATGATCACCGCATAAATATAATTGATACACCCGGGCATGTGGATTTTACAATAGAGGTTGAAAGGTCGCTCAGGGTACTTGACGGTGCGGTTGCTGTTTTTTGTGCTGTTGGAGGTGTTGAGCCTCAATCAGAGACCGTATGGAGACAGGCTGATAAATATCATGTGCCAAGGATTGCTTTTGTAAACAAGATGGACAGGATGGGCGCTGATTATCCAAGGGTTATAAGTATGATGGTGGATAGACTCCGCACAAAACCTGCTGTACTGCAGATTCCTGTTGGTGTTGAGGATAGTTTTAGGGGTGTAGTTGACCTTGTGAATATGAATGCACTTATTTGGGGTGAATCTGCACTTGGTGCAAAATATCATATAGAAGATATCCCTGCGGATATGAAGGAACTTGCTCGGGAATACAGGGAAAAACTTATAGAGGCAGCAGCAGATTTTGATGAATCATTGATGGAGAAATATCTCGGCGGAGAAAAGATTGGGGTACAGGAAATAAAATCTGCTATCAGAAAAGGGACAATCTCCATGGGGATAATCCCTGTTTTATGCGGTGCATCATTTAAGAATAAGGGTGTTCAGCCGATGCTGGATGCTGTTGTAGATTATCTGCCTTCTCCTCTGGACATACCTCCGATAAATGGCATTAATCCAGATACGAAAAAGGAAGAGACAAGGGAGACAAATGATAATGAACCTTTTTCAGCTATTGCATTTAAGATAATGACAGACCCGTTTGTCGGGCATCTGACATTTTTCAGGGTATATTCAGGGACACTTTCTTCTGGTTCTTATGTGTATAATGCGACAAAGGGACATAAGGAGAGGATAGGAAGGCTCCTCAAGATGCATGCTAACAAAAGGGAAGATATAAAAGAGGTATATGCAGGTGATATAGCAGCCGCAGTCGGACTCAAAAATACAATAACAGGCGATACATTGTGCGATAATAACAAGCCTATACTCCTTGAGTCAATGGAATTTCCTGAACCAGTTATGAGTATCGCGATAGAGCCGAAGACAAAGGATGATCAGGAAAAACTTGGCATATCTTTGCAGAAACTTGCGGTAGAAGACCCTTCGTTCAGAGTCAAGACAGATGAAGAGACAGGACAGACTATTATATCAGGCATGGGCGAACTGCATCTTGAGATCATAGTTGACAGACTTTTAAGGGAATTTAAGGTAGAGGCAAATGTTGGTAAGCCGCAAGTCGCATACAAAGAGACAATAACCAAAAAGGTTGAGACAGAGGGCAAATATATTCGTCAGACAGGCGGCAGAGGGCAGTATGGTCATGTCTGGATTACTGTTGAACCACAGGAACCCGGTAAGGGTTTTGAATTTGAAAATAATATTGTCGGCGGTACAGTTCCAAGGGAATATATACCTGCTGTTGAAAAGGGCATAAAGGAGGCGCTGGATACAGGTGTCCTTGCAGGTTATCCGGTTGTGGATATTAAGGTTTCGCTCCTTGACGGTTCATATCATGATGTTGACTCATCTGAGATGGCATTCAAGATAGCAGGGTCAATGGCTTTTAAGGATGGGTGCAAAAAGGCTGTCCCCATATTGCTTGAACCGATAATGGATGTGGAGGTTGTTGTGCCAGAGCAGTTTATGGGTGACGTAATAGGTAATTTGAGTTCAAGGAGAGGCAGGATTATGGGCATGGACAGCCGTGGCGGATTCCATGTCGTTCAGTCAAAGGTGCCTCTGGCAAATATGTTCGGGTATTCAACTGACCTGCGTTCAGCAACACAGGGAAGGGCGACATTTACAATGCAGTTCTCTCATTATGAGCAGGCACCAGCATCAATTACTGAGGAGATAGTGGCGAAGGTGCAGGGGAAATAAAAGAAGCCGTTATACGTGTGCGTTATACGTGAGCGTGAAAAAACAAAATCTTTTACGTATAACGCATCACGCACACGCATCACGGTATTTTGAAGGAGGACAATATGAGCAAGGCTAAATTTGACAGGACAAAGCCGCATATTAACATTGGTACCATAGGGCATGTTGATCATGGGAAGACCAGTTTAACGGCGGCAATAACGAAGGTATTAAGCACAAGAGGGCTGGCAGAATTTTTAGCATACGAGAAGATAGACAAGTCTCCTGAGGAGAGAGAGAGGGGTCTAACCATAAGCATATCACATGTAGAGTATCAGACAGACAAGAGGCACTATGCCCATGTAGACTGTCCTGGACATGCGGACTATGTAAAGAACATGATAACCGGAGCGGCCCAGATGGACGGTGCCGTACTGGTAGTCAGTGCAGCAGATGGTCCAATGCCGCAGACAAGAGAGCACATACTATTAGCGAGGCAGGTAGGAGTTCCGTATATAGTAGTATTCATGAACAAAGTGGACATGGTAGATGACAAAGAACTTCTTGACCTTGTTGAGTTAGAAGTAAGGGAGTTATTAAGCAAGTACAAATTTCCAGGGGACGAGATACCCATTGTAAAGGGCAGTGCATTAAAGGCATTGGAGTGCGGGTGTGGCAAGAGAGAATGCAAGGCATGTGGTCCAATCCTTGAACTTATGGACAAAGTAGACGCATACATAGCCGAGCCCAAGAGGGAGATAGACAAGCCCTTCCTGATGCCTGTAGAGGATGTATTTTCTATATCAGGCAGGGGGACAGTAGTAACCGGGAGGGTAGAGAGGGGTACGGTAAAGGTTGGGGAAGAGATAGAGATAGTCGGGCTTAAGCCTACGCAGAAGACAGTAGTGACCGGTGTAGAGATGTTTCGGAAGTTACTTGACGAAGGCAGGGCAGGAGACAACATAGGTGCGTTATTAAGAGGCACCAAGAAAGAAGAAGTAGAGAGGGGGCAGGTATTGGCGAAGCCTGGCAGCATAACCCCGCATACCAAATTCAATGCAGAGGTATATATACTTACAAAAGAGGAAGGTGGCAGGCACACTCCGTTTTTCAATGGATACAGGCCTCAGTTTTATTTTAGGACCACCGATGTTACCGGTATTGCGAAGTTACCTCATGGTGTAGAGATGGTCATGCCTGGAGACAATGTGAACATGGAGGTAGAGTTAATAATGCCGATAGCGATGGAGGATGGGTTAAGGTTTGCGATAAGGGAAGGCGGCAGGACAGTAGGTGCAGGGGTGGTAACAAAGGTACTGGCGTAGTTGACCGTGATGCGTGTGCGTAATGCGTTATACGTAAAAGGTTTTGTTTTTCACGTTCACGTATAACGGTATTTTTGAGGAGAAAAGATGAGAGATATAATTACACTTGCATGCACTGAATGCAAAAATAAAAATTATACAACAACAAAGAACAAGAAGACTGTTACTGAAAAACTGGAACTTAAAAAGTTCTGTAAACACTGCAGGAAGCATACGCTGCATAAAGAGACAAAGTAAGGAGTAAGCAGTAGACAGTTGATGCTTACTGTATTACACAGGCCAGTAGCTCTAACGGCTAGAGCGCCGGTCTCCAAAACCGGGTGTTGGGGGTTCGAATCCCTCCTGGCCTGCCAGATTGTAGGCACGATTTTAACCGTGCAGTTTCACTTGCGACTTACGTGTTACAATTTGCGATTAATAAGGGGTATACAAATGGAGTTTATCGAAAATTCAAAACAGTTTTTATTTGAGGCGAGACAGGAATTGAGGAAAATAACATGGTCAACCAGGGAACATGTTACTGCTTCGACATGGGTTGTGATGGGGGTTGTTATCATTATATCCATATTCCTCGGTATTGCTGACCTCGTTCTTGCAAAGGTTATCAAATATATTCTCAGTTGAGGTTTTATGACAAAGAAATGGTATGTTGTGCATACATATTCAGGGTATGAAAACAGGGTAAAGTCGTCCCTTGAAGAGAGGGTAAAGGCAGAGGGAATGCAGGATTTTTTTTCAGAGGTATTGGTCCCTTCAGAAAAGGTTGTCGAGATGGTTAAGGGTGAAAAGAAGACAACTTCCCGAAAATTTTTCCCGGGTTATATACTTGTGAACATGGATTTGAACGACGAGACATGGCATTTGGTTAAGAATACTCCAAAGGTTACAGGCTTTGTCGGGGGTGCAACGAGCCCGCCGTCCATATCAGAAGAAGATGTTCGTAAGATAACTCATCAGATGGAGGAAGGTGCTGCAAGACCTAAGCCAAAGGTGATGTTTGAAAGAGGAGAGAATGTGAGGGTGGTAGATGGTCCTTTTACCAATTTCGCAGGGATGGTTGAGGAGGTTAAGCCTGACAAGGGGAAACTGAAGGTGCTTGTCAGCATATTCGGCAGGGCAACACCTGTTGAGGTTGATTTTGTTCAGGTTGAGAAGGTATAGGCCTTACGGCAATTGTAAATTGAAGATTGCAAATTGTAAATTTTAAAATGGGAAACAAATCTAAAACCTAAAATTTCCAATTTCCATTTTACAATTCTCGCAAAGCGAGTAATAGGGAGATAAACTATGGCAAAAAAGGTTCTTACACAGATTAAATTACAGATACCGGCGGGAAAGGCAAACCCTTCCCCTCCCATTGGTCCGGCGCTGGGTCAGCATGGTGTGAATATAATGGAGTTCTGTAAACAGTTTAATGCAAAGACCCAGAAGGAAGAGGGTATGATAATACCTGTTGTTATTACAGTTTATGCTGACAGGAGTTTTACCTTCATAACAAAGACACCACCAGCCTCGGTTTTGTTATTAAAGGCTTCGGGTATTGAAAAGGGGTCAGGCACACCCAACAAGGATAAGGCAGGTAAGGTAAAAAGGCAGCAGGTTATAGATATTGCCAGATTGAAGATGCAGGATATGACTGCATCAAATCTTGATGCTGCTGTGAAAACTATAGAAGGAACTGCCCGCAGTATGGGCATAGTGGTGGAGGGATAATCATATGGCTATGTTCGGGAAGAAATATATGGCTGCCAAGGAAAAGATTGAGGCAGGCAGGAGTTATCAGATGGGAGAGGCTGTTAAAATCCTCTCGGAGTTGAAGACAGCAAAATTTGATGAGACGGTTGATCTCGCTGTGCGTCTTGGTGTTGACCCAAAGCACCCTGAGCAGATGGTTAGAGGTACAGTAATTCTTCCAAACGGCACAGGAAAGAGTGTAAGGGTGCTTGTGTTCGCCAAAGGTGAGAAGGAGAAAGAGGCAAAGGATGCAGGT
>Ga0209212_1004685_pt1 | contig 16753 bp, 10 predicted proteins | sample RifGroC2_FD_183996 | JGI IMG/M metagenome (GOLD analysis project Ga0209212, IMG submission 183996) | Groundwater microbial communities from Rifle, Colorado, USA - Groundwater C2 (SPAdes) (version 2) | ecosystem: Environmental > Aquatic > Deep subsurface > Groundwater | place: Rifle, Colorado...
GATGGAAAATGGATCATCGATGGCACAGGTGGTAACTTGAAGGTTCCAGCCTGTGTCCTTGATGCAGAAAATTCTGGTACCGGCTTCTACTTTCTGTTGGCACTTACCGGTTTGATACCTGGTTACAGCGTACTGACCGGCGACTACCAAATCTGCTATCGTCCAGCGCAGCCGATGATCGATGCCATCAACAAACTTGGTGGGCAAGCCTTCTCAACGAGGGGAACCGGAACCGCTCCAGTAGTAGTCAAAGGCCCTTTCAAAGGAGGAGAGATCTCGCTGCCGGGGGTAAACTCCCAGTGGATGACTCCCTTCCTTTGTGCCTGTGCCATGGCGGAAGAGGACACTCTGATCCATGAGACGAACCTGCTTGAGCGACCCTATGTGGATATGACCATCGGTATGCTCAAACTTGCTGGAATCACAATCGAAAACCGCAATTACGACGAATTCTTCATCCCTGGTAGACAACAATTCAAACCCTTCACGTATACTCTGCCAAGCGACTGGGGTACCTCGGGATATCCGCTCATCGCAACAGCTATCACCAAGGATTCCAAGGTAACCTTCCACGGTCTGGACCTAGGTGATTACGCGGGAGAAAAGGCCTTCATTCAAATCCTAGAAGACATGGGAGCCAAACTGGAGGTCGTAGACAACGGAAAAGGTGGAATAACCGTAGAAGGAGGCTATGAACTCCAGGGCATAGAAATTGATTGCAGTGGAACCCCTGACGCCGTACCTATCCTCTCTGTCCTAGGTTGTTATGCCAAAGGAAAAACAGTGCTGAAAAATATCGGGGCTTGCCGTCTGAAGGAAACCGATAGGGCTAAATCCATTCGGGAAGAGCTTGAAAAGATGGGTGCGAGGTTTGATGAAACCATGGATACCCTCACTATTTATCATTCGAAGTTGCACGGTGCTAAAATCAACGGGCACCATGACCACCGGATTGTAATGGCAACGACTGTGGCTGCTTTGATTGCCGACGGACAGAGTGAAGTGGACCATGCAGAATATGCAGCGGTCTCCTTCCCAAATTTCCATGAATTGATGACCTCAATCAATGCTGATATCAAACGTTTGTAAAAAGGAGAAAACGATGAAAAAACTGTTCTTATTACTCTTGGTTCTCTGTATCGTATTGGTTCCCGTTCTGGCTCAGGGAGGAGCGGAGACCACCGAAAAACCAGCCGAGCCTCAGCTCAAGAGAATTTCCATTGGTACCGCTGGTACCGCCGGATCCCTGTATCCCATGGGTGTGGCAATGTCCGAGACCATAACAAAGCATGTTCCGGGAATTGCAAGCACTGGAGAAGCGACAGCCGCCTCGGTTGAGAATATCAGGAATCTGACCAGTGGCAAACTCGCTATGGGTATCTCCCAAAGTGACATAGCCTGGCTGGCTTTCAATGGACAGGGTGATTTTGAGAAGCGCAAGGCCGACGACCTTCGTTCATTGTTCAGCACTATCTACAGTTACGTCCAAGTATTTACTCGCGCTGAGAGTCCGATCAATACTATTGCCGATTTCAAGGGAAAGGCAATTGGTGTAGGCGCTGCCGGAAGCGGTGGTGAGATGGCGGCTCGTATGCTCCTGAACTTCCATGGTATTACGTACGATGACATCAGGCCGCAGTTCATTCCCGAGAGTGAAGCTGTATCCGCGTTGAAAGACAACAAGATTGCTGCCTTCATCTGTACCCACCCACTAAAATCCGCGGCTCTCATGGATCTGACCACCTCCATAAAAGTCAAGATGATATCATTCGAAGACGACAGTCTTTACAAAGCCTTCCCATTCTGGACCCGATATGAGATTCCTGCAGGAACCTATGCAAATATTGACACCGCTGTAACCGTACCCATCAGTCGGGTGGTCATGCTGACTTCAACCAAAGCCGGCTTATCGGATGAAGAGGTATATAATATTGTCAAGGCCATTTGGGAAAACCGAAATGAATGGGGAAGTGTGACTGCGGCCGTTTCGAATCAAGTCGTCCTCGAGACCGCTTTATCCGAGATTCCCGTTCCATTCCATCCCGGTGCCATCAAGTATTACAGGGAAAAAGGTTTCGCAATTCCTGCTTCTTTGATTCCTTCCGGAACAAAATGAGAGGTATTGAATCTTTATGGCACAAGCTGGGCTTGAACGGCTGCACATGCGTAAAGGCGCAAAGGGGAATAGGATTCTCCTTTGCACTGCCGGCATCCGCTTGCCAAACAAATCGTCAAGATATTTCTTTTTCAATCTTCCCATCAGGGAATAGGTCGAAGTACTGTTGATTGTAGTGCAGGATACATCTTTGTTTGTTAGATGTATCCTGCTTATGTAAGGAGAGTCCTTTCGTGCAAAATTTGAAATCTGGGAAAGAGACCTTTTTTGGTTGGCTCTTGTTGCTTTTATCTGTAAGTATCTGTTTGTTCCATATCTTTATCAGCACCAATACTGCTGTGAGTGTAATGCAAAGCAGGGTGTTGCACCTCTTTTCCCTGACGTTTTTGTGGTACCTCTATAAAACGCAGAATGCCCAGAAAAAGGTGGCAAAGCTCACTTTTTCCGCAATATCAATCTTAATACTTGCACTTTGGATATATTACATGACGCAGACCACCCGTACGATGCTCATGGACAAAGGTATCTGGGGCATCTCCTCGTTGGATATGGTAGCGGGGCTGATATTGATTCTTTTGATATTGGAAACATCCCGCCAGGCCATTGGTCTGGCGTTACCCATCATAGCCGTCGTCTTTCTTGCCTACGCGGTATTCGGTCCCTTTCTCCCCAATATCATTGCCCATCGCGGGTATGATCTGACCTATATCACAAGTTACGTTTGCTGGACCAATGAAGGAATCTTTGGTACACCAATCGGAGCTGCGGTCTCATTTGTCGTACTGTATATTATTTTTGGGGAATTGCTTGATAAATTCGGGGCTGGAAAATTTTTCATCGATATCGCCTACGCTCTGACTGGGAGAATGCGGGGAGGTCCGGCGGAAGCGGCTGTCCTTTCCAGTGCACTGATGGGTTCAATCAATGGTTCGGCGGTTGCCAATGTCGTGACCACCGGGACATTCACCATTCCTTTGATGAAGAAGGTCGGGTACAAAAAAGACTATGCGGGGGCGGTTGAAGCTGTTGCTTCGACAGGTGGACAAATCCTTCCTCCTGTCATGGGAGCCGCCGCCTTTGTCATGGCGGACATGACCGGTATCGCCTATTCAACCATAATCATCGCAGCCTTGATTCCTGGAATCCTCTACTATGTAAGTCTGGCCGCCGCCGTCTACTTTGAAGCCGGAAGGTTGGGGATAAAGCCGGAGGAAAGTTCGAAGTTGCAGAGTGCGAGACTTATTCTCAAGCAAGGATACTACCACTTGATCCCCATTGTGGTGTTGATTACCTGTTTGTTGGGCTTTGGCTTTTCTGCCAGTTACTCCGCGATTTTCTCCATAGCCTCTATCCTTATCGTTGGAATTGCCCGAACGTATATTCGGGAGAGACGATTACCATTGAAAGAACTGAAGGATGTGGCTCTCCATGCAGCAAAATCCTCGATACCGGTTACCATCGCGTGTGCATCGGCCGGTATAGTCATAGGCATTGTAAGCATGACAGGATTGGGGGTGCGCTTTGCCCAGATAGTCTTCCAGCTTTCGGGAGGGAATCTATTCCTAATGCTGTTCATGACTATGATCGCCTGTATAATTTTAGGTATGGGTCTACCATCAACCGCGGCTTATGTCATTGCAGCAACGGTAGCCGCCCCGGCGTTGTTGGCAGCGGGCATTTCACCTATTGCTTCAAACCTTTTCGTATTCTACTTTGCGATCATCTCGTTCATTACCCCTCCAGTAGCGATGGCGGCCTATGCAGCCTCGGGTATCGCCGAGTCCGATTCCATGAAAACCGGAGTCCAAGCCTTCAAATTGGGCATCGCTGGATTCATCATCCCCTTCCTCTTCATCTACTATCCAGGTTTGCTTATTGTGGGGACTTCGTTAACAGAAACGATATATGCTCTGATTATCGCCCTATGTTCAGTCCTTCTCATCGCGGCTTCCTTTGAAGGTTGGGTGGGAGTTCATATCAACCCCATATTGCGTATCATCATGTTCGTGCTGGGAGGCATTACGTTGATCCCCATCCCCATCGCCGATATTGTAGGTCTTGTTGGAGCTGCCGTGGTGGTGGTGATTCTGGTTATGATGAATAGAAAAGCTAAAACAACCACATCGCCTTCTTAGCGTGTCCTATGTTGCGTATCCAATGCTACCGAAGTGCCGGGTACTGGAAGTTCTTCCTGGTACCCGATTTCTACAACTCCCTTCAGAAACGCCCAACAATCCCACTTTTCAGCCGGGATTTGGATCTTCCCTGGTACCGATTGTCGATCGTCTCAAGGTTGTGTTGATTCGACGAGTGGAAAAGACATTTTTACCACACAACCCTTGGAATCCATCCTGTTCTTAATCGATATTGTCCCATGGTATTTTTTGACTATTCCATACACAAGTGACAAACCCAATCCAGTATTTACACCATTGTGCGATTTCGTTGAATAGAATGGAGTAAAATAGTCTTTGCTGAGATCTACCCCATCTCCGGAATCCAGAACTTGCAATTCCAGATAATGTTCACTATTTACGAAGACCCTTTCAATTATGATATCGATAGTTCCATCCCTATGGATTGACTCAAAACTATTCTTGATGATGTTCAATAAGGCTTGTTTGAATTCATTTTCATTGATGTTGACAATAGTATTCCTGTCCTTCTCAACAAAGTTGATCGTGATATCCTTCAACTTTGCATTCACACTTAACAGGTCAATCATCTCCTTCACCAATTCATTGATATTGATATCTTCAGGAGAAACCTTTTCCAAATTGGAGAAATTCTGAAGGTTACTGACAATTTTATTGATGAAGGTCACCTGTTTTGACAACTGATCCACGATTGCCAGAAGATCCGGGTCATTGAATCTGAATCGTATATTTGTGAGATAGTTGCTTATGATATCCAGCGGATTGTTGATCTCATGGGCAACACCAGCGGACAACAGTCCGACCGATGACAGTTTTTCAGACAAGTGGTGGTTTTGCTGCAAGTAGTCATACTCGGTGATATCATAGAAGATCAGCATCGACCCAATCTTTTCATTGCCATCGTAGATTGGTGAGTAATGAACATTGTATATGCCTTCTACCCCATGAATGTGAAGTGAAAGATGATATGTAGTCTGCTCGGAAGTTTGAGACAGCTGGTTCAATATGACATTCTTCGTAGTGTCGGACGTTTTATCTAGGATGATACTTCCGGGCTTATCAATCATAGCTTTCAGATTCACGTCGAAGTTGCTCACAAAATATTTGTTCGCGAGTTTGAGAATGCCTTTGTTATTCAGGATTATCAGATTGACCGGAAGATTTTCAAGTATCGCTTCATTATATTTGATCAAATGATAGAAGGAATCTGAAGGGTCCACGGTCTCTGGAGTTTCGGATAGTTGCGTATATGCCATTTTGATGATTTGCATCTTCCCAATACTCTGGATGTCCTCGGTGAGAATGTTTGTTCCATTCCGTATGATTGAGACTCTATCGGAGATTTCGAATGCCCAGTCAATCTTATGGGTCATGATGATGATACAACTTCCATCTGCCTTCAGCTTTTTCAGAACAATCTTGAGCTTTTGATAATACTCGACAGAGAGTTTGTCCAAGGATTCATCGAGTATCAGCACTCTTGGATTATTTTTAATTTTTGCCAGAATAGCGATAAGCGCTCGTTCCGAGAGCGTAAGGTTCTTAATCAACTGTTGAACATCCATGAATATTCCGAATTCCTGAAGATATGATTCAGCCATGGCATTGAGTTGCTTTTTCAGAGTAAGAGAAAAAAACGGAGTGGTATGATCATTGAAAAAAAGAGTCTCAGCGATGCTGAATAAAGGATTCAGCATCAATTGTTGATGAACAAATCGTACTCCCTTCTTTTTTGCGACCTTAGTCTGAATATGTGAATACTCGTTATCGTAGAGAGAAATTGTTCCCGAATCCGGTCTGGCCAAGCCGCAGAGAATCAATCCCAGACTCGATTTCCCGGCACCATGTTCTCCGATTACGGCATGTATGCTGTTGCTATGAAAGCTGATATTGATACGATTCAGCACTCTCACTTTATTATAATTGAGCCGTACATCTTTGATATCAACGAGCTTTTCATACATATTACACTAGTCCATACTTCTTCAGTTTCAGATACAGGGTATTTCTACCCATATTCAGATATTTGGCTGCCTCGGACTTATTGTTGTTGGTTTTGCGCAGTACGTTTTGTATCAATTCCTTTTCCTTTTGTTGAACCAGGCTCAGTGAATTATGCATCAAGGATCCACTGACTTCGATACCTGGTGGCAGATCTTCCAGCATGAGCTCCTCGCTCTGAGAAATAGTCACTGCATAGAGAAGCGCATTCTTGAGTTCCCGGATATTCCCCGGCCAAGAATAACCGATAAATACGGAAAGGACCTCGGGAGACAGTCGCTTATGAGGCAAAGAAGTGTTGTCGGTTATCCTGTTCAACAAATGATGAATAAGGTCTTCAATATCTTCCTTACGCTTCCTCAGAGGGGGGATTTGCAGCATTCCTCCATTCAACCGGTAGAACAGATCTTCCCTGAACATTCCCTCTTGCACCATTGTCGGGAGATCCTTGTTTGTGGATGCCAGGAACCGTACACTGATCTTCCTCGTCTCATTACCGCCGATTCTTCTGATTTCCTGGTTCTGAAGTACTCTGAGTATTTTTGCTTGTAATGTTTTCGGCATGTCCCCAATCTCATCTAGAAGCAGGGTCCCACCATCCGCTTGCTCGAAGACTCCCCTATATTCCGAGGAAGCCCCGGTATACGCACCCTTTTCATGACCGAACAGTTCATTATCGAGGAGACTCTCGGGAAAGGCCGCACAGTTGATCTTTATGAAATTCTCCGCGCGTCTATTCGAATTCTTATAGATATATTCGGCCAAGCCTTCCTTTCCCGTACCATTTTCACCGATGATCAGGATTGTGATATCGGAAGCGGCAAGCTGTTTTGCCCGATGCAAGACGTTACAATACTCGGCATTTTTGCTTTGCAGAAGGATAGGTGCACCGTTCAGGTCATAACTTACCCCTTCCTGTGCTTTTTGCTCCATCTTATGCTCTGTCGCCGAATCGATGATCGTACAAAGCGTGTTGAAATCGATCGGCTTGCTCACAAAATCGAATGCACCGAGTTTGATTGCCCTGACAGCAGCTTCTACGGTGGCATATCCCGTTATCATGATGACAGGAATACAGGGATAGATCTCTTTCAGCTTCTCCAGAGTCTCCACCCCATTCTCATTTCCCAACTTGACATCAAGCAAGATGATATCGATGTCTTCCTTTTCCAAGACAGAAAATGCATTTTGTGTGTTCTTTGCATAAAAGAGGTAATGCCCGACAAATGAAAAATTGTCTTTGAGGACTTGGAACAGCTGGTGGTTATCGTCAATGAACAGGATATCCAATATCTTTTTCTCCCCACATAGGTATAACTCTGACAATTTCAGTACAATCTGAACAAACACTGTCCTATTTTAGGACAACTGTAGTATAAAAAAAATGAAATCTCAATGTATGAAGTTGTAATATTCATACCACATACACAATATGCGTGGATATAGTGCCTCTTGGCATAGTACTTGCATTGGATGGAGAAGGAACAATATTCATCAAAAAGGAGAAAACATGAAAAAGGTACTGTCAATCTTGCTAATCTGTTGTTTGGTTGCGGCTTCGCTTTTCGCCGCAGGATCCAAAGAAACTCAGGGAACTTCCGGGGAGAAGAACATAAGTGATTTGAAGATCGTTCTGATCCTTCCCGGTCCCATCAATGACCAGTCGTGGAATGCCACCAACTATGCCGGCCTCGTAGCATGCAATGAACAGCTTGGAACAAGGATGGAGTATATCGAGAATGTTCAAGCCTCGGATTACGAATCGACTTTCAGGAACTACAGTGAAAGGGGATATGATCTGATTATGGCAGCGGGAACACAATTCGATGATGCGGCCAACAAGGTGGCGGCTGAGTATCCCGACACGACATTCTGCGTGGTGAATGGATTCAAGGCCGATTATCCCAATGTATCTCCCATATTCCCAAAGGAATACGAAGCAAGCTACATTGCCGCTCTGATCGCTGGTGAAGTGACTGTAAATGGAAAATTCGCCACAATAGGTGGATTCCCCAATGAAGCAATGGAAAAGTTATTGGACGTCTACGAAGCAGTCACAGTGGCTATCGCTGTTGATCGTGGGATCGCTGGTGCCTCGGCTACCAGATCATATGCGAACAGCTGGGATGATATCGCTCTTGGCAAGCAGATGGCTGAGACAATGATCGACAATGGTGCCGATACACTGTTCGTGTATGCCAACCAGGTGGGTCTTGGTGCGATCCAGGCGACAAAGGAAAAAGGAAAGCGGTTTGTCGGTTTCTCCAGCAATCAGAATGATATCGCACCCGGTACTGTAGTTGCTTCCGTCATTTTCGATTTCGAGTCATTCTACACCTGGGCTGTCGAGAGATTCTATGAGGGAACTCTCTCAGGAGGACAGGTGCATGAAGCCGGAATCGCAGAAGGGATCTTCAAGCCAATATATCCCGATGGATTCTCGGGGGATATCAAGGGAAGAGTCGATGCGGGCATCGCAAAAGCCCTCGCAGGGGAAATTGATTTCCAGTCAATGTTCAAGTAGAAGATACTAGCATACAATATCCCGATTTCGATCGGGATATTGTGTCTTTCAAGGATATGGGACTGCAAGGTAGTCTCCTGTGGACATACCGGCCTTCCCTTCCTTCAAGCTTACAAAAGGAACATTCAACATGTAATCCTTTCAGGGAAAAGATATGAGTACACCTTTTTTTGAACTAAAGAACATTTCGAAGTATTTTGCGAAAGTCATAGCAAACAAGGACGTCTCCTTATCGGTGGATAGGGGTGAGGTGCTCGCACTTCTCGGAGAAAATGGTGCTGGAAAGAGTACCTGCATGAAAATCCTCTATGGCTTGTATCAGGCAGATGAAGGAGAAATCTTCAAGGAAGGTGAAAGAATCTCGATACGGACCCCAAGGGATGCGATGCGGTATAAGATTTCGATGATACAACAGCATTTCTCCCTCGTCTCGGCCCACACGGTCACAGAGAATATCATACTCGGCAATGTGAAAGGAAAAATCAACTGGAAGGAAGCAGAAAATACCATACAACAACTTGCACACAGATATGGATTCAATGTCGATGTACGAAAAAAAATACAAGACCTCTCTGTGGGAGAGCAACAGAAAGTGGAAATTCTTAAATCGCTCTACCTCGATGCCAATCTGTTGATCATGGACGAACCGACGGCTGTCCTCACTCCACAGGAAATCGACAACCTGATGGAATTTGTGGAAAATTATTCCCGGAAAGGGAATGCTGTCATATTCATTACCCATAAATTGAAAGAGGTCATGCATGTCGCCAACAGAATCATTGTGATGAGATCCGGAAGAATACATGGTAATGTCTTGAAAGAAGCAACGAATGAAATGGAATTATCCAGGATGATGATCGAACATTCGATCGAAGAGTTGGATAAGGGGGAAGACAAACGTGAAGCAGGTGAGGTGTGTCTTTCAGTCCAGGGCCTCACAGTGGTACCGCGTAATGAATTCCCGTTGTTACATGATGTTGATTTTGATATTCATAAAGGTGAGATTTTTGGAATTGCCGGTGTCTCAGGAAATGGACAGCAGGAGCTTTGCATGACGCTTTGTGGCGCAATGAAACCTACATCGGGTTCGATCCTACTGAATAATGAGGATATTACCCATCTCTCGATCAGAAAAAGGATAACCCTGGGAATAGGGTATGTCCCATCGGATAGACACCGGTACGGAATGGTGATGGATATGAATCTTTCCGAGAATATGTTCTTGAAAGCCAGCTATTCCAAAGAATGGAACAAGAATGGAATAATAAACAGGAAAAAACTCGCTGAGACTACATCTCGGATGTTGCACAAATACGATGTAAAAGCTCCAGGACCGTACGCATTGGCACGGGAACTCTCCGGGGGAAACCAGCAGAAAGTTATTGTCGGCAGAGAGGTTGAGTTTTGTGGTGATTTCATCATCTTTGACCAGCCGACCAGGGGATTGGATCTCGGGGCGATCAATAATGTGCATTCGGCTATACTGAAAGAGAAAAAGAATAACAAAGCGATCATGTTGGTTTCCACTGAATTGTCGGAAATTTTCGCCCTGTGTGATAGAGTCGCCGTTTTCTATAAAGGAAAGATTCAGGGAATCTTCAGGACTTCCGAGCTCGATAGTCAAAAGATAGGCCTATTGATGGCCGGTTATACACATCAGGAAGTGGTATGATGGATAAGAAAACTCGAGATATTTTAATCACGAACTTTTTTGCTGTGGTATTGGGTTTGATTCTGAGCGGTATCATGATTCTTTTTCTGAAGAAGAATCCATTCAGTGTCTTCGGCATTCTCTTTTCTTCCATGTTCCGTGACGGATATACGATCGGAGAAATATTCGTAAAAGCCACCCCGCTCATCTTCACTGCATTGGCTTTTGCCTTCACGTTCAAAGCCAATTTGTTCAATATCGGCGCCCAAGGCCAGTTCTACATAGGATCCATCACGGCTGTGTCGGTATCGCTTCTCATACCTTCCGCTCTTGCGATTCCTGTAGCGATTGTCCTGTCGTTTCTCGCTGGTGGGCTTTGGGGAGGCTTCATTGGTGTGTCCAAGGCTAAGTTCAAAGCAAACGAGTTTCTCATCAGTATGATGAGCACGTATGTTGCGCTCAATCTGATGAATTATCTGCTAAGGACGATATTGATGGAGAGCAAAGGGGAATATCCGCAAACCGAATCACTGGCAAAAAGTACATGGTTGTTCAAAATCGTGCCGCATACACGACTTCATTTCGGATTCATCCTGGCTATACTCGCAGCGGTGACCGTCTGGCTCATCCTGTACAGGACAACATTCGGTTTTCGGATACGAGCGGTAGGACAGAATCAGGAAGCTGCCAGGATGAGCGGAGTCAATCCCGAGATTATCTATATCATCTCCTTCATCATCAGTGGAGGATTGGCGGGACTTGCCGGAGTGACAGAAGTGAATGGCGTTCAGCATATGCTCTTGCAAGGCTTCAATCCTTCCATCGGAGCTCTCGGAATCGGAATCGCAATATTGGCGAATGGGAATCCTATTGGCATTATCTTCGCTTCAATCCTCTTCGGGGCACTCCATGTGGGGGGAACCATCATGGGTCAGTTATCCGGAGTTCCTTCGAGTATCATCAACTTGATGGAGGGGTTTGTCATGGTATTCGTGATCATCTCCTATTTCGTACGTAGAAAATGGGAAATGACCAGGGATAAGAAGCTGCTTATGGAGGGGAATGTATAATGTTGATCAACTTGTTTTCCAGGGCTGTATTGATGAGTACCCCTCTTCTACTCGGGTCCTTGTCGGAAGTGTTCTCAGAAAGAACGGGTGTGATGGTTACTGCAATTGAAGGAATATTCCTGATGGGTGCATGGGCAGGTTTTACCGCCGCCTATATAACAGGAAGTTTGGCTATGGGGCTACTGTATGCTGCCCTTTCAGGATTGCTCGTAGCAATGCTCTATGCCTATATCGTGGTGACGCTGAAACAGCATCAGATTGTAACGGGAACCGCCATCAACATTCTTATCCTCGGTCTCTGTTCGTTCTTACAGCGAGTTGTGTTCGGGGTTCCTCAATCTCCTTTGACTGTTGAACCTTTGCAAAAGATAGCGATTCCACTTCTTTCAAAAATTCCTTTCATAGGACCGATATTTTTCCAACAGAACATACTTACGTATTCGATCTATGTACTCGTACCTCTGGGATACTTCATCCTGTATAAGACTTCGTTGGGCCTGGTGATCAGATCGACCGGGGAGAATCCGGAAGCGGTAGATGTTTCTGGAATCAGTGTATCACGGGTGAGATTCGTTACTGTCTCCATTTCCGGTATCATCTGCGGAATCGCAGGTGCATTCTACTCGATCGGGTATCTGGGAATGTTCACCACCAACATGATTGGAGGAAGAGGGTGGATAGCTTTCGCAATCTGTTTTCTCGGGAACTGGAATCCGATCGGGGCTTTCGTTGGAACTCTTATTTTTGGATTGGCTGAAGCGTTCGCTATATTGATGCAGGCAAATGCCTCCACAATTCTTCCAAACGAATTGTTTATTTCCCTACCCTATATTTTAACCATCGTACTTACGATTAGCAGAAAATCGTTCAATGTTCCTTCGAAATTGGGAGTAGCCTATTATGAAGAGCACTAAAGTTGTCAATTAATAAGCCGTAGAGGTATCGGATAAAAGCCGGATAGCGTTATCCACGAGACGTCAATATCATGCAGTAGGCATAATGGTTTATATAAGCATCTCGTAATCCTGGCAATTGGATTCGTGGGTAGGTGACGATGATATGCTGGCGTATCCGCACCCCGCATTATCCGAGATCACTGTCGTTTTAATACCTTGAGCTGAGTCCGATTCAGCAAGCACTTTCCGAAAGAACCAAATAAGAACTTGATTTACAGGGTGTGGTTTTTGTGGAAGTTCTTCCTGAGAACCGGTACCCGTACCGGTTCCATAGTCCCACTAAGGGTATCGGCGATGCAATCGAGCCGGCAATTAGGCCGCAAATATTCCCCGGTAACATATAATGGACCCGAGGACTTTAAAAAATCGATCCACGGCATTTCCCACAAACCCCGTTAAAAATGCCCTACAAGCCCATTTTTCATCTTGGATGTGGATTTTCTTACTGGTATAGATCATTAGGTAGATACCAAGAAGATGAAAGAACCCTCGTTTCTGATGATTCATATAGGAACCGAGTTTGCCTACCGCCGTGACGATGGTGTGCTGGTGGTACCTATCGGATGCTTGAAGGATTGATTCGACATAATTCTGATATCCCGCGAACTGCAACCTCCAGAGTCTCTAAAATATGAGTCCGTTTTAGTAGACACTTTCTGAGTTGTGAGCCGCTTCTGGTGATTTGAGTACGTCTTGATATCCCAATGTGGATTACTGTGTTCACGGTGACCTCCATTTACATGCGTTAGCCGCATACGGTTAATTGTTTTTACCAGCATGCACGGCGAATCCACGGTTTGCTAACTAGGGGTCACTTCATATTGTCTGGTGTCCAATTTCCACGCGGTAACGGTTTGACATGTACGATATAACCCAAATCCTTTTCGAAAAGTGAGTACCTAATTGAGTACTTTAGTAATCTTGCGCGCAGAAAATGAGGGAGGCATACTGGAATTGACATGTGGAGGATTGCCATGGAAAGACCATTACGCTGGGGAATAATTGGAGCCGGAACCTGGGGAAAAACCCATGCGGATTTGATTAAGAACCATCATCTTACCGAACTGGTGGCTATTGCCGATCTGGATAAAGGACGTGCCGATGCACTGGCAAACAGCTATGGCGCTTCATCGTACGACGATTATCGAGAGATGTTGGCTAAGGAAAAACTGGATGCAGTAAGCGTAGTTACACCCGACTTCGCACACGCAGAGCCGTTCATAGCCTGTTGTGAAGCAAAAGTGGATGTACTGCTGGAAAAACCGCTAGCCACCACCCATGAAGATTTACATGCAATGTACGCCGCGTACAAGAAATCTGGAATACGGTGTATGGTGGACTTCCATAATCGGTGGAACCCGCCGATTGCATTGGCATATGAGGATATCAGGGCAGGTAAGATCGGAGATATTGTGTCGATGTACTACCGGTTGAACGATACTATCTTTGTTCCAACTGAGATGTTAGCGTGGAGTGCAAAATCGTCGATATTATGGTTTCTTGGATCGCATACGGTTGATACCCTACGGTTCTTCGCGCAAAGCGAAATCAAAAGCGTGTACTCACTGAGCCGCTCAGAGGTACTGGTGAAACGGGGTGTTGATGCACCGGATGTATACCAGACTATGGTGGAGTTTAATAATGGGGTAATCGCTACCATGGAGAACGGCTGGATAACACCAAATACGCATCCCCACTGGAACGACATCAAGGTAAATGTGACAGGAACAAAAGGGATGTTCAATATGGATCTGACGAACAACCAGACAATCGAGCGCTATTTGGAGGATGTGAGTGACCATCCAGATGTGTTGATAAAACCGATAATCCACGGTAAACCGACCGGATTCTCCTATGCAAGTATCGTCAGTTTCATCGAACGATTATATAACAAGGAAGATTTCATTGTCTCATTCGAAGACGCCTATAAAGATAGCAAAGTTATTCTCGCGATCATGGAATCGAGCGAGAAAAGACAGATAGTAGAGGTTTCATATTAAAAACCTAAGGAGGAAAAGGATGAAAAGAAGTTCAATGTGGATTCGTACAGTGATACTGACTGTGATGGCGCTAAGCCTGTTGGCACCAACAGCAGTATTCGCTGCAGGAGCGAAAGAGGTTGCCGCCGATATCCCCGAACTGTCGGATCCCTATCTGGCAGCTGTCCGGGAAGCGAATGAAGGGAAAGTAATTACCATCGCGAGTATGTCACATACTTCCAGTGATTCTATGCGGGAGATGACAAAGGAATTCTCCCGCATAACTGGCATCGAAGTACGATGGGACATCATGGAAGAAGGACTGCTCCGGGAAAAGATTCTTCTGGACCACCAGTCGGGTACTGGTACTTATGACGTACTGTTTCTTGATGCATTCAACCTACCCCAGTATTCGGAAGTGGATCTGATGGTTAACCTGAAAACCATGATCGATGATTCAGCAAAGACTCCTGAATGGTTCGATTATGAAGACATCATGCCCGCATATCGCAACGGCGTTGGTAGTTACAATGGCACTGTTTATGGTATTCCGGTTGCTGGAGAGAGCCGATTCATGGCCTACCGAAAAGATCTCTTCGACAAGTATGGCAAGAAACCACCCAAAACCTTGGACGAACTACTTGCCACGGCAAAATTCTTCAAGGAAAACGAGCCTGGCGTCTATGGAATCGCAATGCGTGCACAGAAAGGAATCCATTTTGCCAGTGGTTGGATGACCCTCATGTACTCACTCGGTGGACAGTATCTGGACCAAAAGAATTGGGATGTTCTGGTCAACACGCCGAAAACAGTCGACTCGCTACGCTATTATGTTGAATTATTGAAGCAAGGACCTCCAGATATCTCCGTGTACACCCATGAGGAGGCAATCAGTGCCTTCATGGCTGGCAAGAGTGCCATGTGGATAGATGCAACAGCTATCGCTACGTGGATTCTCGACCCGACCAAATCAACAGTTAGTGACAAAGTCGCGTTCGCACCGATGCCAGCTGGTCCAGCCGGATCGTATGCCCCACTGGCAGGATGGAGTGTAGGAATCTCATCGGAAATCGACGACAGCCAGAAAGATGCTGCTTGGGCATTCATCGTATGGATGACAAGCAAACGCAATGGTGTTGAATATGTGGATAATGGTGGAGTCATCGTACGTGAATCCTTGCTGCAGAACCCCGATCTCATCGCCCAGAACGCTTCTCTCCCGGCACAACTGGAAGCACTGAAGCAGGCAGCCAACCTGGTTGACGACGGGATTATCTGGATTCCACCTCACCCCAAGGCCATCAAGGTATTGGAAATTGTGGGTAACTATGGAAACGATGTCCTCAGTGGCATAGCCGATGCATCCGATGCGATGCGAAGAGCCCATCGTGAAGTGGAACTGATCATGGCCGAATGATAGTACAACTTTGGGCGGTCGGCTCTTGATTGACCGACCGCCTCTGTTTTCAATTGATGCCATGGAGGATACCAGTGAATCTGAATTGCAAACACGAACATATGCACTACATAGCCCCCGCTCTCATTGTTTTGGTATTGATTACCATATTCCCCACGATATTTCTGTATATCATCAGTCTGACGAACTATGATCTTGCCCAGAAACCGGGATCACTCTCCTTCGTAGGGCTGAAGAACTACTGGTATCTGTTCAGCATCGATAAGGATTTTTGGAAATCGATCGGAATAACCTTGATCTTCACCATAGTCTCAGTGGGTGTTGAACTCATTTTGGGAATGGCTATCGCGTTCCTGCTCGATGGCAACAGGACATTCCGACGACTGAAATCATCACTGATTATCATCCCGATGGTGGTGACCCCAGCAATCATCGCGTTGATCTGGAAGCTGATGCTGAATACCGAATACGGTATTCTCAATACGATGATAAAAGGAATAGGGTTGCATCCCGTGAATTGGCTTGGAATAGATACCGCCCTCCTTTCATTGATTTTAATAGATATATGGCAGTGGACCCCGTATATCGTACTGATGACCTATTCGGGGTTGCAGACAGTGCCCTCTGAGCCGTTGGAGGCGGCTGCTGTAGATGGCGCATCCTGGTTGCAACGGGCACGGTATGTGATTATTCCCCACATCAAGCCCATCCTGTCGATCACCTTGCTTCTCAAGACGATCGAATGTATCAAGAGCTTCGATATCGTGTATGGCTTGACACAAGGAGGGCCGGGTAATGCAACCGAGGTAATGAGCCTGCATATTTTCCGACTGGGATTCAAGCAGACCCACTGGATCGGACGGGCTAGTGCAAACGCGGTATT
>Ga0209212_1004687_pt1 | contig 16753 bp, 18 predicted proteins | sample RifGroC2_FD_183996 | JGI IMG/M metagenome (GOLD analysis project Ga0209212, IMG submission 183996) | Groundwater microbial communities from Rifle, Colorado, USA - Groundwater C2 (SPAdes) (version 2) | ecosystem: Environmental > Aquatic > Deep subsurface > Groundwater | place: Rifle, Colorado...
CGCTGGCAAAATCGCTGTCGATGGACATGCGCGCGCGCGATCCGGTATGGCTGCGCATGAAGCTGGAAATGCTGATGAAGACCGCCGGCGACGACGCCTTCGACATGCCGGTGCCGCCCGACGGTGAAGTGAAGCGCATGCCCAGCCTGGTGGCGGCGTTTGCATATTTGCTGAAATACCGCATCGAGGAATTGGGCGCGCTGGAAGTGAGCGAAGGCGCCACTACCCCGATGATGGACGCGCTGTTCGCCAAGAAGGAGCCAAAGACCGGCACCGACGGCACGATGAGCTGGACGGTGGACATCTCCAATGCCGGCACCGGCGACGATTTCGTGCTGGGCCTGAAGGAACTGAAGCTGCCGGACGGGCAACGCCGCCCCTACTCGATGTGGCTGGCCGGGGTTTATCCGCGCGCGCTCGACGGCCTGTGCAAGGTGTTGAGCCTGGACATGCGCGTCATCGACCCGGCCTGGATCGGCATGAAACTGCGCAAGCTGCTCAATTTCGGCGAACCGCTGGGCGATTTCATGGCGCGCGTGCCGGGCGGGGAAAAAATGGAAAGCTACCCATCGACGGTTTCCTACGTCGCCAAGCTGATCATTCACCGCTACGCGATGCTCGGCATCCTCGACGAGTCCGGCTATCCGGTTCAGCAAATGGGCGTGCTGGAAGTCCCCGAAGCGCAAAACAAGGCCTCCGGAATCAAGCCGATGACCGGCAAGGTCTGCAAGGAGTGCGGCAACGCCACGCTGATCAAAAAGGATGGCTGTGAATTCTGCACCAGTTGCGGAACGATCGGGGCGTGCGGCTAACCGCCTATGGTAACGGGGTATCGAGCAAAACTTATTTAGGAGCAACCAAATGGCCGAATCATTAGATGAATTTAAAGAAGCTTCGAGTGAAGAAATCGCTAGAAGTCGTCTACTGTCGCAAAATCCCTGGGCACACCTGGATGAATCTGGCGGTTTCAGCGCCTTATCAAACCATTCACTCAAGCAGGCAGGCACTTTTACTAAGTCGCTACAGGGAATAACAAAAGAGCATCGCCACTCGCACATTGAGATAGAGCAGCGGGTTGGCGAATTACACAAGAGAATATGGCAAAACAGAAACAAAATTTGGTCAAATGCCACACCATCTAACCCAATTGATATGCTTGACCCCGTTATTGCCCTCAAGTTCGTTGGATACGACTGCGAGCTTGACGAGACACTTGGTCAATTTTATAGCGACGGAAAGTTGATAGAAGTTGCTGGCACTATTGCTAAATCTTCTGCCAAGGTGCGTATCTCTCGACGGTTCGAAAACAATATTCGAAACTTTACGGCAGCCCATGAACTGGGGCACGCTTTATTGCACCAGACAAGCGGCCTGCATCGCGATAGACCTTTAAATGGAACGATCATATCGCGCGACCCTATTGAATGGGAAGCCGATAAGTTTGCCACGTTTTTCCTGATGCCTCGAAAACTTGTCAAAACTACTTTTGAGAAAATTTTTCTCGCCGACAAGTTTTTCCTGAACGAGGAAACAGCCTTTGCACTTGGTTATGGTGATTTTATGGAACTAAAGGGGAAAATTAAGACCCTTCGTCAATTATCAAAAATGCTTGCTAGTGCAGAACAATACAACGGACGACATTTCATTTCACTTGCGAATCAGTTCCGGGTATCAACTGAGGCTATGGCTATTCGCCTTGAGGAATTGGAATTATTGGCGCTATAGCGGCAACGCCACGCTGATCAAGAAGGACGGCTGCGAATTCTGCACCAGTTGCGGAACGATTGGGGCGTGCGGTTAAAACTGTGCCGGATCAAGCCGGAACCGTTGCAAGGTGTAACATATAAAAAACCGAGGGGGTCATGCCCCCTCGTTTTTTTGCTGAACGGATAGTCAAAACTCGCAATCAATAGCCGCCCTCTGATGCAGCTCCGCCACCTTGCTGCCTCATTCCCCCGCCGCCGCACGGCCCTGGTCCGCTGCATGGTTTCATCATCATTCCGCCACCCTGTGCCGGAGGCATATCGGGAAGCGTCTTGCCCATTGACTTGGCGCGCTCCTGCATTTTCTGATGGTGTTCCATCCGCAAGGCTTCGCGCTCCTCTTTGGTTTTCAGGCTGCGCATCTTGGCGCGATACTCGGCGCGCTCCTCGCGAGTCATCAACTGGCTGCCGTAAATCAGCTCGGATTCCTGCGCCTTGCCCTGCGTTTTCTGCTGAGCCTGCGCTTGATCCGCAGCAACGGAAGCATTGGTGTTCAGCAGCATGCATATTGCAATTGTCGACGCTGACAATACAAATTTTGATTTTTGCATAACAACCTCCTTGGGCCTGTTCAGGGTAGAAAAAAACCACCAACTGCGACACGTCACCCTATTCCGTGCTTCGCATCAAATTCGCAATCATCATACAACAAGCACGGAAGAACGACGCAGCAGCAACAGATTCGATGCCTATGACGAAGGTGGCCGGCCGCGATTCTTTGTGTCGCAGGCGACGGCAGACCCGCTGATCGCAACCAAAAAAAGAGGGGGCAACTATGCCCCCTCTGATGGCTTGCTATCCGTAATGACAATCAGTGGCTATGGCCGCCTGCCGCAGCCCCGCCCTGTGATTCCGTACTGCCCTGTGGTGTTGCTCCGCCCTCCGGTGCCGCCCCGCCATGTTGCATTCCGCCCTGCATTCCACCGCAACATCCTCCCGCGCCACAGGCTGCTCCGCCCTCAGCTCCCGTTCCGCCATGTTTCATTCCGCCATGCATTCCACCGCAGCAACCACCTGCGCCGCCGCAACATCCCCCGGTTCCGCCACAGGCTGCTCCGCCTTCCGATCCCGTTGCGCCATGCTTCATTCCGCCATGCATTCCACCGCAGCCACCCGCTCCGCCGCAGGCTGCTCCGCTGCATGCTCCGCCACCCTGTGCCGGAGGCATATCGGGAAGCGTTTTGCCCATGGACTTGGCGCGTTCCTGCATTTTCTGATGGTGCTCCATCCGCAAGGATTCGCGCTCCTCTTGGGTTTTCAGGCTGCGCATCTTGGCGCGATACTCGGTGCGCTCCTGGGGGGTCATCAACTGGCTGCCGTAAATCACTTCCGGTTTCTGCGCCTTGTCCTGGGTTTTCTGCTGAACCGGCGCTTGCTCTGCGGCAACGGAAACATTGACGCCCAGCATCGCGCACATTGCGGCGGCCAGCGCCAGCATTACAAATTTTGTTTTTTGCATAACAGCCTCCTTAAAATCAGTTCAGGGCAGAAAAAATCCAATCGCGGCGCGACACCCTATCTCGCGCCCCGCATAAAACACATAATCATCATACAACAAGCGCGGCCCGACAGTCGCGCGAAACGGCTGCTACTTTCTGAGCGCGATCAGCACCGCCCATGCACCCAAGGCGAGATAACACAGCAGCGACCATTCCGGGATGCCGAGAGAGAGCAAAGTCCAGCCCTTTGCCGCACATTCGCCGGAGCCGTGCATCAGCTCTTTCAGCACGTCGGCCATCGGCATGGTTTCCAGCATGTAGTCCAGGCCGGGACCGCAGGCGGGAATCTGGTCTTTGGGCAGGTTCTGTATCCAGATGTGGCGCGCCGCGACGCCCGTGCCGGACAGCGACAGCAGCGCAATCAGTGCCGCATAGACGCGCTCGCCGATGCGCTTCGGGCCATGCAGCGCGGCCAGTACAAACACCGCCAACAGGGCGATGAAAATCACGCGCTGCACCATGCACAGCGGGCAGGGGTCCTGATGTTTGACATATTGCAGGAACAAGCCGAAGCCCATCAGGCTGCCAGCGAACAGCGCGCCGCACAGGTACAGCCAGCGATTGGAGACGCTCTGCCAGAGTTTGCGCATGGCTATTCGGCTTCTTCTATCCACGCCGCCTGGATTGCTTCGAGCACTTTTTCGCCGCCGTGTTTCGGGTCATCGTGAAAATCCTCCAGCGCCAGCACCCGGTTGTGCAGGTCGGTGAAGCGGATGGTTTTCGGGTCGACCTCGGGATACGCCTCCGCCAATTCGATGGCGATCAGCCTGACGTCAGTCCATTTCATTTGTGCCCCTCCTTCGCCATGTTGATGGTGTACTTCGGAATCTCCACCACCAGGTCCTGATTATCCACGATAGCCTGGCAGGACAGGCGCGAAGTCGGTTCCAGTCCCCAGGCCTTGTCGAGCATATCCTCTTCCAGTTCTTCCGCCGGTTTCAGGGAATTGAAGCCCTCGCGCAGGATGACATGGCAAGTGGTGCAGGCGCAGGATTTTTCGCAGGCATGCTCGATTTCCACGCCATGCTGCAACAGCGCATCGCAGATCGAAACACCCGGCTCGACATCGAACAGCGTGCCCTCGGGACATAATTCCTCATGCGGCAGCACAATGATTTGCGGCATTATTTCTCCCCCAGTTCGGCGATGTTCTTGCCCGTCAGGACATGCGCCACGCTTTTGTCCATGCGCGCTTGCGCAAAACTGACCGTGGCATCGTTCAATGCGGTAGCGGCGCGTTTGATGGCCAGATGATCAGTCAGTTGCAGGGTATCGCGCAATGCGCCCATCCGGGCTTCGATCCTGGTGCGTTCGGCCTGATCGAGCAAACCGCCATCCTGCTCCAGCGCGTGCTGCACTGCCTCGAGCAACTGCCCCGCTTCGGTCTGCTGCTCGCGCAGCGCGCGCGCGTGCATGTCGCCCTGTGCATGTTGCGTGGATTCCTGCAACATGCGCGTGATTTCGCCATCAGACAGCCCGTAGGAAGGCTTGACCGCAATCGCCGCTTCGACGCCGCTGCCCATCTCGCGCGCCGACACGTTCAGCAGGCCGTCGGCATCCACCTGGAAGGTCACGCGGATGCGTGCCGCGCCCGCCACCATCGCGGGAATGCCGCGCAATTCGAACTTCGCCAGTGAGCGGCAGTCGCTCACCAGTTCGCGCTCGCCCTGCACCACATGGATGCTCATCGCGGTCTGCCCGTCCTTGTAGGTGGTGAATTCCTGCGCGCGTGCGGTCGGGATGGTGCTGTTGCGCGGGATGATTTTTTCCGCGAGGCCGCCCATGGTTTCGATGCCCAGGCTGAGCGGGATCACGTCGAGCAGCAACCACTCGTCGCCGCCGCGGTTGCCCGCCAGCAGGTTGGCCTGGATCGCCGCGCCGAGCGCGACGACCTTGTCAGGATCGAGATTGGTCAGCGGCGTTTGCCCGAAAAATTCCTCCACCGCCTGTTGCACCTGCGGCATGCGCGTCGCACCGCCGACCATCACCACGCCCTTGATGTCCGTCACACCCAGCTTCGCGTCGCGCAATGCACGGCGCAACGGTTGCAGGGTGTGCTGCACCAGATTTTGCGACAGCGTATGAAACTCGCCGCGCGTCAGCACGTTGTCGATCACTTCGCCCGTCGACAGCGCCGCAGTGATGCGCGTCTCGGCATGCTCGGTCAACTGTTCCTTCGCGGCGCGCGCATGGGTCAGCAGCAGGCGCGTGTCCTGCGGGCCGAGCGCGGAAAGATGATTTTTTTCCAGCAGCCAGCAATGGATGCGCTGGTCGAAATCGTCGCCGCCCAACGCGGAATCGCCGTTGGCCGCCAGCACCTCGAATACGCCGCGCGACAGGCGCAGAATGGAAATATCGAAGGTGCCGCCGCCGAGGTCATACACCGCATAGATGCCCTCGGCGGCGTTATCCAGCCCGTAAGCGATCGCCGCCGCAGTCGGCTCATTGAGCAGCCGCAGCACATTCAGCCCGGCGAGGCGCGCCGCATCCTTGGTGGCCTGGCGTTGCGCGTCGTCGAAATAGGCGGGCACGGTGATAACCGCGCCGACCAGCTCGCCGCCCAACGCGGCCTCGGCCCGGGTGCGCAGCACCTTGAGAATTTCGGCGGACACCTCGACCGGGCTTTTCACCCCGGCCACGGTGCGCAGTTGCAGCATGCCATCAGTATCCGCGAAGCGATAAGGCAGACGGCTGATCTCGCCGACATCCTTGAGGCCGCGCCCCATGAAGCGTTTCACCGAGACGATGGTATTGGCGGCATCCTCGCTCTGCATGGCCTGCGCCGCCTCGCCGACCGCGACGCTGCCGTCGGCCAGATAGCGCACTACCGAAGGCAGCATGGCGCGCCCGTTTTCGTCGTTGAGCACCACGCTGATGCCGTTGCGCACCGTCGCCACCAGCGAATTGGTCGTGCCGAGGTCGATGCCCACCGCCAGCCGGTGCTGGTGCGGCAGGGTGCTTAAACCGGGTTCGGAAATTTGTAGTAAAGCCATTTAGTGGTAAGTGGTCAGTGGTCAGTAGGAAGTGGTCAGTAGGAAGTGGTAAATCGTTAGTGGTCAGTGGCATTTGAACTACTACTCACCACTTCCCACTCTCCACTCACTAGTTTTAATTATCTATCGCGTCGTAAGCGGCATGTATTTCTTCCGCGAGTTTTTCCATGAAGCGCAGCTCGCGCACCGATGCGGCGGCCGCAGCATAATCCTTTTCAGTATCGATTTTAACCGCAAGCTGCGCTTCGAGTTCACGCGTTTCGCGCTGCAACCGCGCTTCGAGTTGCGCCAATGCCGCTTCATCGCGCGCCTGCCGCGCTTCGCTGACCGCTTCGCGCCACTCCATCTGCGCCGTCAGGAATTCCAGCGGCATCACGGTGTTGTTTTCTTCCTGGATGTCCACCCCATGCAGCGACAACAGGTAACGTGCGCGGCGCAGCGGGTTGCGCAGCGCCTGGTAGGCCTCGTTCACCAGCGTGGCACGCTGCATGGCCAAACGCTGCTCGGCATCGGACAGGTGGGCGGATTTGTCGGGATGAACCAGCGCCTGCAGGGCGCGGTACTGCTGCTCAAGCTGCGCCGTGTCTATCTGGTAGGACTGCGCGAGGCCGAACAGCTGGAAGTGGTTATGCTGGAAATCGAAACTGGCGAGCTGCATACGATTTTAAAAACGTTATGAGCGATGGCAGAACAAGGCGCGAATGGACGAGAAAGCGGAATTTACATTTGAGTAAATGAGCATTTCGAGTCCATGAGCAACGCAGTTATGCCGAGCGCAGTAGTTTTCAGACGCCAAAACTCTCACCGCAACCGCACTGGTTCTTGACATTCGGATTATTGAACTTGAATCCTTCGTTCAACCCCTCGCGCGTGTAATCCAGCTCCATGCCGTCGATATATGACAGGCTTTTCGGGTCGACCAGCAGCGTGACGCCATGGCTGGCGAACTGGAGGTCGTCGCTGGCCACCTCGTCGGCAAACTCCAGTTTGTAGGCCATGCCGGAGCAGCCGCTGGTGCGCACACCGATGCGCAGACCGACGCCCTTGCCGCGCTTGGCAATAAAATCCCGTACATGCTTGGCCGCATTTTCAGTCAGCGTGATTGCCATGTTCTACTCCTTGCAGTTTTCCCCGCAGGCCAGGGTTTCCACCACTGCGCCATGCTTGCTCTTGTAATCCGCCACCGCCGCCTTGATCGCGTCTTCCGCCAGGATCGAGCAGTGGATCTTCACCGGCGGCAACGCCAGTTCTTCGGCGATTTGCGTGTTCTTGATTTGCAGCGCCTGATCGACCGTCTTGCCCTTGACCCACTCGGTGACCAGCGAACTGGACGCGATCGCCGAGCCGCAGCCGTAAGTCTTGAACTTGGCGTCCTCAATCACGCCGTCCTTGCCAACCTTGATCTGCAGCTTCATCACATCGCCGCAGGCCGGCGCGCCGACCATGCCGGTGCCCACTTCCGCCGCATCCTTGTCCATGGAGCCGACGTTGCGCGGATGTTCGTAGTGATCCAGTAATTTTTCGCTATAAGCCATTTGGTGCTCCTTTCGTCGCAGTGAAGAGGGAAGGGTTAAGGGAGAAGGGTAAAACCAGCGCGCCGCCCCAGCTTTTACCCTTTCCCCTTCTCCCTTCTCCCTTCCCCGCCTTCAATGTGCTGCCCACTGCACCGAATTCAAGTCGATGCCATCCTTGTACATTTCCCACAGCGGCGACAGTTCGCGCAGCTTGCCGATCTTGTTTTTCAGCAGTTCGATAGCGTAATCGACTTCCTCGATCGTAGTAAAACGTCCGATGCTGAAACGGATCGAGCTGTGCGCCAGCTCGTCGCTGCGCCCCAGCGCGCGCAGCACATAGGACGGCTCCAGGCTCGCGGAGGTGCAGGCCGAACCGCTGGATACCGCGACATCCTTGACCGCCATCATCAGCGATTCGCCTTCGACGAAACTGAAGCTGAGGTTGAGATTGTGCGGCACACGCTGCTCCATGTCGCCGTTGATATGCACTTCCTCTATGGCCATCAGACCGTTCAGCAGACGGTCGCGCAACATGCGGATGCGCTCGTTCTCCTGCGCCATCTCCTCCTGCGCGATGCGGAACGCCTCGCCCATGCCGACGATCTGGTGTGTCGGCAACGTACCGGAGCGCATGCCGCGCTCGTGCCCGCCGCCGTGCATCTGCGCCTCGATGCGCACGCGCGGCTTGCGCCGCACGTACAGCGCGCCAATGCCTTTCGGGCCGTAGGTCTTGTGTGCGGAAAACGACATCATGTCGACCTTCAACTGCTGCAGATCGATCGCCACCTTGCCGGTCGCCTGCGCCGCGTCCACATGGAACAGGATGCCCTTGTCGCGGCAGATTTCGCCGATCGCGGCGATGTCCTGGATCACGCCGATCTCGTTGTTCACCAGCATGACGGACACGAGCACGGTATCGGGGCGCAGCGCCGCCTTGAACTTGTCCAGGTCGAGCAGTCCGTTCGGCTCGGGATCGAGATAGGTCGCGCTGAAGCCTTCACGCTCCAGTTCGCGCACGGTGTCGATCACCGCCTTGTGCTCGATGCGCATCGTGATGATGTGCTTGCCCTTGCCCTGGTAGAAATGTGCCGCGCCCTTGATCGCGAGGTTGTTCGACTCGGTCGCGCCGGAGGTCCAGACGATTTCCTTGGGATCACAGTTAACCAGCGCGGCGACCTGCTCGCGCGCCAATTCCACCGCCGCTTCGGCTTCCCAGCCGAAAGCGTGGGAACTGCTGGCCGGATTGCCGAACTTCTCGGTGAGATAGGGGATCATCATCGAAGCCACACGCGGGTCAACCGGCGTGGTCGCGGAGTAATCCATATAAATAGGAAGCTTCATTGTTACGCCTTTTTCAGCTTAAATTGAAATTACCGTGGGCTTGGTATCTTTTTTCATCATCACAATGGGTGCACCGTCTGGACTCGTCTTGGCTTGACTGTCCACCAATTGCTGCAGCGTGACGGAAGCCAGATAATCATAGATCTTTGCGTTGAGCCCCATCCATAAATCATGGGTGATGCATTGGCGCTCGTCGTGGCAGTTGCCCTTACCGCCGCAACTGGTCGCATCCAGCGGCTCATCCACCGCCACGATGATCTCGGCTATCGTGATTTTCTCCGCAGGCCTGGCAAGATAATAGCCGCCGCCCGGACCGCGCACGCTTTCCACGATCTTGCTGCGGCGCAGTTTGCCGAATAATTGTTCCAGATAGGATAGCGAAATCCTCTGCCGCTCGCTGATCGCAGCCATGGTCACCGGACGGTTTCCGTCGCACATTGCCAAGTCGGCCATTGCCGTCACGGCAAAACGCCCTTTGGTAGTTAATCGCACTTCATCTCCCAATCATTGGATTGCGTTTGGATTTTCAGAATGGCCTGAAAAGCATTCCAGATTTAAACGGCCGCATGATAAAATACCCAAACATTTTAGTCAACTATCTTGTTCAGGTGATTAGGGTCAAATTTGTCGGCAGTGGCGCGCTCTTCGTCCACGGGCACCCCCATTTTCTCAAGCTGTTGCAAAATGAAATCGATGCGCTGATCCACCGTCACACTATGCCCGAGCAATCCATGTATCGCCTTGGAGAGCGGATCGTTCTGGTCGTTGCCGATGCCATACGCATTGAAGCCGCTGGTTTTTTTCTTTTCTTCGTCGAGAATGCGCGCTGGAATGCCCGCCGCCGTCGCCCCCGCCGGGACATCCTTCACCACCACCGCATTCGAGCCGATCTTCGCGCCGTCGCCGATCGTGATCGGGCCGAGTATCTTGGCGCCCGCTCCCACCACCACACCGTTTCCCAGCGTGGGATGGCGCTTGCCGTGCCGCCACGAGGTGCCGCCCAGGGTGACGCCGTGGTAGAGCGTGACATCATCGCCGATCTCGGCGGTCTCGCCGATCACCACGCCCATGCCGTGATCGATGAAGAAGCGCCGCCCGATGGTCGCGCCGGGGTGAATCTCGATGCCGGTAAACCAGCGCGCGATATGCGACAGGAAACGCGCCAGCCATTTCAGGTTGGCGTGCCACAGGGTGTTCGCCATGCGGTGCATGATGCGCGCATGCAGTCCCGGATAGCAGGTCAGCACCTCGAAAGTGCTGCGCGCCGCCGGGTCGCGGTCGAATACGCTGGCGATATCTTCCTTAATGTTCCGAAACATTCCGGTGTTCTTCCTGGTAACGCGATTTGAGGCGCGCATTGTACTCGGTTGTGGTGCTCAATATGCCGCGCAGGATATTGATCTCCTCCGGCTCCAATCGCGCGCGGGCATATAAACGGCGCAGGCGCTGCATCAGGCGTGCCGGGTTTTGCGTGGTGAAAAATCCGATCTCGAACAGGGTCTTTTCCAGATGCGCGAAATACCCTTCAACCTGCTCATGCGTGGCAGACCGGATTTCCGGCAGGCTCGGCACATGGCTTTGCACCGCTGCGTTCAATTCGTAGCCCATCACCTGCACCGCTGCCGCCAGGTTGAGCGAAGAAAAATCCGGGTTGGCAGGAATATTCACCAACACCTGCGCGCGCCCCATCTCCTCGTTGGTCAGGCCGGACATCTCGGTGCCGAACAGCAACGCCACCGGCTGCTGCGCGGCCTGTTGCAGCAACAGCGGCATCGCCTCGCGCGGGCTCTTCACTTCGATGGAAATATCGCGCAGCCGCGCGGTCATCGCCACCGTGAACACCACGCCCTGCAGGGCTTCGTCGATGGAACCGCACTTCACCGCATCGCGCAGCAGGTCGTCGGCCCCGGCGGCCATCGCATCGGCCTGCGGATCGGGGAAAAGCCTCGGGTTGACCAGGTACAAATGGCGCAGACCCATGGTCTTCATCGCGCGCGCCGCCGCACCGATATTGCCCGGATGGGAAGTATGGCTGAGAACGACCCTTATATTCTCGATAATGGCGTTGCCTGTAAGATTCTGTTTATACAAAGTGTAATTCCAACTAAAATGCGGCCTGCAATTTATGCTGCTCATTAAAAAGGTCGTACTTATGCATCCCATGCTCAACATCGCGGTAAAGGCCGCGCGCCGCGCCGGCAATCTGATTCATCGCTCCGCCGACAAGATCGATCACCTCACCATCACCCGAAAATCCCACTCGGATTTCGTCAGCGAAGTGGATCGCGCCGCCGAGCAAACCATCATCCAGACCTTGCTGGATGCCTATCCGACCCATGCGATTCTAGCAGAAGAGAGCGGCTCCCAAGGCGAGTCGGAGTTCCTGTGGATCATCGATCCGCTGGATGGCACGACCAATTTTTTGCACGGCTTTCCGCAATTCTCCGTGTCCATCGCGCTGCAGCACAATGGCATCATCACCCAGGCGGTGGTGTACGACCCGGTCAAAAACGAACTGTTCACCGCCACGCGCGGGCGCGGCGCGTTCCTCAACGACAAGCGCTTGCGCGTCTCCAAACGCCTGCACCTTGCCGACAGCCTGATTGGCACCGGCTTCCCCTACACCAGTTTCGAACACATGGATGCCTACCTGGCGATTTTCAAAGAGCTGATCCAAAAGACCGCCGGCCTGCGCCGCCCCGGTTCTGCCGCGCTGGATCTGGCGTGGATGGCCGCAGGGCGCTACGACGGCTTCTTTGAAACCGGGCTCAAGCCGTGGGACATGGCTGCAGGCTGCCTGCTGATTACCGAAGCGGGCGGCATGGTCAGCGACCTGCACGGCTCGGACACCCACCTCAAGACCGGCCACATCTGCGCGGGCAATCCCAATATCCACCCGCTGCTGCTGCAAATGATGGCGCCGCATCTGACCGCCGCCCTTAAATAATTTCAGGCCCATGACCATGACCAATCCGGAACTCGATCTCCTTATCAAGGAGAAAATGCAGAAGTATGTCCCCGACCGCCCTGTCCAGATAATGCATGGCGGCGTGATCGTGCTCGTGTCGATCGTCATCGGCGTGCTCTCCTTGCCTACCGGACAAGAATCCGCAGGCGCGGCAAGCCAGGGGCCCGGAGCATGGCTGGGCGTCTTCCTCGCGGTCGCCGGCCTGACACTCTATGTCATATGGACATATCTTCGCGCCGACAAGGCCAGAAAAGAGGCTCAAGCGGAATTTCTCGCTGCTTCTCTGAAAAAATCAAAAGGGAACCTCTAGAATTTCAGGGCTCGCCCAAATGCACCAACGGAAGGACCAAAGCCGGCAAGCCTGTCAGACATCCGTAGGATAATCAGACCCCGTGAATAAAGAAATCAAAGAACCCATTCACACGCCGATGATGCAGCAATACCTGCGCATCAAGGCAGAGCATCCCGACATGCTGCTGTTCTACCGCATGGGGGATTTCTACGAGCTGTTCCATGAAGATGCCGCGCGCGCCGCCAAGCTGCTCGACATCACGCTGACGCAGCGCGGCACATCCAACGGCCAGCCGATCAGGATGGCCGGTGTGCCATACCACGCCGCCGAGCAATATCTGGCGCGACTGGTGCGGCTCGGCGAATCGGTCGCGATCTGCGAACAGATCGGCGACCCCGCCACCAGCAAAGGCCCGGTGGAACGCAAGGTGGTGCGCATCGTCACCCCCGGCACCGTCACCGACTCCGCATTGCTGGAAGAGAAGCGCGACTGCTTGCTGCTGGCACTGCACCAGCGCAGCGGCAAGGTCGGGTTGGCCTGGATGAACCTGGCCTCGGGGCAATTCTTCGTCTGCGAGACTGCCGCCGAAAACCTGCCCGCCGAACTGGAACGCCTGCAACCTTCCGAAATTCTGCACGCCGAAAATACTCGCCCGCAAGCCAATAACCATGCGGCTCTCAAGATGCTTCCCGATTGGCATTTCGAGCTGGACACGGCGCGGCGCGCGCTGTGCCAGCAGTTCGCCACGCTCGATCTGGCCGGGTTCGGCTGCGACGATTTCAGCGTCGGGCTGGAAGCGGCGGGCGCGCTGCTCGGTTATGCCAGGCTCACGCAGGGCCAGGCCATCAGCCACATCCGCAGCCTGCAGGTCTACAGTGCCGATCGCTATGTGCGCATGGATGCCGCAACGCGGCGCAACCTGGAAATCACCCAGACCCTGCGCGGCGAGCCCGCTCCCACCCTGCTGTCGCTGCTCGACACCTGCGCGACCAACATGGGCAGCCGGCAGCTCGCTCACTGGCTGCATCATCCGCTGCGCGACCGCGCGGTACTGGGTGCGAGGTTGCTTGCTGTTGAACAACTGAGCGAGCTGCACCGCCAAGTCCACGACCACCTCAAACCCTGCGTCGATGTGGAGCGCATCACCGCGCGCATCGCCCTGCGCAGTGCCAGACCGCGCGACCTCTCCGGCCTGCGCGACACGCTGCTGACCTTGCCGCAACTACAAACCGCACTTGTAGGTCGGGTTTCAACCCGACACGACAATAATGATGTCGGGTTGAAACCCGACCTACAAAACCACTCGCTGATTGCCAGCCTCGCCGATGCACTGCAAGCCGACACGCAACTCGTATCCATCCTGCAAACCTCCCTGAAACCAGAACCCTCCAGCGTCCTGCGCGAAGGCGGCGTGATCGCCGACGGCTTCGATGCCGAGCTGGACGAGCTGCGCGGCATCCAGAACAACTGCGGCGATTTCCTGCTCGCGCTGGAAGCGCGCGAACGGGCGCGCAGCGGCATCGCCACGCTGAAGGTGGAATACAACCGCGTGCACGGTTTCTACATCGAGGTGACGCACGCGCAGAGCGCCAACGTGCCGAACGATTACCGCCGCCGCCAGACGCTGAAGAACGCCGAGCGCTACATCACGCCGGAACTCAAGGCCTTCGAGGACAAGGCGCTGTCCGCGAACGAGCGCGCGCTGACGCGCGAGAAATTCCTCTACGAGCAACTGCTCGACCAGCTTGCGCCGTTCATCCCGCAACTGCAACGCATCGCCGCCGCGATCGCCGAACTGGACGTGCTCGCCACCTTCGCCGAGCGCGCTGCCACGCTGAATTTCAGCGCGCCGCAGTTCTCCGATGAACCGCAGATCAGCATCAAGCAAGGCCGTCATCCGGTGGTGGAAGCGCAAGTGGAGCGATTCACACCAAACGACACCGCGCTCAACGACGCGCACCGCACGCTGCTGATCACCGGCCCGAACATGGGCGGCAAATCCACCTACATGCGCCAAGTCGCGATCATCGCGCTGCTCGCGCATGTCGGGTCTTTCGTGCCTGCGCAGCAGGCAGTGCTCGGCGAGATCGACCAGATTTTCACCCGTATCGGCGCATCCGACGACTTAGCCTCTGGGCGTTCCACCTTCATGGTCGAGATGACCGAAGCCGCCAACATCCTGCACAACGCCACCGAGCGCAGTTTAGTTTTAGTGGACGAGATCGGGCGCGGCACCTCCACCTTCGACGGCCTCGCCCTCGCCTACGCGATCGCGCGCCACCTGCTGGAAAAGAACCGCAGCTACACGCTGTTCGCCACACACTATTTCGAGCTCACGCGACTCGCCGAAGAATTCGCCCAACTCGCCAACGTCCACCTCGCCGCCATCGAACACCAGCACAGCATCGTGTTCCTGCACTCGGTAAATGAAGGAGCAGCCAGCCAGAGCTACGGCCTGCAAGTCGCCGCGCTCGCAGGCGTGCCTAACGATGTTATCAAGGCTGCGAAGAAACAACTGCGCAAGCTGGAGCAGAACAGCGCCGCACAGAATCCGCAAGGCGACCTGTTCGACAGGAAACCGGAGGTGCCGGAACCGGAAGAACATCCGGCGTTGCAGTCACTGCGTGAACTGCAGCCGGATGAATTGAGTCCGAAGGATGCACTGGAAAAACTGTATCAGTTGAAGATGTTGGTGTAGCATCCACCAGCCAAGCTACATAGCCTCAGAAATACTGGCCATACGGCAACCGCTAGTTCTAACACGTTGATCGGAGTTGATAATGAAGAATTTTGATACGCGCGTTTATAGCGTCGCAGATATATTAGAGTGGCACAACAATGGACTATTGGAACTATCACCCGATTTTCAACGACGTTCGGTGTGGTCCGAAAAGGCAAAGTCTTACCTTATTGACACCATAATCACAGGCAAACCAATACCCAAGATACTCATCACTCAGCGACTAGAAGGTGCACGTTCAGTTCGGGTTGTCGTAGATGGGCAACAGAGACTTAGAGCCATTCTTGGCTTTATCAATGGCGACTTCAAAATTTCACGTGCTCACAACAAAGTATTGGCCGGTTTCACGTTTGAAAAACTCCCCTTAGATACTCAAAAAGACTTTTTGCAATATGAACTTGGCGTTGATCTGTTATTAGGTGTCGAGTATGAGGAGATACTGGATATCTTTGCCCGAATCAACTCGTACACTGTTTCACTAAATAAGCAGGAAAAAATCAACGCGTCATACCTTGGTTTCTTTAAACAGTCGGCGTTCAAGTACGGTTACAAATATGTGAAGTATTTCTTAGCAGCCGGAGTACTTACAAAAGCACAAGTAACCAGAATGGGAGAAGCAGAACTATCTGCCGATTTATTCGTTTCGCTAATTGATGGAGTACAGACCAACAAATCGAACGAGAAATTTTATAAGCTTTACGATGACGTTATGGGTCCCCTTGGGGAGGCAGCCACCCAATTTGATAACATCATGAGCTATATAGGTTCAATTTATCCGCCAGAAGAATTAGCCCAAACAAACTGGTCGCGCATTCATCTTTTTTATTCGCTATTTACCGCAATAGGCCACTGTCTGTATGGCCTAACAAACCTCGACGAAGATCAACGGATAACTCTCAACAAGAAGATGATTGGAAAGATCCGAAATCGGCTGGATGAAATCAGTGTGACATATGACGAAGTGGTAGCAACAATGGATAAAAAAGGCACCTCCCCCGACATCGAATGGAACAATTTTGTAAACTGGTCACGTCGTGGAACAACGGACAGTGGTGCTAGGGTTGGACGTGCCAATTTTATTTGCTCACAACTTACGTCGCTGTAATAATTGTGGCCATTACGCGCAGAGCCGTTTCTGCAGCGCTGAAAGACTTTCAGCTTGAAATTCGCAGGCTGGAGAAATTCGACGCCGAAAATCAAAGAAATTTTGCCGCATCTGTTCTATCTCAAAAGCAACTACATTTACTTACTGAAGCAATATTTTTTTCCAGCTTCCGAACATATGAGAACTTTGTTCGTGATATTTTTCTTTTGTACTGTATGGGAAAAACTCCGTGTTCTGGAAGAAAAAAAGTTAAGTCCTTTCTGAGCCCTCTTGATTTTTGTCACACTGAAAATCTGATCAAATCCTCAATGCCTTTCTTAGATTGGTCTAGTCCAGACACAGTTATTGACAGGTCAGAATTGTATTTACAAAATGGTTTCCCGATTAAAGATGCAGTTGAACCACACTTAGGGCAACGCTGATTAAGTCCACCAACTCTATAGCTCGCGCGTTATAGCCGTAGTAAATAAACACGGTAAACGGCAATGAAACAACAGACCTTGGCAATGACAGCGGAACACGAAACTGGATTTGAACA
>Ga0209212_1004689_pt1 | contig 16752 bp, 13 predicted proteins | sample RifGroC2_FD_183996 | JGI IMG/M metagenome (GOLD analysis project Ga0209212, IMG submission 183996) | Groundwater microbial communities from Rifle, Colorado, USA - Groundwater C2 (SPAdes) (version 2) | ecosystem: Environmental > Aquatic > Deep subsurface > Groundwater | place: Rifle, Colorado...
TAAAATCAATTGTTGTACCTTTCGCTTGCATAAGTCTTCGTTTTTTGTTTTGCTTCTTTTTCAAAAACTAAATTTACAAAAACACAGAAGGCTTATGCATTACGCCCTTACAAACATACAGCCTCTCCGGTAAAAGAGAGGGGCTATGAGTCAATTTAATTATAACTGAACTATTATATTTCCTTTTCATCATTTTGTTTCATCAATTTAAATCACATAAAAAAAGCCATCCTCTAACTTGAGAATGGCTTTTAAAAGCTTTATAGTTTTACCCATACCATTCTCAATCGCGCATCCAAATTAGAATACCGAGAAGAAGACCGATTAGGGAAATGTTAGCAAAACGTGTCATTTCTGAATAATTTGATGCAAATATGGAACTATTTTTTTAAAATGAAAACAAAACCAACTTTTTTATTCTGATTGCTAAGAAAAAGATAACATTGTCTTTATTACATTATCCTCTATATGACAATCGTGGTATTTTTCTTTCTCTTATATCTCTATCAACCTCCACACTTGCTCTCAATAGTCGCGGTAGATAAGCAGTATGCTTTGGATACTGTTGTCCATTTTATTCCCGATGGACAATCCTGAAAAAACAATTGCCTCAACTTTCAAATCGAAAGGAAATCAACCCTTCAAGAGCGTAAAAAAGACGAATTTTTAAATAAAATTCAATTTTTACTTCCAGATTGTAAATTTCAGCAACGATTTCAAAAATAATTTACATCTTTGCCAAAGATAAAATTATTGCTTAACTCCTTTTACAATAAGAGTTTACACCATGTAACGAACATGCCGCATGACTTATTTATTAGGGGCGACACAAATAAGAATGAATATTTTAGTTCGAAGATGGAATCTCATGGCATGAGAGTTCCATCCGAACGCTCAAATAATCAACAAACTAATAACGCTATTTTCGGATGAAAGTATTAAAATTTGGAGGAACCTCCGTAGGATCGGTAGAAAACATGCGCGCTGTAATGCAGTTGATTGCCGATGGAAATCAAAAATTAGTTGTTTTGTCAGCCATGTCTGGCACGACAAACTCGCTGGTCGAAATTGCCAACTACCTTCAGAAGAAAAACAAGGACGCGGCAAGGCAGGTGATCAGTCAACTGGAACAGAAATACAACAAAGTAGTCAACGATTTATATCAAACTTCAGAGAAAAAGGAAAAGGGAAAATCCATTGTTTCAGGCATTTTTCAAACCATTAAATCATTCACATCCGGAGAGTTTAACGAAGTGGGCGAAAACACTGTAGTGGCTCAGGGCGAATTGCTTTCGACTGCCCTTTTTGCCGAACTGATGCTCGAAAACGGATACAAAACGGTCTATCTTCCGGCACTTGATTTTATGAAAATTGACAGCGATAAAGCTGCTGATTCGTATTTCATTCGCGAAAATATTGTCAGGGTGCTTCAGGAGGCAGAAATTGCCGATTATTATATCACTCAGGGATTTATTTGCCGAAATGCAGAAGGAAATATTGATAATCTTCAGCGTGGTGGAAGTGACTATACCGCAACTTTGATTGGAGCTGCCATTGATTCGGAAGAAGTTGAAATATGGACCGACATCGACGGGTTCCACAACAACGACCCACGTATTGTCGAAAACACAAAAAAAATCGATCAACTCTCGTTTGACGAAGCTGCCGAGTTGGCTTATTTCGGGGCAAAAATCCTGCATCCGCAAACTGTACTTCCGGCCAAATTGCAAAACATTCCTGTTCGTCTGAAAAACACCATGAATCCAAGTGATTCAGGAACTTTGATTACTTCAGAATCTGGCACTCATGGAATTAAAGCAGTTGCTGCAAAAGATGGAATTACAGCCATAAAAATCCGTTCGTACCGAATGTTAAATGCCTATGGCTTCCTGAAAAATGTTTTTGAAATTTTTGAATTTTTCAAGACTCCGATTGATATGATTTCGACTTCGGAAGTTTCGGTTTCGGTTACCATCGACAATACCAAACACCTGAACGAAATTATTTCGGAACTCAAAGAATATGGCGAAGTAGAGGTTGATACTGACCTGACTATTGCCTGTATTGTTGGCGACATGATTGCCGAAGAAGCCGGATTTGCAACGAAAGTATTTTCTGCCCTTCAGGAAATTCCAATCCGGATGATTTCATACGGAGGAAGCCACCACAACATTTCGGTATTGGTAAAAACTGAACTCAAGAAACAAACACTTCAGGCGCTGAGCAATAATCTGTTGAATGGTTAAATTCATTATTTTACTCAAAATCAGCATTTTTTTAAACCTGTTTAATGTTTGCATACTAATTTCATTATATTTGCAGCAATATTTCAATTTTTTTATTAATTATTATGAAAACAGGTAAAGTTAAATTTTTCAACGAATCTAAAGGATTCGGTTTTATTAAAGACAGTGAATCTGACAAAGAATACTTCGTTCACGTTTCAGGTTTGGTTGACCAAATCAGAGAAGACGATGAAGTAACTTACGAACTTCAAGAAGGAAGAAAAGGATTAAACGCGGTAAATGTTAAACTAGCATAAGTAGTCTAATATTTTTAAGATTTAAAGATTTAAGCCTTGCAAATTTTGCAGGGCTTTTCTTTTTAACGCAAGCGGCAAAGTTCGCTGAATGTATTTCTGGAAGTGGGTTTTACATTAAACCGGTCAGCCAAACTTTCAAATCTTGTCTCTGCCAATTCCGGCCGGTTATTTTCCCCGGAAAGGTGACTTAAAAACACATGAACCAGTTCAGGTCCCGCATGTTCACGAATCAATTCAAAAGCCTGATCATTTGACAAATGACCCAGGGTAGAAGCCACCCTCCGCTTAAGCAGATAAGGATATGAACCTTCCCACAACATTTTTTCGTCGTAGTTGGTTTCGAGGAACAGGGCGTGGCATTTCCGTAAATGATGCCTGACAGTCTCACAAGCTTCGCCAATATCGGTAAAAACGCCCACATGCCAATCGTCATGCTCAATCCTGAACGAACAAGGTTCAGCAGCATCATGATTTTTCAGAAAAGGATGAATGGTGAATGAGCCTGCCTGAAAAGCTTTTCCCGGTTTGAAAATTCCGTAATTCTCAGGACGTTCAGTTTCGCGCAAGGCATCAAGGGTTCCCTGGCTAAACCAGGCTTTCACTTCCAAACGTTTTGCCAAAACCCGAACCCCGCTGACATGGTCGGTATGTTCGTGGCTAATAAAAATTCCCCTGACTTTCGAAGGTTCCAATCCGGCATTATTCATCCGTAGTAGGATTTGTTTTGCTGAAACTCCCGCATCAACCAATACAGCATCCTGCTCATTTCCGATGTAATAACAATTGCCATTGCTGCCCGAAGCCAAAGCACAAATTTCTATCATAGTACCGTCTATTGATTTTTGCCGATCAAAAATTTCAAATTACAATGAAACCTCTGATTGAATAATCTGAATAACTTGTTCTGGATAAATATCTTTCCCCTGAAGAATGTACCGCGCCTTTTCGTAAAACGGACGCCGTTTCTGCATCATCATTTCGATATATGAACGCAATTCTTCCGGAGATTTCCCTTTAATTAAAGGGCGTTCAGTTTTAGCATGAATAAGCCGGTAAACTAATGAGTCAATTTCAACATCCAGAAAAATACAAAATCCGGATTGATTCATCAGCTCCATATTATCAAAGAAGCAAGGTGCGCCACCTCCTGTAGCAACTATTACCTGATCGAAAGCAGAAACTTCCTCCAGTACATTCCTCTCCTTTAGCCTGAAATTGGCTTCTCCTTCTTCTGCAAAAATCTGCGGGATAGTTTTGAAATATCGCTCTTCCAGATAAGAGTCCAGATCGATAAATGTCATTTTCAACGAAGCTGCCAGCTTTCTTCCCATGGTCGATTTTCCACAGCCCATAAAACCTATCAGGAATATTCTCATATAATCAGGAAAAAGTCATTAGAAATTAGTCATCAGGAAAAAGTCATTAGTCATTAGGAAAACTTTTATCCTTTTCTAATGACTGATGACTTTTTACTTTATTTCAGAATTCAAGTGTCATTTGATTGGGCGGCTCTTCGTTTTCGCCAGGTTTGTCGGTACCAAAAAGCAAATCTTCAATATCCGGAATTATAATTTCATTACTCTTTTCCTCTACCGGAAGTTCTTCAGGCTCTTCATCAACAACAGTAGGTTCGAGTTGAATGATCTGACTGATTTCGTAAATCGAAAGCCTTTTACCTTTGGCTTTGTATGATTTCACTCCGATAAATTCATTGACATCAATAATTTCAGGTTCGCGGCCTTCGTTTTTACCGCCAAACTGAAGTTCAAGGCGGGGATGCCCATCCCAGGTGAAACTAATAAAACGATTATCGGGATACTCACCAATAAAATTAACTTTCCGGTTTGGAATATCTTCCAGTTCGAATCGTTTTACATAGTAGAATCCCTGTTCAGCATCGAAATAGACCGATGTCAAAATCTTTTTGGGATTAAACTTTTCGATCAGTAAAATGCCATCATCAAAGTGATTGGATAAATCGAAATTGGACAAAAAGTATTCTCCTGATTTATAAATAACCAAAATCATATCTTCTCCACTAAATTCACCAAGGAACTTACCACGACCATCAGAATTCAACCTCGACACATCTTCGTCGAACCAAATTTTCCGTCCACCCAACGTAGAAACGCCTTTTTCTTTGAGCGCAATTTTATGAATTTCAAACTTCGTGAGAATATTTCCCATCGAAGAACGACCCTTGATGGCCAACTCACTGAAGTCAACTTCAAATATCAGTTTTTTAATACGCGGTTTAGGTTTCAGGGTAACCCGTAATACTTCGGCCTCACCATTCGGATTTTCGCTGAAATACATGATCCGTGAACCGGGAGTTCCCTGCGTTAAATCGTATTCTTTGTCACGGGTAACACCGGTAACAGCCATACGTTTCATGTACACAAAACCGTTTTTACCATCACGGTAAACGATGTTGTAAATCGTACGTGTATCGTTTTTCTTGAAAATGGCAATGTGCAGGAGATTTTTCCCGATGAATGCCTTCTCCGAAACTTTGGAAACAATGTATGTTCCATCCTTACGGAAAACAATCACATCATCCATATCCGAACAATCGCAAACATATTCAGCTTTTTTCAGGCTGGTACCCATAAATCCTTCTACCCGATCGACATAAAGTTTCTCGTTGGCTATCACCACTTTAGAGGCAACTATGTTCTCGAAATTCCTGATTTCAGTCCGGCGTTCACGGCCTTTACCATATTTGGCTTTAAGCTTTTCGAACCATTCGATGGTAAACGGAATGATGTTTTCGATTTTGTTGTTAATATCTTCAATCTCGGCTTCAATCGCAAGCAAATGATCGTTGGCTTTGTCGGTATTGAATTTCAGAATCCGGGCCATCCTGATTTCCATCAGTTTCAGAATATCTTCCTTAGTAACTTCGCGTTTAAGCTTTGGCTTCCACGGTTCAAGGCGCACGTCGATGTGGCTCACAGCCTCATCCATGTTTGCAGAATCTTCAAACTGCTTGTCCTTGTAAATACGTTCTTCAATAAATATTTTTTCGAGCGACGAAAAATGCCAGGCTTCTTCCAGTTCTCCACGTCTGATTTCCAGTTCAAGTTTCAGCAAGGCAACAGTCTGATCCGTATTGATCCTCAGAATTTCGCTGACCCCGATGAATTTTGGTTTATCATCTTCAATAATACAACTGTTGGGAGAAATGGATACTTCGCAATCGGTAAAGGCAAACAGGGCATCAATAGTTTTATCGGAGGACATGCCCGGAACCAGGTGAATCATGATCTCCACCTTATCCGAAGTATTGTCGTCGATTTTTCGGATCTTGATTTTGCCTTTATCGTTAGCCTTGATAATGGATTCGATGAGTGAAGCCGTGGTTTTACCGAACGGAACTTCAGTAACCACAAGGGTTTTACTATCCTTTTTTTCGATTTTCGCCCTCACTTTGATCGATGAACCACGAATGCCATCGTTATAACGGGCAAAATCGCCTGAGCCCCCGGTTGGAAAATCAGGATAGAGTACAAAATCCTCGCCTTTCAGGTAGCTGATGGCTGCATCAATTAATTCAATAAAATTATGTGGCAGTATTTTACATGCCAAACCAACAGCAATCCCTTCAACGCCCTGTGCCAGCAAAAGAGGAAATTTAACCGGAAGCGCAATAGGCTCGCGGTTTCGTCCATCATAGGACAATTTCCAGCGGGTGGTCTTCGGATTAAAAACCACATCAATAGCAAATTTCGATAAGCGGGCCTCAATATAACGGGGAGCTGCAGCGCCATCACCTGTGAGCAAATTCCCCCAGTTTCCCTGGCAATCAATCAACAACTCTTTCTGTCCGAGCTGTACCAGGGCATCGCCGATTGATGCATCGCCATGCGGGTGATACTGCATGGTTTGCCCGATAATGTTGGCAACTTTATTGAAACGGCCGTCATCCATCATATTCATGGCATGCATAATCCTCCGCTGAACAGGCTTCATCCCGTCCTCAACATACGGTACAGCGCGCTCCAGGATGACATAAGAGGCATAATCAAGAAACCATTGCTGGTACATTCCTGACAAATAGATTATTCCATCCTTTTTTTCTTCTTTCTGAAATTCTTCTTTATTGATGTTTTCTTCAGTCATTTTTGTTCTTTGCAATCAAATATTGGTGCTGCATATTTTTTAAGTTCCGGCTCCATCGACGGGGTGATTTTGAGTTACCCATCAATAAAACTCAGGTTAAAAGTCGTCCTTTTCTACGTATAAATTTTCGATGATAAACTCCTGACGTTCGGGTGTATTTTTGCCCATGTAATATTCAAGCATATTGGCTACCGATTCATGTTTTTTCATCAGTATAGGATCGAGCCGGATATCAACTCCGATGAAGTTTTTAAACTCATCAGGGGATATTTCACCTAAACCTTTAAACCTAGTAATTTCCGCTGTTTTTCCAAGTTTTTGAATAGCTGAAACCCGTTCTTCTTCGTTGTAACAATAGTAAGTTACCTTTTTATTGCGGACCCGGAAAAGCGGCGTCTGAAAAATATAAAGATGTCCCTGACGAACCACTTCCGGGAAGAACTGCAGAAAGAATGTAATCAGCAGCAAACGGATGTGCATTCCGTCAACATCGGCATCGGTAGCTATAATTACTTTGTTGTAGCGCAAATCGTCAATACTTTCCTCAATGTTTAAAGCGGCTTGAAGAAGATTAAATTCTTCGTTTTCATAAACAATCTTCTTTGTTAATCCAAACGTATTCAGCGGCTTACCCCGCAAACTAAATACTGCCTGTGTATTTACATCGCGCGATTTGGTGATCGATCCGCTTGCGGAATCCCCTTCTGTAATAAAAATCGATGAATTTTCGCGCAACTCATGATTACTGTCCAGGTGAACCCGGCAGTCGCGCAATTTTTTATTATGCAGGTTGGCCTTTTTCGAGCGCTGCTTGGCCAGTTTTTTAATTCCTGAGATGGCCTTGCGTTCGCGTTCCGATTCCTGAATCCTACGCAACAAAACCTCAGAAACATCCGGATTTTTGTGCAGAAAGTTGTCTAATTCCTTCAACACATAATTGGTCACAAAAGTCCTCACTGAGGGGCCATCCGGACCAATATCCTTTGAGCCCAGTTTTGTTTTGGTTTGCGACTCAAACACAGGTTCTTCAACCTTGATACTGATAGCAGCAACTATAGAAGCGCGAATATCGGAAGGGTCAAAATCTTTCTTATAGAAATCGCGGATGGCTTTTACGATAGCTTCACGAAAAGCTACGAGATGAGTTCCTCCCTGTGTGGTATGTTGTCCGTTGACAAATGAATAATAATCCTCACCGTATTGATTTCCGTGAGTTATAGCCACCTCAATATCACCGTTTTTCAGATGAATCACCGGATAAAGTGACTCGCCTTCCATATTTTCTTCGAGCAAATCACGAAGTCCATTTTTCGATTGAAATTTTTCGCCGTTAAAATCCAGAATCAGTCCCGCATTCAGGAAAGAATAGTTTTTCATCATATTGACCACAAAATCATCAATATAATGATAGCCCTTAAAGACTTTGATGTCGGGCGTAAATGCTACATAGGTTCCGTTTGCCTGCTCGCAGGGAACAACTTCCTGCTCATTGACCAGAATTCCTTCACTGAAACTGATCTCTTTCACTTCGCCTTCACGGAAGGATTTGATCAGAAAATGGCTCGATAAAGCATTCACAGCCTTGATTCCAACTCCATTCAATCCGACTGACTTTTTGAACACTTCCGAATCGTATTTGGCGCCGGTATTCATCTTCGATGCAACATCAAGCAGTTTCCCAAGTGGAATTCCCCGTCCGAAGTCGCGAACAGAAACCAGTTCATTGCTTACACGAACTTCAATCTTTTTTCCGTTCCCCATCATGAACTCGTCGATGGAGTTATCCATCACTTCTTTCAGCAAAACGTATATTCCATCATCGCTGGCCGTGCCATCGCCCAACTTGCCGATGTACATGCCCGGTCTTTTCCGGATATGTTCTTGCCAGTCAAGGGTTTTTATCGAACCTTCATCGTAATTCGGCATCATAATCCTTTCCAATTTGCAACAAATATAAAGAAAACAAAAGTTGAATCATGTTCCAATCACCGGACATTAACTAACAAATCATGGTTGAAAACTTATTCACAAAAAACCTTAAAAACAGAAAAATAAAATCATAATCCGACCATTTATCCGTTTCGTTTACAGGTTCATATCCTGAAAGTTATGTTCTGTCGTGAATAATATTCTGATTATTGACATAGGTTTCAGATTTAATTATCTTTGCGCCGACATGTTTAAAAAGTGTACTTATATAGTTTTCGCAGTATTTCTGATTGCCTTTCAGGCCAATGCCCAAATAAGGCCGGAGAGCTCGGGCAATAGCCGGCAAGTGGGCAACCAGAATAGGCCCGATGCCAGTTCTGAAGATTCTGATGGTAAAGAGAATGCAGACCAAAAGGAAAAGAAGAAGATCCCATCGGTAATTAAAGTATGGCAAGTTGGTGACCAGGGTTCGTTAATAAGTCCTGCTGAATTAGATACGACGCTTTGGTTTTATCACAACTATCTTCCTTTTAATCAGGTCAGCATCAGCAGTACGTTTACAGGCAACAATGGCGGAGCTTACATTTCAAACGACTTTTTCAAACGGACATCCAATTCTGATTTCTATTTTGCCCGCTCGTTTGATGCTTATCTGCTCAATCCATCACAAATCAAATATTTCAATACCACCACGCCTTATTCTGTTCTCGACTACAGTCAAAGTGAAAACAGGATGACCCACAATGAAACCCGGTTTAATGTATTCCACTCTCAAAATATTAATAAAAAGCTGAACTTCGGGTTAATATACAATCAAACCCGCTCTACCGGACAGTACCAAAATCAGGAAAATAAGTTTCACAGCATCGGATTACTAAGCTCATACCTTTCTGACCGTTTTGTTTCTCATTCAAACATCATTTTCAACAGGCTTCAGAGCCAGGAGAATGGAGGTCTTGATGCCGAACAATCTTTTGCTGACAATGAAACTGATGATTTGACGACAAGAATTACCGACGATGCCATTAATAAAATTTCAAACAATAATTTATTTACCACCAACGAATACAGGGTTGGTAAAACCATAGAATCGGAGACCGACACCGCAGGACTTGTAACAGAGACATTCATTCCACGGGTTGGATTTATCCACCAATTAGAGTTTTCGGGTAATAAACGAAGTTTTACGATGAGTGCTGACTCCATAGACTTTTTCACAAACAATTACATCAACACCGGACTGACACAAGACAGTGTAAGGTTTACCCGACTGACAAACATATTCCAGATTAAATTTTACGAAGCTCCCGATCGGAAATTAACTTTTGGGAAGCGGGTATATATTGGGCACGATGAGATATGGCTTCATGCGTCCAGCCAACTGGCAGATTTGGGAGCCCATCCTTTTCCTTTAATTGGTTCAAATTTTTATCAACTATCGCCCTCTTTAGATAACCAGTTTCTTACTGAAAAATTATTTTTTTCTAAACAAGCCAATACATTTATTGGGGGTGGAATATTTCGAAACGAAGGAAAATTTTGGCAATGGGAAGCTAAAGGACGCATTTATCTAACCGGTTATCGGGCAGGGCAGACTGAGCTAAACGGATTCCTAAACAAGCCTTTACGAATTGGAAAGGATACTACCAGCCTTCGAATTGAAGGTAGCCTAAAAACACTGATTCCGGAATATTTTGATTTGTATTTCTTTTCCAACAATTTTATCTGGAAAAATAACTTCAGCAACATTAATGAAATGACCATCCGTGCGAGCATACACTCCCAGGCATATAAAACTACCGTTGGGGCAAATTATTCGCTGACTGGAAATTACATTTATAACAATACTTTTGCCCTGCCAGAGCAGGCTTCAGGCGAATTACTGGTTTTGTCGGCATACCTGAATAAGGATTTTGACAGTAAACACTGGCTCATTCGATCTCAGTTACTTATCCAGAAGGCAGGTAACGATCGTTACGTTCATTTACCAGCTTTTGCTGGTTTTGTAAGCTTAAATTATCGCACCGTATGGTCAAAAGTGTTGTATACTCAACTTGGAATCGACACCCGGTATAATTCTGCTTTTTATGCTGATGCTTATGAACCGGCAACTGCCCGTTTTTACCTGCAAAGTAAGCAGCGGATTGGAGGTTATCCCTACATTGACCTGCATGCCAACCTGAAACTGAAACGTACCCGTTTCTTCTTTATCCTGATGAATGCGGCCTCTGGTTTTGCAGGCGACAATTATTTTGTTGCTCCTGATTATCCTTATTACCGCCGAACCTTCAGACTTGGAGTAGCGTGGTCGTTCTACGATTAGCCATAAAAGAGAAATGAGTCATTTGTCATTAGGAAAAAGGAAAAGGAAAGTTTTCAGTGGTCAGTCGCAGTTGGCAAAACTCTTAAAAATGTTGATTCCTGAAAACTGAATTCACTGAGACTGATCACTGGGACTGAACACTACAAACTAAATCTGGCAACTTAGCTTCGTAGGTTGGATTTTTGATTCTGCCTTTTCAGGATTTCAATCAGTTCAGATAATATCATAGCTGTGGCTCCCCAAACAATCCGACCTTCGTGGGGAAAGTAATTGATTTTAAGCAAACCTGTTAAAGTTTGCAGCTCTGTTTCCAGAATAGTTTCATTTTCGACAAAATCGGAAAGCGGAAACAAAATCAATTCCTCCACTTCGTGAAAATTCAAGCTGAATTCAGGTTTTTGATCGGTCCATGCCAGAAATGGCTGAATGGAAAACTGGCTGATCTCGAGATAAAAATCCGATAATTTTCCCAAAATTTCAATTGCCGATGGTTCAATTCCAACTTCTTCCCAGGCCTCGCGCAGGGCTGCCATTTCGGCTGAAGTATCTTCCTTTTCAACTTTGCCGCCGGGAAAACTGATTTGCCCCGCATGAAACTTCATGGTTGAAGGTCGTTTAGTCAAACACGTATAGAGTTTGCCCTCCATTGGGAAAATAAGTACTAAAACACTGCTCAATTTGACTGATGAATGCTCGTGATCGTGTGATTTCAGACGCCTGCCGGGAGGAAGCATCCTTTTGTGGGCATCTTCGCCTGGCAATTCATTTTGCAAAGCGTCTTTCAGATATGTTTTAATATTTTGAAACATCATCTAAAATTAATCAAAACGAATGATTTTTTCAGGAGAAACTTTGGTGATAAAATAGGATGGCAAAAGCAGCATCAGCATGGTTACAAAAATGGTTCCCAGATTGAGCAGAACTAAGTGAAAGATTGTCAGGTTAATCGGGATATATTCCAAATAATAAGAAGTTGCATCGAGCTTTAGAACATGGGTGTATTGCTGAATCAGGCAAATACCAACACCCAAAATATTTCCCAACACCAAGGCTTTCAGAATCAGCATCACCGAAAAATAGAGAAATACTTTACGAATACTCCAGTTTCGGGCACCCATCGCCTTTAATATGCCAATCATCTGAGTTCTTTCCAAAATAACGACCAGCAGACTCGAAACCATGTTGAATCCGGCCACCAAAATCATTAAAGTCAGAATAACCCATACATTTACATCGAGCAGACCCAGCCAATCGAAAATGTGCCGGTATTTTTCACGAATACTCACCACCTGTAATACCGGGCCATCGGGTACCGTATTTCGAAGCAGGAGATTATGCACGGCTTTTTCCTGATCAGTCAGCTTATTAAAATCATTGACTAAAATTTCAAAACCACTCACCTCATCATTTTTCCAATTATTCAACTTTCGGATGTGATTGATGTCAACCAACACAAAAAGTCGGTCGAACTCTTCGAGACTGGTTTTATATATACCTGCCAATTGAAATTTCCGTTGTCTTGGAATTATTTCCGAACCATATATAAAAAACATGATCAGATCGTCCCCCAACTTGAGGTTTAGCATATCAGCCATCTGTTTCGACACCCAGACCTGGTTGTTTCTAACCGTATCTTGAATCTGAAACCGAGAACCTTCCACCTTGTTTTCTTCAAAAAATGACCAGTCGAAGTCGGGGCCAATTCCCTTCAGCACAACAGCCTGTATTTCGTCATCAGTTCTGATAATTCCCGGTTTGGTGGCAAAAATCTGTACATGACGAATACCTTCAATTTTCTTAAGATCAGACAAAAAAGGCTGATTCTGGCTAATTGGAGTCGTTTCGTAGGATTGATTGGAGTCGAGATTAACAATGTGCAAATGCGAGCCAAAACCGATGACTTTGCGCCCAACCTCCGATTTGTATCCGGTTACTATGGCAACCGACAAAATCAACACGACCAAACCCAGAACAATGCCAAAAAGGGCAATATTCACGATCCGGTGCGAAAGATTATTCCGGTTTTCTTTTGCCGAAAAAATTCGTCGTGCTATGTAAAGATCAATATTCAACGATCTACTATTTTGTTATTTACGATTTACTAGTTCTACCAAAGCCTGGTGATGTTTGTATATTAAAATTTCCTGAAAACAAAGATTTTTTTCTAAGCCCTCCATTATGTGGTGGGTTTAGGTGGGGCTTCTGTTTCTTCATTCCGCTCATTAACAAAGGGCAGAACCAGCAGCGATATCAAGCCAACAACGATTAACAGAACAGTCATACTTCCGTGGGCAACCAGTGCAAATACCTGTCCGTCGGCGCGACTGACCCCATATAGCGCCAAACCTTCAATAACCATAAAATGCCAGGCTCCTATTCCACCCTGTACAGGAGCTAACATGCCAAAACTTCCCAGCACAAATACAGTCATTCCGGCCAAAGCGCTTAAATGAGAGGTAAACCCAAATGAAAAGAAAATGCAATATAACATGATATAATACAAAAACCAGATGAAAAAGGAATGAAAGATAAATGCTCCTTTTTTTTTCATTTTCAGAATACTCCGAAATCCCTCGATGAACTGCAAAACAAATCCCATCATTTTTTTCATAAACGCACTGGCAAGAATTTTATGTCGCAAAAACCAGATGATCAAAAAGAAGAAAACTAAACCTCCAATTAACAGGGGTGAATAAATGATCTTTTCGAGTTTTTCGCTTACATCAGGATTATTCTTCAGGAATTCCAAAACCTGTCCGAATTGGGTAATTACCACAATAAGAAGCAAAAACAGCAACATAAACACGTCAATTAACCGTTCCAGCACAACAGTTCCAACCAGCTTGGTAAAAGGAATTTTTTCGTAACGGGCCAGTACACCACATTTCGAAATCTCGCCCATGCGTGGCAGAGCCAGGTTCATCAGATAACCAATCATAACAGCCAGAAAAGTATTGATTATGCGGGGTTTATGGCCGAGTGGTTCAATGATCAGGCTCCACCGGATGGTTCGGCTGATATGGCTGAGTAATCCCAGAAAAAGCGAAACCACCACCCAAAAATAATTAACATCATTGGTCAGGATACTCTTCAGACGACTGATATCCTGATCTTTATACACCATCCAAAAAAGAAGGATTCCGATTAAAAAGAAAGAAATAAATTTGAGCGTTTTGGTGATATTTTGTTTCAAGTCTTTTTGATTTATTGATCGTTTGGCCAATGCATTTTCGCAATGAATTTAACGTACTTTTGTTCCGAAAACCAGAAAGGTTTTTATTGTTCTTCTCCAAAAGATTACGTTAAGGGCAAAAATACAGATTTGTTTTAATTCGGGCTGTTTTTCATCAACAAATTAAAAACTGACCCTAAAACGAAAAAAGAAAAAAAAATGACATCAGTAAGAGCGAAAAAGAATTTAGGGCAGCATTTTTTGAAAGATAAAGATATCGCACAGAATATTGTTGAAAGTTTACGGGTAACCAATGTGAATAAAGTATTGGAAATTGGCCCGGGAATGGGCGTTCTCACCCAATTTTTACTACAAAACCAGTCGTACGAAACATCGGTGGTTGAAATCGACCGCGAATCGGTTGATTACCTCAACCAGCACTTTCCGGAACTGAAAGACCGGATTATTTCAGACGATTTCCTTCGGCTCAACCTGAATAAATATTTTACTGAACCGTTTGCAATAATTGGTAATTTTCCATACAACATATCTTCGCAAATATTTTTTAAAGTACTGGAATACCATAATCAAATTCCTGAAGTGGTTGGAATGTTGCAGAAAGAAGTGGCTGAACGGCTGGCCGCCCCTCCCGGATCAAAAACCTATGGCATATTGAGTGTGTTTCTTCAGGCATATTACGACATTGAATACCTTTTTACCGTTGACGAAAACCTGTTCGTACCACCACCCAAAGTAAAAGGAGGAGTTATCAGGCTTACGCGAAACAAAACAGAACACCTCAACTGCGACGAAAAACTATTTAAAAGTGTTGTAAAAATGGCTTTCAACCAACGACGGAAAACCATGCGAAACTCATTGGGAAGCATGATTCACAACGACGAACTTAAGGCAAATCCAATATTCAATATGCGCCCGGAACAAATGGGTGTTGCCGAGTTTGAAATGATTGTAAGATTGATTGGGGAACAGGAACCCAGTGGTCAGTCGCAGTAGAATTCAAAAAAAAGTCGGGAGACGGAAGTCCGAAGTACCGCTCCCTAAGTAGTGCAGCGTATCGAAGGGAGCAAACTGGAACTTGGAATTTGACAACTTGGAACTTGGAATTTGTCCGCCAACTGGCGGATGGAACTTGAAACTCTTAGTGCTATGAAAATCGAACTAAACAGGGAATTTATTGAGCAATTGACCCAGTTGATTGCTCAAAAAGCTGATTCTGAAATTATTCAGGCCATCGGCTCCTTGCATCCGGCCGATATTGCCGAGATCATGGAACAACTTGATTTGGACGAATCGCAATACCTCTTTTTGCTGCTCGATGGTGAGTTGGCCGCCGATGTGTTGGTCGAGATTCCGGAGAATGACTGGAATAGTTATCTGAAACTGTTGCCTCCGGATACCATTGCCCACCGTTTCATTGAGTATTTGGAATCGGACGACGCGGCCGACGTAATGGCCGAACTTGATGAAGATTTGCAGGATGAGGTTTTACAGCAAATGGAAGACAAGGAGCAGGCTGGCGACATTGCCGACCTGTTGGAATACGACGAAGATACCGCCGGGGGAATTATGGCAACCGAATTGGTTGCCGTGAATGAAAACTGGACCGTACAAACCTGCCTGAAAGAAATCAGCATTCAGGCTGAAGATATTGATGAAATTTACTATGTGTATGTGGTTGACGACAAAAATTTCCTGAAAGGCGTGCTTTCGTTGAAAAAGCTGATTATGAAGCCCACACACACGCCCATCAAAAGCCTGGTAACCGAAGATGCTCATTTTGTACGAACCGATGCTAGCCAGGAGGAAGTTGCCCAGATCATGGAAAAATACGATTTGGTGGCTCTTCCGGTAGTCGACCAGATTGGCCGTTTAAAAGGGCGGATTACTATCGACGACGTGGTGGACATCATCCGTGAAGAAGCCGATAAGGATTACCAGATGGCTTCGGGTATTTCGGGCGATGTGGATGCCGGTGACAATGTGTTTCAACGTGCATGGACACGAATTCCCTGGTTATTTATCGGCATGTGCGGGGGAATTGTGGGAGCCGGAGTACTTGGTTCGCATTCGTCGCAACTGACACAGATACCGGCCATGGCCTTTTTTATTCCGCTAATTGCCGCAATGGCGGGTAATGTGGGTGTTCAATCCTCTTCGATAATCGTTCAAAGTATTGCCAGCGGTAATCGCAATTTTGATTCGGTTGGCCGCAAATTAGTCAAAGAACTTTCAGTGGCTTTTAGCACGGCCTTGCTTTTTTCAATCCTTATTTTTCTGTACAATTTCTTTTTCAGCGGAAATATGGGGCTCACCTATTCGGTAAGCATTACCCTGTTTGTCGTGATGATTTTTGCATCGCTCTTCGGAACCGTCATTCCTTTAATCCTGAACAAGCTCAAAATTGACCCGGCAGTGGCTACCGGACCGTTTATCACCACCACCAACGACATTCTGGGACTGATTATTTACATGACAGTGGCCAGGATGTTTTTTGAAGTGCTGTAGTGTTAAAAGCAAGTCAAGGCCCTATGTTTGTAAAAGCATAAGTTCCAGAGAATTTATTAGTTTAGAGTTGAAGACAAAAACAATAAAACTCCAAAACTTATGCAAACACAAAGTAAGACATTAGATTTTAGTGGCCAA